>ENA-OPVK01001990-OPVK01001990.1-human-gut-metagenome-genome-assembly--contig:-NODE-1990-length-11258-cov-1.454878_pt1 | contig 11258 bp, 4 predicted proteins | sample MGYA00241495_ERZ501982 | MGnify/ENA primary metagenome ERZ501982 (study PRJEB25962, sample SAMEA2042002) | human gut metagenome | biome: human gut; feature: human-associated habitat; material: faeces...
AAATCAGACGGCCGATGCCAAGAGAACTGTATGCGATGATATTTTTCTCCTCGAAAAAGATCCTTCCGACATCCATTGCCATACGTGCTTCTTTATAAGATCTGGAAACTTCTTTGATCTCTTCTACGATCGTTCCATATGCAATATGCGATACTTCCTGCTTTTCTGCCGGCAGAACATTTAAAATCTGCTTTGCCGTTTTCTCCATTTCCTGATAACCTTCTTCGGAAGCCAGCTCTTTGACAACGATAATGCTCTTTTCATCAACTGCTGTAATAAAATCACCTGTCTTGGTTCCAAGCAGTGAACGGATACATTCCATGGAAGCATTATCCTTCTCCTGAGCCGTATCAACCAGAAATACCACTCTTCTCGCATTTGCTGCAATGTGAAGCTTCTTCGCACGGTTATAAATATCTACCAGAAGCAGGTTGTCCAGAAGCAGATTCTTGATAAAGTTATCTTTGTCAAATCGCTCTTTGTATGCAACCAGCAGATTCTGGATCTGGAATGCAGCCATCTTGCCGATCATATAAACATCATCGCTGCTTCCTTTTGCTACCAGCACATATTCTACCTGAAGCTCATCGTATATTTTGAAAAACTGGTGTCCCTGTACCACCTGGCTGTCTGCCGGTGAATCTACAAACGGAACGACTGAGGAACGATATTCTTCTGACTCCGGAAACGTTGCAGCCAGCACATTGCCTTCCAGATCGATCACGCAAAAATCAATCCTCGATATTTCTTTTAATCCTTCTATGGTTGACTGTAATATCTGGTTTGATATCATGTCTTTCTCTCCCTTCCATACATTTTCATACCAGACCAACTACGCTTATTAATCTGACTTGACTATTATTGTAATATAAATCACCAAAAAAGAAAAGAGAAAATTATGTTTTTTTATGCTTTTCGCATATTTTTCGCATAAAAAGAGGCTGCCGCATCGCTGCAGCAGCCCTTTTTCGGGTAAAAATCCTTCGATTTTATCGACTTTTTATTTCACTTTTACCTTTTTTGCAGTGGACATTGCACTTGCATTTCCTTTTTTGACCGTCACGATCTTGTAGTAGTAATTACCTTTCTTCCTGATCTTCTTATCCTGATAAGAAACGGTCTTATTGTTGTTGATCTTCTTGATCCGTTTATAACCGGAGTTTTTCTTCGTAGAACGATAGATCACATAACCGGTTGCTTTTTTATTTCTCTTCCAGCTCAGTTTTACACTCTTGCCTGAAGCAGCTGCTTTCTTGATTTTTACATTTGCTGTAAACTTCACAGTCTTAGCTGCACCGTTGTCACTTGCTTTTACGTTTGCATCCTTAGATACTGCTACTGCACGGTAAGATGCACGCTTGATGCCTTTCAAAGAAGCGGCTTTTTTATCTTTAAATACCAGCTTGCCGGATGCAGTGCTTCCTGCCAGAACCGTCTTGCCGTTTACGGTGCGGTAAATATCATAATGATCTGCACCTTCCACTGCATTCACGATCACTTTTACAACCACACCTGCTTTTGCTGCACTTGCTTTCACAGACTTGATCGTCGGTGCTGCCAGTTTCTTCTCTGCCGGTGTCGGAGTCGGATTTGGTTCTGTATCCGGTGTCTCTGCTGTTTTCAGAGCTGCCTGTGCCTTTTCAAGAGCTGCTGTCAGATCTTTCAGAGCAGCTGCCGTAAGATCAGCACCTGCTTCTTTTGCTGCCTTGTATGCTTTTTCAAATGCATCCCAGGATTCTTTGGTGTACTGTCCCTGACCTGCTGCATAAACAGCATCTGCCTTTGTAACCGCATCACTCAGAGCTTTCTGTGCTTCTTCTTTGTCTTTGTCAACCGTATCTTTTTTCTGCAGAGCATCGATTGCATCCTGTACTGCTTTCTTTGCTGCTGCTACTTCTGTTTCGCTTGCATTTTCTTTTGCAAGTACGGCTTCTGCATTTGTGATCGCTGTTTCCAGTGCTTTTACAGAATCCTCGGTATACAGCGTTTTGTCGATTGCTTTCGCATTGTTTACGGTATTGCCAAGTTCTGTTCTGGAAGCTTCCGTTGCTTTGTCAGATGTTACGGTAACCGTTATCTCTTTTTCTGCTGTTTTTCCGTTCAGTTCTGCAACTACTTTTACTTTTGCTGTTCCTGCTGCACTTACTGTCAGTACATCACCTTCCAGAGCTGCCTTTGTTGTGCCGGCATCTACCAGTGTATAAGTGTAAGTGATGTTCTTTTCATGTGCTGCACAGTCTGCTGCGGTTGCTTTTGCAGCCAGTTTCAGTGTTTTGCTTGTATCTGCTGCTGCCATCTGGATGGTCTGGTTATCAAATACAAGATCTGTGATCTCACAGGTACATGGTACTTCCTCTGTCTTAAAGCTGTAGGAAACGGTCATGGATCTGTAATCAGCTGCAACATTTACTTCCGGTTTCACACTTGTACCGTCAGAGAGTTTGATGCTCTGCGGTTTGCTGCTGTCTGCGAAACGATAATCGCCAACTGCTGTCAGGACTGTTTTTACTTCATAGTTTGCATTTGCCTCAAATGCTGCACCTGCTTCTACTTCTTTGCCGTCCTTATACCAGGTTGTGCTGGTTGTATACGGTGTCAGTGCAATGTTTACAGACGGTGTTGCCTGATCCAGTGCATGAGCTGTCACTGCATAAGATTTCTGCAGATTATCAGAGTAATCTTTTCCGCTGTAGATGCGGATGTCAGAAAGCAGTCCGGTATATGGAGGTGTTGTTGAGGAACCAAGATCTTTGCTGATGTTATAACCAGTTGTAAAGGTACTTGTGTTGTAAGATTTCAGGGTTACATCGTAATTGTCGCTTGCGTTTGCTCTTCCGGATGTCGGTGTTCCGGCTTTGCCGTCTACATAGATCTGCATCTTTGTACCGGTAAATACTGCCAGAATATCATGCCATTTATTCCAGAAACTGGAATCGATCGCACAGCTGCTCTCAACCCAGGAACCTTTTGCGTCGCATGCATAAACAAGTACGCCGCTGCTCTTGAGCTGAACACCATACTGCTCATCCATCTTGCCAAGCATTTGATATGTACCGCTTCCTGTGATCTCATCTGATTTCATACGGAAACGGATAAACATTGCTTTGTCTTCTCCGGAAACATCAAATTTTCCGTTGTTTGTTCCATCATTCTCTGCCGTTACGTATCCGGAATATCCCCATCCATCACTGTAGGATACCTGAACGTTATCATTCAGCGTCAGTGTTGCCGGATCTGCAGCCTGGTCTGCAACTGCCTCAAAATGTTTGCCTTCTTTTGATGAAGATACGACTGCATCTGCGGATGTCTCACCTGCTGCCGGTGCAGTCACAGTGATTTCCGGTGCTTCGAGCACATTTTCTTCTTTCGGTGCCTCCACAAATTTTGCAAGAACATTCAGCTCTGCTGCATTGATGAACATATTCGGTTCTGCACCTTCACTGTGAATTGCTTCAAATTTAACATTGGTTACGCCTGCAACCGGCTCGAACTCAACGCTCTTCTCAGTCGGGATGGTTTCTCCTTCATAAGACCATGTTACATTTGCTACTTTTGTATAAGTTTCTCCGTTATCAGTGGATACATAAACGTTTGCTTCTGTTACGGCACCGTTTTTGATAACACCATTTTTGTCTCTTTCCGGTCTTGGGAGATAAGTCAGTGCTTTTACTGCATATGCCTTATCCAGAGTGATCGTATAATTGTTGTTGCCGGTCAGTGTTCCGTTGGAATACTGTGCCTTCGGTTTGCTGTTGTCATTCCAGTTTGTATGCCAGTATGTGCTGCTGTCACCGTCAAGTGCTGCTGCTATGATACCGTTTCCGGCTCCTTCGCCTGTCAACTCTTCACTGTCTGCGGCACCTGTCATATTTGCCGGAAGCAATTTTTTATAACCGTCATCTGCCGGCTGATTCTCTCTTTTTACAAGCTCTGCAATGGCATCATCCAGTGCTTTGACTGCTGCTGCTTTTTCTTCAACGGTTGCATTTTCTTTTGCTGCTACTGCTTCTGCTGCTTTGATCGCTGCTTTCAGAACTGCATAAGATTCTGCGGTATACTGATCTTCATCCAGTTCTTTTGCTGCACTGATTGCATCTGTCAGTGCACTTTCTGCTGTAGAATCAGATTCTTTTGTATACATTTCATAGATTGCCGGAGCTGCTCCTGTGCCATCCCATGTGATCTTCACTTCGTTGATACCATTGTAGAATACCAGATTCTTGAAGACATTCAGCGATTTGGACAGAGTACCGACTTCTACCCATTTACCTGCATTGGTATGGATAGAAACTTTTGCATTGGAAATCTCCTCTCCATCCTGAATGACGTAAAGGCTGTCTTTTACACCTGCATCCAGACGGTAAGTCAGAGTTCCTGCACCTTCGCCTGCCCTGAACATGGTTGTTAAAGAATTATCGATTGCCTGTTTTGCATCAAATCCTTCCACGCCTGCCGGTTCTGCAAAGATGGTCTTGTCTGCATCGGTGTTGGTCAGGCTTACGGAATTGATATCAAAGGTTACATCTGCTTCCCCTTTGTTGATGAAGCGGATGTATTTTGCATCCATGCCTTTTTCGGTATCAACCGGATACCAGTTGAATCCATTATAGCTGTACTCAAAGGTTACCTTATCTTTGTTTGTGTAATCTGCTGCAATCGTGCTGATCTCACGTACATTTCCGAAATCAATACCAATGTACTCACCATTTTTCAGGATAACATCTTTGACTTCCGGAATTGCAGCCTCATTTTTATTGATCGTTACAATTGTCTCTTTGTAAGTTTCTGTGTTGGTGTATGCATACTCATCTGCCGGGAAAGTCTCTGCCTGGAATTCACGGATTGCATACCATTTGCTTGTTGCAGCCGGTGTACGCAGACGGATGTAGCGAGCTTTCAGGGACTGGTTTGTCAGATCCACGTTGATCTCGTTTGTTCCGTAAGTACCATCAACCTGTGTCCAGTTTTCATTATCCATGGAATACTCCAGGATACCCTGCGAGAAAATATCTCCATCTGTCTGAGTTCTTCCCTGCAGGATGCGGACTTTGCCAAGTTTATAAGCTGCTCCGAGATCCAGCCCAATGTATCCATTTGCAGTAACACTTGCATTAAACCATGCAAAGGTACTGTCATTTCCATCAATAACATTGCCTGCATTTCCCTGGTAGAATCCACCAAGTCCGCTGTACATCAGTCTCTTCTCGCCGGTCTCTGTGCCACCGCCGGAAGTATTTCCGCCACTGAAAGTATTATCCAGCACTTTCAGTGCTGCTTTCTTCACATAATTTTCCATCTGTGCTGCGAACGGCATGATCTTCATAGCTCCGGCTTCTGCCATGATAGTGCCGTTCAGCTGAGGTGCCGCACAGTTCTGTGACAGTTTGTAATTGTTTTCTGCACTTACATAATTTGCACATACAGCATCGTCATCGCCTGCTTTGAGTCCCATTGCAGTCTTGACAAATCCGATGCTTGCTTTGGAAAGATATCTCAGAGAATCTACCCAAGGTTTCATCTCTTCTTTTAGGTTTTCGTTTGTTCCGTTTGTCTGGAAATCATCTGCAGCTGTCACGATCTTCTGCAGCTGTTCAATCAGTGCATTTCCGGATTCCGTCAGATCTGCATTGCTGTTGTATGCAGTCTTGAATGCATTGATGTACGGAGTCAGTTCTACCGACTCACCCATCGCTGTGATACCGCCCGGGCTCGGGTTAGTCATATGTTTGCACAGTTCATGCAGGGACTGTGGAGCTCCGCTGTCGATGTACTTGAAGCCGTCAGCCCAGCTCTTCTCTGCATCAAAGTCAGCTGTGTTCCATGCAAAATCAGCGATCGCAAACAGTGCTGTCTTGGAAGCTTCTGCCTGCTCCAGCGGGTTCGTTACAATACCCATGAAGTTTGTCAGACCTTTTTCAAGGATTGCACTGTCTCCAGGGCCCATAACCAAACGTGCGTGGTTTACGTCATTTACCGGCCAGTTCAGCCACATAAATGCCTCTCTGCCGTTTGTATAAGAATTTTTAAAATTATTGAAAGTACTCTGTCTTGCCGGATAACATACAGATTCACCGGTCCACATCAGTTCTACATCCGGAAGACTTTCAAAATGTTTGAAGTAGTTTGCAACGGTCTGAGCTTCGCCTTCACTCCAGCTGCTCCAGTTTACTGCACCTGCACAGTATACCTGCGGTACGAAGCACAGATTGTAAACATCGCCTTTGGATTTGCACCATGCATCCAGGTCTTTGCAAAGTCTTGCATGTAGGCTTACTTTGCCGGCTGCGTCGTCTGCGGAAAGCACAAACTGACGTACGCCAACGTTGTAAAGCTGTTCAAATTTTGCAATGATAACCTTCAGGTCTGCATCATAAGTGGAGGCTGTGATAGCACTGTGCATAAACGGATGAATTGCCCATGCAAAACGGCACTTGGAATCCTGTCCTGCCTGCACCATCTGTCTGATCTCTTCCAGTCTGTCTGCCGGATAGAGCTCACGCCACTGTGAATTGTGGTATGGCTCGTCCTTCGGTGCATAGATATACATATTCATCTTGAAATCGCCGCCGAACTTCATCAGACTGATACGATCTTCCACAGACCACGGAATACCATAGTAGCCTTCGATAAATCCACGGTACTGACCGGATGCGTAATCTTCGATCTGAAGTTTGCGTACGGCTTTTTCTGTCACCTGGTTAAAAATCATTTTCAGAGAGCTCAGTCCGTAAAATGCTGCATCGGTGTCTTTACCAAGGACTGCGATCACATTGTCCTGGATAGCCAGAACATATGCATCTCTCTTGTCAAACAGATCATCTGCATAAGTAACATGGTCGTTGAACCATTTTTCAACTGCTCCATCGGAACCTTTTGTACCAACCAGTACGTTCATTCCGTTTGAAGCTACGGCACCTGTCACGGTTCCTGTGATATTCTGAATAGCCAGTACTTCGTTCAGACGTTTCTGTGTTGCCTCGTCGATCGTGCTGTCATAGACAACGTTTGTCTTATCTGCCAGGGTAAAACTGCTATCCTGGTAAACAACACTTCTCGGGGTTGGATAAATTTCATATTCTGCTGTCGCAGAAGTGTCATTTGCAGCATCTGCTGCTTTTGCATCAAATCCGGTAAAAGTCATGCCTGTTAAAATCATGGCAAAAACCAGTACAAGACTGATGACTTTTTTCACATTCTTTCCCATCTAAATCCTCCTTTTCATAAGTTCGACACCGGGAATCCGTATGCAGCTTCCGTCTCCGCCCGTCGATCGTTTTCTTATTTTTCGAAGAAAATCTTTTGTTGTTAAAGTGCAAATTTTCTCACGAAATAAGTACCTTTATTATACATTTTATCTGTTTTACTGTCAATCTCGAATCAGTTTCTTATGCAATTTAAGCAGGAATATTTGTGAAATTCTTCGCTTTTTTCGTCGAAAATTTCAAAAGTCTGTACTATTCTTTTCATTCATAACAAAAAGCCCCGGGAAATGGGGCTTTCTGCTGAAAAATGTATGTAAGAAATTGGAAAACGGCGAACAAAAAGGCGCTCCGTATAAACGGAACGCCTTTGTTCTTACAAGAAACAGTATACACATTTTCCAGCATTTGTCAAATACTTTTTCAGATATTTTTTGGCATCTCGGAATGTGCAAAATGCTCTGCATTTGTCTTTCAATGCGTTCATATTTTATTCATGATACATTCAAAAAACTTTCATTCGCTCATCATGCCAAATTCATTTTTCCCTTTTATACTTCCAAATGTATCGGAGATGTCACAGAACATTTTCAGATATATGCTATATACGCTATTTTCTCAGTATTTCATTTTAATACTATTTGAATATACTTTTTTCATAATTGCCAGGCAGCCCTCTGTCTGGCATCCTCCCTTTTCAGGGCTTTTTTTATTTTCAGCTTTTTACGTACACAGGGAAGTCTTCTCCCACTAAGTTCAAGTCGAACGCACGTGAGACTTGGTGCGTGATTCTGGTCAGCGAAAGCTGACATATTCTTCTCAGAATCACTGCACATTCTACACAAGAAGCAGGTTTCTCGATCTGAGATCCCTGCTTCTTGTTGTTTTTTACCTGTAAATACCGTATACCTGTTTAAGAATGTATCTGGCATACTTACTGTGAGGTGCACGTCTATACATCACATGATATATTTTTCTGTGCACATTTGAGGTATGATTTAGAAACCTGCTTCTTTGAGCACTTTCTCAGCTGCTGCGGTGTCGTTGGTAACACACAGAACAGCGTAGTTTCCGGAAGTCTTGATGATCGCATTGTCCAGGTTCTTTACTTCATCTGCGTTGTAGGAAGAGTAAAGATCGGACTGATTTTTTACACGTGTTTCAAAAAGTCCCTTTACTTCTGAAACATAAGAGCTGTCGCTGCATTTGATGACAACAGCTTCGCATGCAGTAGCACCGGTACCGACGTAAGCAGCACAGGAATCAATTTTGGAAGTGTCTACCAGGTAAGTGGAAGCTAGGATATCTTCGGAAATAGAAGAAAGGGTGTCTCCGCTTGCTGTTTTGGAAAGATCTTCTGCAAGTTTTGCAGGGTCTGCTGTGACTTCTTTGCCGGAACCGCCGCATCCGGTCAGCATGACACCGATCATAGCGATGGTCACAAGAAGTGTGATGAGTTTTTTCATGGTTTCTAATCTCCTTTGTTTTATATTTTATTAATGTGAGAACAGACTTTCATCTGCCTCAAATAATGTTCCGAAAACGGACAACCTGAAAAAATCATACCGTTTCGGAAACATGATTTCTGTATGCTCTGACAGGTTACAAAGAAGCACTGGAAGCAGTTTCACTCTCAGAAGCAGTTTCGCTTTCGGAATCACTGGAACTGCTGTCAGCTGTCACATAATGCGTGTGCAGATAATCCAGCCATTTTGCACAGTATTCCGGATACATATGGATACCGTCGCTGGTAGCATCGGCGGCAAGTGCACCGTTTCCGTTGGATAACACTTCGTTTGGATTCAGATAATAATAACCATTGGCACTGCAGATTTCAAGGATAATCTGGTTGACCGTGTCAATGTTAGTGTTGTTTACATAGTCGCCGGTCTGAACTTTGGCTTCCTCCACGTATGGCACGGCACTGACATAAAAAATGGCATTCGGCATCAGTTTGCGGAGTTCTGCAAGACATTTTGTATAATTCTTGCGGAATTCTTCAAAATCCGGATAACCAAGGTCGTTGGTACCGATCATGATGTACATTTTTTTGAAAGAATTGTTTTTCAGTGCCTGTATTACGGTTACATTTCCACTGGCAGTAGATATGTACGGTGTCTCAAAAATATCCGTGCAGTTCATGCCGACACCGGTCAGGAACGTTCCCTGCGTAATGCCGGACTGCATATGGAATCCCTCGACTCTGGAATCACCGATAAATACAGCATCAGAAAAGTAAGAATCATCCACCGGCGTTGCCTGTTTTTTTACAATGCATCTGTCGTCCACAGTAACGGAAGAAGTGGAGGTAGATCCGGATCCGTTTACAAATGGTGTGACGTTGGCAGGATATTTGGAAGCGGTTTCCGATGAAGTTTCACTTTCTGCCGTAGCTTCGTCCTGATTCTGAAAATCACTGGAAGAGAATATTTTGTTGAGTTGCTCATCTACCTGCTTGTTTATGCCGCCTTTGGAAGCGATATTGATGATCAGACGACCTTCAAAAACAACTAAAAACGCAAAGACAAGCAGGAGCATATTAAGAAAGCGGGCGGTTTTACGCGGCTTTCGTCTTTTCTGCTGTACCATAATGTCCCCTCTTAATCTTAAAGTATAAAGTATTGTAAAATAATAATATTGTCTTTTCTCCTCCTATATTATATAATAAACCCGATAATTGTAAATAGTTTTTTTAGACGGGAGTTTTTAATTATGGTTTTCAGCAGTCTGTTGTTTCTGTTCCGGTTTCTGCCGGCAGTACTGATCCTCTACTATATAGCACCGCGAAAGCTTCGGAATGTCATTCTGCTGCTCTTCAGCCTGTTTTTTTATGCGTGGGGCGAACCGAAGTATGTATTTCTGATGCTTTTTACGATCACCATGGATTTCTTCATCGGAAAAGGGATCGACAAAGCGAAAAAGGAAGGCAATCAGAAAAAGGCGAAGCGTTTTCTTATGATTTCAATCCTTGTGGATCTTTCCATCCTTGGATTTTTTAAATATGCGGACTTCCTCATCGGGACGGTCAATACATTAACCGGTGCGGGAATACCACTGCTTGGGATACCGCTGCCGATCGGTATTTCTTTTTTTACGTTTCAGACAATGTCATACACGATTGATGTATACAAGGGAAGCACGGAGGTTCAGAAAAACTGGATCAAGTATGGCACTTATGTTTCTATGTTTCCGCAGTTGATCGCAGGACCGATCGTGCAGTACAAGACGATCGCAGAGCAGATGGAGCACAGAAAGGAAAATACTTCCGATTTTTCAGAAGGTATTCATCGTTTTATGATCGGACTTGGCAAAAAAGTCCTGATCGCGAACAACATCGGTGCACTCTGGGATGCCATTGCAGTACTTCCGGTCGATGGACTGGCAGCAGGTACGGCATGGCTTGGGGCACTGGCTTATACGTTCCAGATCTACTTTGATTTCTCAGGATATTCGGATATGGCGATCGGGCTTGGAAAGATGTTCGGTTTCCATTTCCTTGAGAACTTCAATTATCCGTATATTTCAAAGAGTATCACGGAATTCTGGAGAAGATGGCATATTTCCCTAAGTTCCTGGTTTAAAGAATACGTTTACATTCCGCTTGGCGGCAACCGCTGCAAGATCGCAAAGCAGATCCGCAACATTCTGGTTGTCTGGATGCTGACCGGAATCTGGCACGGGGCGAACTGGAATTATGTTCTCTGGGGCTGCTACTACGGAGCACTTCTGCTGATCGAAAAGCTGGTGCTGAAAAAGGTGCTGAACCGTCTTCCTGGAATCATTCAGCGGATTTACACCATGTTTTTTGTGGTGATCGGCTGGATCATTTTCAAATGCGAAGATATGGCATATGGGATCTCGTATCTGAAAGCCATGTTTGGCGGATTCGGACAGGGCCTGTGGAATAACGAGACACTCTACCTGCTTGGTAATTATGCCGTCCTGTTTGTTCTGGCGATCCTCGGTTCGACGATGTTGCCAAAGAAAGCAGCCGGCGTTGTGCTTGGCGGCAGAAAGCGGACCTGGGCGGAAAATGTGATCTACATTGCATTTTATGCG
>ENA-OPVK01001991-OPVK01001991.1-human-gut-metagenome-genome-assembly--contig:-NODE-1991-length-11248-cov-2.372644_pt1 | contig 11248 bp, 9 predicted proteins | sample MGYA00241495_ERZ501982 | MGnify/ENA primary metagenome ERZ501982 (study PRJEB25962, sample SAMEA2042002) | human gut metagenome | biome: human gut; feature: human-associated habitat; material: faeces...
GCCAGACCGACCTGACCGAGATGCAGGAACAGCTGGAAACCGTGCAGACAGCGGCAGATGCAGCGGAACAGCGGGCGCAACAGGCAGACAAAGCCTACCAGAAGCAGAGCAAGGAACTGAACAAGCTGGCTCCCATTATGGATGGACTGGAAAGCCTGTCAGCACAGTATTCCCAGCGGCCAGAAGAATGGGTGCCAGAAGCAGCCACATTTGAGACCGCCAAGAGCTATCGGGAGAAGAAGGCCATGCCGCTGATCCAGAAGTTGGTGAAGGTACTCTTTGCCCTCCATCGGAAGTACTGGGAGGTCAAGGATGAGCGGGATAAGTATCTGCACTTCTATCAGGACGAGAAGAAAGCTACCCATCATCTAAGCCAGCGGCTGAAAGAGGTGGAGGCTGAAAACTCTCAGCTCTATGCGATGAAACGTGATTTCAGGCGAGTATGGAACTATTTCGGTGCCGAAAAGATGCAGCAGGTCATTGGGCTTATGAGGGGGCAGGAGCAGACCGCAGATAAGAGCCAGAAGAAGAACAGGCAGAACGGTATAGAGCTGTAAGCATAGCAGACCCCCGTCAGCGAATGCTGGCGGGGGGCTGTACATATCAGACGGTTCTTTAATCAAAAAGTTCCGGGGCAACATCGGACAAAGAGAAGCCGGGAATGTCATTCTCAGCCTTGTAGGTACCATCTTCGGCCAGAAACTCGACCTTTGCAAAGTCTTCAACTGGAATTTCGGATTCACGGACATACCAGTTCCGATAATCGTCCGCAGTCTGTTTCAGGGTGGAGGCAATGCTGCGGTCAGCATTGTACTTGTCGTAGAAAGCTCGCTAAGGCAGATACCGCCAAATTTTACCCTCGGTCTTGATGGTGATGCGGCACATGATTTTATCGTTGGACAGACCGGTATTTTTGGCACCTGCACGGTCGTTAGCTGTCATCCAGACAACAGGGTGGTAGTTTTCGTATTTGTCAACAGCTTTAACACCAATTTCGTGCCCATTAAAGAACATCGGTTCCTTATGGAAAGTCGCGTTATCATATTTCAAATTTGAGGGTGCTAAAACCAGCTTCCCAGTGGCAAGAATCATCCGATACTTGATAAGGCTGGTGTAGTGATACAGATTTTCGGGCAGTTTAGTCTTTTTTGCACGTATCGTTTTAAGAAAGTGTTGATAACTACGATTGAATAGTATATAATAAAGGTAGGAGAGGGGAATCGCAGGTGAAAAGACTATTTGTAATGACCGCCGGATTTGAAAAGTCATGGGAACATATGGGGCTTGGCGATGAAGAATTGCGGGAACTTCAGAATGTTCTGCTCGAAAACCCGGATGCTGGAGATGTGATTCCTGACTTGGCAGGAGCACGTAAAATCCGGATTCCATTGACCGGACGAGGAAAGTCTGGCGGTGGGCGCGTGATATATGTGGATGTTGTGGTGAAGGAGCAAATTTTCTTGCTCCTTGCTTATCCCAAAAATGTGCAGGCGGACATGAACCCTGCACAGAAGAAAATTATTCGTAATTTGATTGAAACCATAAAGGAGGCTTGACTTATGGAAAACTTCGATTACTTTGACGCTTTGAAGGAAAGTCTTGAGCAGGCCGTTGACTACACAAAGGGCGATAAAAGCCGTTGCCGTACAGTGGTGCGGGAAACGCCGATTCCTGCATATAAGGCAGATGATGTGGCCCGGACGCGCAAGGAACTAAAACTTTCCCAGAGAGGACTTGCAACGGCGCTTGGTGTTTCTCCGAGAACAGTTGAGTCGTGGGAGGCCGGAAAAAATGCACCGTCTGGTGCTGCACAACGGCTGCTCTATCTGTTTGAATGTGATCACACGTTGGTGGAGCGCTTGGTGGCTCGCTGAGATTGAGTTTTTATCGACAGGGTATGATATCGCTTTGATGGCAATTTCCTGCACACTCAAAGTCACACAATAAACGAAGTGTGCCATTGCACCAAACAGGCTCGTGCCAATCAGATGTCGGAACGGGCATGTCAGAGTAACATTGGGTAGAGTAGCACCTTGGCACATTTAATTTTGATGTCATATTTTAATATTGCGAAATAATTTTTCTAAAAGCCTTGACAGGCATGGGATCGGTATGGTATTATACGAGCGGACAAGAAGAAAGCCCCCAGATGACAGTTCCAGCTGTATCTGAGGACTTCCCACGTACGATCATAATAGACGTATTGTTATGATACCAGATTTCTGGGCTTTTGTCAACGTGGGCTTGTACTATCTCAAAGAAGGAGGACGAGTGCATGTCCATGTATTTTTATGTGAACAGCAACGCTCAGCCGAACGGTGACCATGAGGTTCACCGCTCGGACTGTAGTTGGTTGCCGAGTGCGGAGAACAGGGTCTACTTAGGCTGTTTCAGTACCTCGCGGGAGGCTGTTAATGCTGCCCGGAAGTATTATCGTCAGGTAGACGGTTGTTGCTTCTGCTGCCCGGAAAGTCACCACTCTTGACGGCAGGAATGGCCCGCCCCGTATACGGGCGGGCCATTTTTTGCGAGGAGGGAAATGTTAAGTTATGATGATGCAGATCTCGGAACTTGTAAAAGCCCAGGGCGGTCTGGTACTGAGCAGGAAGGAAACTAAGGCTTCCGGAAACGGTGGCTGCCCGTACAAAAGGCTGACGCTCCGTGCATTGACAGAGGATGGAGAAATCGACAGCAGTGCTCTGGAGGACTTTTGCGCCAGTGAGACACTGAACCATGCTTGGTTTGCGTCCCCTGGAGATGTTGTGATACGACTCTTTTCACCGCTGTGCCCCGTAGTGATTGAAGAAGGGCAGGAAAAGCTGCTTGTTCCATCGCAGCTTGCCATCCTGAAGGTGAAGGACTGCACAATTCTGTTGCCAGAATTTTTGAAGATCTCACTTTCACAAAAAGAAATTCAGGAGAAAATTCGGAGAATCGAGAGTGGAACTACCCAACGAGTGGTAAAACTTGGTACCATTATGGAACTGCAGATTGAAGTTCCTGATAAGGAGACGCAGAGGCGGGTCGTTGAGATGGATACGCTTTGCCGCAAAAAGGAGCGAATGTACCTGAAACTGATGGAGCAGGAACGGCAGCTGACTGAAATTGCAATCAGGAAGATCATGGGAGGAACGTTGAGATGACGACGAAAAAAGATATTGAAAGCGCTTTGATGCGCGGCGCAGACACGCTGCGGGATACCATTGACGCCGCAAACTATAAGGATTACGTTCTGCCGGTGATGTTTGTCAAATACCTGAGCGATTCGTATACCGACGCAGTGGAAGAACTGAGCAAACAATACTCCGGTATCCGTCTGGAACGCCAGAAAAAATATCTGCCGTTCATGGTCGCAGAGGGGTGCTCATTCTATGATCTGTATCAGCAGCGTTTTGCTGACAATATCGGGCAGCTGATGAATGCGGCGATGCGGCAGATCGAGGCGGATAACAATCAGCAGCTTGCCGGTGTGCTGAGCGCAGTGGATTACAACAGTGAAAATGCGCTTGGTACCCGGGAACATAAAAATGCCATCCTCCGGGATTTGCTGGAGGATTTTGAACCTCTGGATCTTCGGCCGTCTGCGATCGAAGTCAAGGAAGGGCAGGTGCCTGCAGATGTGATCGGCGATGCGTATGAGTATATGATTGGCCAGTTTGCAAGCATGGCGGGCAAGAAGGCAGGGTCTTTCTATACTCCTGCGGCAGTATCTGAGATCATGGCACGCATCGTGGACGTGCAGCCCGGGGAACGTGTCTACGACCCTACCTGCGGATCTGGCTCCCTGCTGATCAAAGCCGCAAAAAAGCAGAACAGCAAGGAAGTATCTATCTATGGGCAGGAGGTCAACGGTTCTTCAGTCGCCATGGCAAAGATGAATATGTACATCCACGAAATTCGGGATGCGAAGATCGGCTGGGGCGACACCCTTGCTAATCCGGTGTTTCTGGATGCAGACGGAAATCTGCTGCTGTTCGACGCCATTGTTGCCAATATGCCGTTCTCTAAGGACAAATGGGCATCCGGCTTCAACCCCGGCGGCGAATCCTCTGGAAAGGGTAAAAAAGAGTTCAAGATGGAGGCATCACTGGACAAATTCCATCGGTTTGACTGGGGCGTGCCGCCTGCAAGTAAGGGCGACTGGGCATTCCTGCTCCACATGATCGCCAGCCTGTCCGTAAACGGCCGGATCGCGGCGGTCGCGCCGCATGGCGTACTGTTCCGTGGCGCGGCAGAGGGCAGAATCCGCCAGCGGGTGGTAGAAGAAAATCTGCTGGATACTGTGATCGGCCTCCCGGAGAACTTGTTCTATGGTACGTCCATCCCGGCGTGCATCCTTGTGTTCAAAAAGAACCGTCCTACCACGGATGTCCTGTTCATTGATGCCAGCAAAACGGATGAGGCAGGCAACCCGCGTTATATCAAGGCAACGAACCAGAATGAACTGGGGCAGGAGCATATCGACGCTATTGTAGACGCTTATCACAGCCGTACAGAGCAGCCCGGATTTGTGCATGTGGCAACGCAGGAGGAAATTCAGGAAAACGAATACAACCTGAACATCCCGCGCTATGTGGACACCTTTGAAGAGGAAGAGGTCGTGGATATCGCTGCTGTACAGGCAAATATCGCCCGCCTGAAACAGGAGATTGCCGAAGCAGAAGCAAAGATGGACGTGTACCTGAAAGAGCTGGGCCTGTAACAACGCAAAGAGTAAGGAGGTCACACGATGACCGATTTGATTGAGTCGCGGATCAAGACGATAAAAGAAGGAAAACTCCCAGAAGGCTATAAGCGCACCAAAGCGGGAATTATGCCTGTGGATTGGGATGGTACGATTCAGGCCAAAAAACTCTTTAAGAAACATACGGATAAAAAGCACGATGGAGACTTGGAAATACTGGCAGCTACACAAGAACGAGGAATTGTGCCAAGAAGTCAAATTGGAATTGACATTCAGTGTTCAGATGAAGGTGTAAAGGGATATAAGAAGGTTTCTAAAGGAGATTTTGTTATTAGTTTGCGTTCTTTCCAAGGCGGAATTGAATACTCGGAATATACTGGCATCATCAGCCCTGCATATACCGTCTTAAAACCTATAAAGGATATTTCAACGGGATTCTATCGGAATTATTTTAAGACGGATACGTTTATCAAACGATTGAATGGTGCGGTATACGGCATTCGAGATGGAAAACAAATCGGATACGAAGATTTTGGAGATATGTATGTTCATTGCCCTCCATTGGCAGAACAGGAACGCATTGCGGAAATTCTTATACAATGCGACCGTGTGATCGAGTTGAAAGAGAAGAAACTCGATGAGCTGAAACAACTGAAAAAAGAATTCCTGCGGAAAATGTTCCCTGCAAAAGGCTGCGATACGCCGGAAATTCGCTTTCCGGGATTTACTGGCGCTTGGGAACAGCATAAGTTAATTGATGTTTGTGATTATGTTGATTATAGAGGAAAAACACCGACAAAAACTGATTCGGGAAATTTTCTCGTAACAGCTAGAAATATTAAAGATGGGTATATAGATTATGAAACATCACAAGAATATATTTCTGAAGACGATTACGAAGAAACAATGCATAGAGGTAAACCAGAAATTGGAGATGTTCTTATAACTACAGAAGCACCTTGTGGCAATGTAGCCCAAGTAAATAAGGAAAATATAGCACTAGCACAACGAATCATAAAGTATCGAGGACATAGAAATCTTATTGCTAACACATATTTAAAATACTATCTATTGTCGCCAGAATTTCAGAATATTTTAAATGCAAAAAGTTCTGGTGGAACAGTTAAGGGGATAAAGGGAAGTATTCTTCATCAGCAGATAATTAAGTACCCTAAGTATGAAGAACAGGTAAAAATTGGACAGGATTTAAATGCTATCAATAACCTCATCACTCTTCATCAGCGTGAGCTTGAAGAAACAAAAAAATACAAAAAAACATTGGCAAGACTGCTGCTGACCGGGATCGTCCGGGTGAAGGGATAACAGCACAAAAACAGCCAGCGGAGCTTTCTGCAGGCAGCAGGACAGAGGAAAATGATATGCCGGACCACACGATTTTTAACGAACGCCCTGAGTCACAGGATCGGGCGCTGAAAGTAATTGAACGATTGGGCTATACCATTGTGCCCCGCAGCGAGGCGGAACGGAAGCGCGGCTCCCGGAAAGCAGTGCTGTTTACGGAAGAACTGCAGGCGTTTCTGAGCGAACAGACCTATCAGTTTGGCAGTGAGACAAGGTACTTTTCTGGGGGAGCCATTGCCAGAGCGATGCAAGCAGTGGATCAGCACAGCGCAGCAGGGCTTTATGCCGCAAATAAGGAAATCTACGAGCTGATCTGCTCCGGCAAGAGCATGGAGGAAGAACTCCCGGATGGCACCCGGCAGTCGTTTGATATCCGCTATATCGATTTTGAACACCCGGAGAACAACACGTTTCAGGTGACCGACGAGTTCGAGGTGGAACGTCCGAACGGGAGATTTGCCCGTCCGGATCTTGTTGTGCTGGTAAACGGCATCCCGCTGGTCGTAATCGAATGTAAAAAATCCAGCGTGGATGTTATGGAAGGCGTAGCGCAGAATATTCGGAACTGGGGCGAGGACTATATTCCGCATCTGTTCCGCTATGCACAGCTGGTCATGGCGATGAACCCGGATAAGGTGTTGTATGGCACCTGCGGTACACCGGCAAAATATTTTGTGTCCTGGCATGAGGATAACAAGGATTGGCTGAATGACTGGTGCAGAAAATGTTCACCGGATGGACAGATCCGGGAACAGGACCGTGCGCTGATATCGTTGCTGCATCCGGAGCGGCTGCTGGACCTGATCCGCAACTTTATCATCTACGATAACAATGTGAAAAAGATCTGTCGATATAAGCAGTATTTTGCGGTTAAAAAGTGCATGGATCGCATTTTGCTGAGAGACAATGCGCACACCAGAAACGGTGTTGTCTGGCATACGCAGGGCAGCGGCAAAACGATCACGATGATTATGTTGACAAAGATGATCACCCGGGAGAGCATGAAGCCCGAAAGCCAGATCCGGGAACCGCGCTTTATCATGGTTACGGACCGTGTCAATCTGGATAAGCAGATCCGAGATAACTTTATCCATACCCAGATGAGTCCCCACCGAGCCAAAACCGGCAAGGGGCTGATCGAACTTTTGCAGGACAACAGCAATACGGTCATTACAGCACTGGTGAACAAGTTTGAAGCAGCAGTCAAGCAGGAATACTGCAATGATAGCAAGAATCTGTTTCTGTTCATCGATGAGGGACACAGAACGCAGTATGGAAAACTTAATCTCTACATGAACAAGGTGCTCCCGAATGCTGTCAAGATTGCCTTTACTGGCACACCACTGATCCAGAAGCAGCCGAAGGATACGAGTCGGAAGATTGTCCCGGCAAAGGACACCTATGCCAAGTTTGGCCCCCTGATTGACAAATATACCCTGCAGGATGCTATCGATGATAAAGTTACAGTGCCCATCGTGTACGAAGGTCGTGTGATTCCGCAAGAGGTCACAAGCCAGCAGATCAATGAACATCTGAAGCACATCACGGTGGGGCTGACCGAAGATGCCCGGAAGGATCTGGAAGTCAAATACAGCCGTTTTGTTACGCTGGCACAGACAGAACAGCGCCTGAACATGATCGCGTTCGATCTGCACGAGCATTTTGTCCATTATGTGCGGCCCAAGGGATTCAAAGCGATGCTGACATGCTCATCTCGCGCAGAGGCGGTCCAGCTGTTCTACAAACTCCGGGGTCTTGGAGGAATCACGCCGGCGGTAGTTATTACACCCAATTCTGCAAAAGAAGGCGATGATGAAACTAATACGCCGCAGTCTTTGAAGACCATTGCAGAGTTCTTTCGCAAAGAGGTCAATCCACTTTTCAAAAATAATTATGATGCCTATGAAGATTCGGTGACAGGACGCTTCACAGACCCAGACGGAGACGTGGATCTGCTGATTGTAAAGGACAAACTCCTTACCGGATTTGATGCTCCCATTGCCGCTGTGCTGTATGTGGATAAAAAATTGCAGGACCATACCCTTTTGCAGGCCATTGCACGTGTCAATCGCGTTTATACGGACAAGGATTTTGGTCTGGTCGTGGATTACATCGGCATTTTCAAAAAACTGAACTCAGCACTGGATCTTTATAGTGACGAGCAGTCCGGCATGAACCTGTTCGACCGCACAGAGATCCAATCGGCCATTGCAACGATCAACGACGAAAAGACGAAACTTGAAGCACTGTATCAGGAACTGTGGGACATCTTTGACGGGATTGACCGGAACGAAACCAGTGCGAATGTCTGGCAGGAACGGCTACGGGAGTATGATCTCCGTAGAGATTTTTACGAAAAGCTGTCTGCTTTTGCCAAGATGGTGGACTTTTTGTATTCCAGCTATGAGCTGTTTGAACAGGTCGGTTTTGAGCGAGCTGAAATGTATCGCAAAGATTACCTGTTCTTCAAAAAACTGAAAGACAGCGTGACGCTCCGTTTCAATGACAGTGTGGATTTTTCAAGATATGAAGACGGCATTCGTCAACTGCTCAACACCTATGTCCATGCGGAAGATGCAAAGACCCTGATTGAGCCGCTGGATATTACCAATAAGGAAAAAATGCAGGAACAGCTGGCCAGACTTGGATCTGACGAAGCAAAAGCCGAAGCCATCCAGACCCGTCAGGTCGAGGTTCTGGAGAGCCAGAGATATGTGGACCCCATTCGCTATATGACCTTTATGGAGCGGATTAACAAGACGCTTCAGGATTATCAGGAGGAAAGGAACGGTGAAAAATACCTATCAGCGATGGAAAAAATGGCTGAGGATTACCGGACTGGCCGCAGCTCGGTGGAATACCCGGAAAACATCGTGGATGATGGTGATGCAAAATCGTTTTACGGTGCAGTGTGTGCCGGAATCAAAAAATCTCTGGACGGGCAGGAGGTAGAGCCCTCCGAATCGTTGGGTAAGCTGGCGCTGGACATCAAAGCAATCATTGTGGGCCATGCGAAACGCGACTGGCGGGACAATGTGATCGTCCACAGGAACATGAAAAAGGCATTGGACGATTTGCTGTTTGACTACATGGAAGATCAAAAGCTGGACTGGCCCTTGGATACAATCGACATCATCATTGACGAGATCATGATGATTGCAAAGAAAGGCTATTGACAATGGAAACCATCTGCATAACACTGCCAACATTCGGAAGTGCAGTGACGGTCAACCTTGATCGAAAAAAAATGAAGACCTGCCGCCTGAAGGTCTATCCGAATCAGAAAATTGTGCTATCGCTGCCGCAATCCGCCCCCGACGCATGGGCGGAATCGTTCCTTATGGAAAAGAGCGGCTGGATCGAGTTGAAATTGCAATCTTTCCAAAAAACTGTCGGCTATGCCGCAACCAAAGAGATTCGGAATGGATACTCTATCCGGATGCTGGGCGAAGATATGATCTTTGCATTGTCACAGTGCGAAAAGGAATGTGTATATGCAGAGGGAAAGAAGATTCGTATCTGCTGTAAGTCACCCGAGGATCAGGCGCATGTAAAGCAGCTGTTTGAGGCGTGGTGGCGCAGGCAGGCGAAAGAGATCCTGCAGGAACGTGTGCATGTTTGGTATCCCATCGTAGAAAAATATGGTGTTGCAATGCCTGAATTATCGATCCGGAAGATGAAGACACTGTGGGGAAGTTGCAGCATTGCACGACATGTGATAACCTTTAACTTCTATCTGATCAAGGCCAGAACGCCCTATATTGATTATGTGGTCCTGCATGAACTGGTGCATTTTCTATATCCGAACCACAGCAAGCAGTTCTATGCCTTTCTCTCCAACTATATGCCCGACTGGAAAGAACGCAAGCTCGTTCTAGATCAGGAGGTCGTACACGAATTATAATATTGCTAAACTTGAAAAATCCTTCCTTCAAAGAAAATTCAGCTCTCGAAGGTGAACCTTTGCATTTGCGCAGAACATTGCAAAGGTTGAGACGAATATTCAGGTAAAGTGGGACGCATAATAGGTAGTTGCATCAAGAGCTGAAACACGCTATAATACAGTCAGAGGTTATTGCTCCGTGTGATACTATCCTGATACTAAAAAATCAGCAAGCCGCATCTACCACGGCAATCTCATGGAAAAGTGAACATCCAAGAACAGACGAACTAAACAAATTTGCTTAGTAAAGAAATAAACCTACCGAGCTCGAGTAATTGAAAAATTGTTAAGAATCCCAGGAAAGAAACGAAAAAACGTAGCTTTCCTGGGATTTTGACATTCTTTTTGGCACGGAATGGTAAAATTCGGTGTGGGGCTTATCCACGAAGGAAGAAAACTATAACATGAAAGCAGCTGAAATAAGTTTCAGAGATGTTTATCACCGGGTCTGCTTTGTTAAAGCGGGCAAGAACTATATGATGTCCTTGTAATTTTGATCCACGGGAATAATGCGCCGGAAGGTTGTTGGGTCCGCTGCGAAAAAATCGCAGATGGGATGATGGCAGGCACGCTCTTGAATGAACCGGATTCTGATTTTGGTGTTCATCGGGGAGACTTGATTTCGTTTGGAATCGCACAGCAGGGCGATCGGCTTCTGTGTGTGGCGGTACTGTAACGATTCATAAAACAGCTGCCTGTCTGACCCCACAAACCGGCATCCTTTGCGTGGTCTTTGCATATACTGGAAATCAGAACAATGCAAAGACGCACAAAGAGGAGGATACTGCCTATGCTGGAACAACTTCGACCGATGCAAAACGACCACACCCTGCTGTCGCCGCGCATCCCGCGGGACACGGAACACGAGCGCTACCACCCGGAGCTGGAAGAGGAGCTGAAGGAATGCCTGTTCTGCCTCAAGCGCAACGAAATGATGTTTGATCTGGAGGTGGACACCGACCTGATCGAGCAGCGCATTTATGAGCGGCAGGCACTGCTGTGCCGCTACCGGTACTTACTGGCCCGTGCACGGGAGCTGGGGCTGCACACCGTGCTGACGAAATATCAGCCGCAGATATGACGGGGCGATTTATCGGAACAAAAATCTTGACAGAAGGCGTCGGATGTGTTATCCTAGTTCAAGATAAATGCATGGTGGGGCAGTCCCCCGGCATGAGGAAATTTTGAGAGTTAGAGAGGTTTCTACTATGGAACGTATTAAGACGATTGCTACTCGTGACCTGACCAAGAGCGTTAAG
>ENA-OPVK01001993-OPVK01001993.1-human-gut-metagenome-genome-assembly--contig:-NODE-1993-length-11231-cov-4.784538_pt1 | contig 11231 bp, 2 predicted proteins | sample MGYA00241495_ERZ501982 | MGnify/ENA primary metagenome ERZ501982 (study PRJEB25962, sample SAMEA2042002) | human gut metagenome | biome: human gut; feature: human-associated habitat; material: faeces...
TCTATCGACCGTAGCGGCGAACTTCGTTCGCCTGCTTTTGAAGTCTGTATAGGGGTGACGGAGCCGGTTGTTCTGCTTATCTGTGTTGCTTTTTACCCCGATAAATCACTGCCGCAATGCTATATTACTATACATTTATATATAAGCCTTTTCATATAACGGATATGTAAAACAAATATAGCCGAAAAAATCAGTTTTTTATGTACTGTCGGCAAATAACAGCTTTCTTGTTTCTATAACAAACATTAATATGGTAAATAAACGATATTATTCTTTAATATCATGATTTTTTGTGCATTTTTTACCCATAAAAAACGGCTATTAATTCCTGATAAACATAAAAACGCCATTTTTAATGGCAATATAAAACAAAAATTACATTTTTCAACATATTTGCCAAATCTGTATTGTTAGCATACTATAAAAAATTAAAAAATCGTTGTGCAAACCATACAAAAATGATTAAAAAATTTTAAACTTATTGACAAAGTGCTGAACAGAGGGTTATTCTTTACATGGGGGATAATCATACCCTCTTGCTTTGTATTGCCCGAACAGAGCAAAATGACTTTGTCGCCAATGTGTTCCGTCAATTTGCGGGAGACGGAATGCTCTGATATATGGTGAAATTTTTAAAATGGAGGTGTAAATTTGAAGAAAATGAAACGCTTGTTAGCAATCATCCTTGCTTCACTGCTCATACTCTCATCGGCTACCGCCGGCGCGAGTGCGTACCAGGCTTATAAGGATGACGCGCTGACAAAGTACGACTTTACTGACACTGCGGTTCTGACCACGGAGCAGTATGCGTCTGCGCTTCTCGACTACGCTGACAAGGCGCTCGCCAAAGCGGACATCACGATGGATCTTTCGATTCTCGGTAAGCTTGATGCGACGTCTATAGACAATGCTCTTTCGAGCGTCTATAAGCTCATCAACGACAACAGTGCTATCCTCTGGATGGCCGGCGACCTTAACAAAGTCGAAGTTGGCATGCTTGAGAAGCGACGCAGAAGCAACAGCAGTGATGTGGAGGTTATCAAGTCATTGCTTGAGTTCCTTGGACATGACAGCAACAGAGAGATTGTCCGGAAGGTTGTTTTCGGCGGTATCGGTAAGCAGAGACGAGACGACGGCGTCAGCCTTGGCGTTGCCAACTCGTTCGTCAAGATCGATCTGAATGTCGAAGTCATGCTCAGAGAGCTTCTCTGGGGTATTGCGTATCCGAATACGGCATACAACAGCAGCACGACTGTCGATACGATGGTTCAGACCATCATTCAGAACGCTCTTGCAGGCGTTAAAGAGATTCCCGAAAGCGTCAGAAATCTCGTTGACCTCAACTCGACAAAGGTTACATATGTCTTTATCGAGGATCTTCTTCAGACAGCTTATAACGATATAGCTGTTCCGATGCTCAATGACCAGACAATGAAGTGGCTCGGTCAGGAGATCGACAAGGATACCACAGGTACTCTTGCGGGTCTGTTCAACAGGGACTTCAGGGTTTCGGCCTATACCGTCCCCGCGGACAGCACTCTTGTTGCTGAGCTCAATAACATTGCCGGCGGCATTGTTAACGGACTTCTGAAGAACTACAACGGTTGGGTCTCGGGTGACAATTCAAAGCTCACCGATAATGTTGTCGCAGTTGCGAGATACATTCTCAAAGAGACCGGCGGTTACTTCTTCCCGGATTGGCAGAAGCATATCGCAACACCGGAAGAGATCGATGCTATGAGCAAGGAGGAGCTTATTGCTTACATTGCTCGCTCGGTCATTAACGCATCAGTCGGCTATATGTACATCCCCGAGGATGTTACGACTGTTGTCGGAGTTGCATGGGAGGCTGTTAAGCAGCTCATGGCTCAGTTCCTTCCCGAAAGAGATTACAGCGGTTATCCCAAGACTGTTCAGGGTATCCTTGATATGCTTGCGGATTATGTCGCCTACAACGTCAATCCCGGTATCGACCTCAACGCGGGCGATCTGAAGAAGGCGCTCAACTACGGCGACGGTATGGATAAGATGCTGACTACTGCCGTTCAGTGGCTTGCCGCTGACCCGCAGTATTACACGGGTCTTCTTCCGACCACTGATATCGATACCTCTGACGGATGGAAAGCACTTGATGATATCTTCTTCAAGCTGTTGGACAAATCTATTCTTCCCGCAAAGTTTGCCAACAGCGGAAGCGAGACTATCCTCAAGGATATTGTTTATTCTATCCTCAACGGACTGCTCGTTGATCAGGATCTGACCTGCATCTCTGACCTGTTTGTTAAGAATGAGTCCGGCGCATTCGCCAAGCAGACTCTCAAGCAGAGCATCGTGAGACTCGTCACCGACATCCTCAACGCAGTTCTTCCGGGATCGGTAGCAACTAAGTACGCCTCACTCAATGACATAGTAAAGAACGATGCGCTGAGTAAGATAGTCTATGACCTTCTCGGTTGCCTCCGCCCGAATTTTACACTCGGCAAAGACACATTCACAGGTTATGGAGACAAGCTTGTTCCGCCTATCGTCAACATCGTGGCCCAGGTCATGAAGCTCGTCGATAAGTCGAAGTTTGGTCAGATGGAATTCGCAGGTCCGACCAGAGTATCTCCCCCGGAAAAGGGTGATGTGGCTTATTCTGTCACGATCTACAACGGATCGAAGGGTATAAACAGAGGATACACTGACAAGAACGGCACCTTTACACAGGATGCACTTTATCAGTACAGGATCGCGAGCGTTTCGGCAACCGCTTATACTGCAGCGGGAGCCGGCTCCAACGTCGGCGTTTCCGGTGTCAGCGCCGGCGATGTCATCAACGGCGGCGATTCCAAGACGCTTACTGTTTCGAAGCCTGGTGTAACGGATACTGTCGTCGTCCTCACGGTCGGCTATTTCATCCTCACTGAGAGCGGTGCTTCGCTTACCGGTGACACTCCGCTTTACGCTTCGTTCTATACTTATTATAGTTCCGATGCTCAGGATGATTCCGAGCCCAAGGATATCTCTACGATTACCGGAAAAGTGAGACTTGTTAAGCCTCGCGCCGGATTTATCAACCAGAATGAGACTCTTGATGCGATTAACAATGTTCATGTAAGAATAAACAGAGTTAAGGATGGCGGACATCTGACGAAGTCCACCTATACTCAGAATGCATCCACCTTCAAGGGCAACACTGGTACATTCTTTGAGAATACAGGCTTCTCAGGCGAAACAGAAAACGGTAATGTTAACATTACCGAAAGTCTTTGGCAGGCAAAATCCGGCGCGGACAGAGCTGCGCTTACTGACGGAACATATACAATTGACTATTCCGTCAAAGCAACAAGGACGGCTACTATCGGTGGCAAAACCGGTACGGTTACCGGCTCTGTTTCGATTTATGTCTACAATGACTATGAAGTCCCCGCGAAGTACAGCCAGTATTCCGGCGAGCAGCGTCAGCGCGCTAACTACAGCGCAGATGCAGATGCTGAGTGGGCAGCATATCAGTCGGCTCTTATCATGGCAGCCAACTATGCTCTCAGACCGAAACTGAAGGCTAACTTCTCGAACGCTTCCTACATGGCTCAGTACAAGGTCATCGCTGATAACCTTGACGCAGCTGCGGCAGCACTCGACAAGAAGGTCGTTTCCGCTTCTGTTGACTCGCTCAAGACCGCCGTTGAGGCAGTCCAGGGCAAGGAAAACGCAGCCAATGCCGTTTATTGGGATGACGGTTATAACTTCTTCGGTTATGACGATTTCAATTCTGTCACATGGAGCGGCTGGAAAGAAGCCAGAAACCGCGCTCTCAACCTCTATAACTCGACCATAGCTCCCGTGGAGCCTGTTGCTCCCGAGAAGCCCGGCGATGACGCCACCATGCTCGAGAATCAGAAGTATGAGAAGGCATATGCACAGTGGCAGACCGACCACGCAGCGTGGGAGACCGCGATTGCCACCTGGCAGATGCCCACAATATCCGCTATCGATGTTGCTTATGCTGAGCAGCAGATCGAGCTTTGGGGTCCCAGACTTATAAAGCTTAATGCTGTTAAGACGCATCTCGACGCGGCTATAGCAATGTGCACCATCAACCCCGCCGATGCCTCCAAGTATGACGCGGACAGATGGGAAGCATATTCAAAGTCATTTGCTTATGCTCAGAAGGTTTCGACCTCGTTCAACGCCTCTACGACCATGCGCACGCAGGTCAGAGAAGCTATGAACAACCTTATCTACAACTGGAAGCGCCTTATTGCTAACCCCGTTGTCACCGTCACCTTCACCTTCACCGTGAATGGCGTGACTCACGCGGTTCTCACCGGCAACCAGGGCGATCCCGTTGATCTCAGCTCCATCGAAGCTCCTGCCGCACCTGTCGGCATGCACTTCGTCGGTTGGGGCAACGTACCCGCAACGTTTGACGCTGACGCTACATTCGAAGCTCAGTTCGCAAACAACACGGATACAAAGTATACTGTAAATGTTTATAATATGGACACCACCGGCAACTATCCGGCAACTCCCGACAGCACCTATCAGGGTGCCGGCGAGACCGGTTCGACCGCCGACATAACCGCCGACGCAGTTCCCGCAGAGGGCTTCTCGCTCGATTCCGCGAAGAGCGTCCTTACCGGCACTATCGCCGCTGACGGTTCTCTTGTCCTTAGCATTTATTATTCACGCAATAAGTACACCATAACTTATGCTAACACGGACCTCAAGCCCGATGAACGCTATTATGGTGCAGTAGTTAATCCCGCCACTCCCGAAAAGGCCGGATTTAAATTTGACGGCTGGGTGGAGGAAGTTCCCGCCACCATGCCCGCACAGAGCATCACTCTTACGGCTAAGTGGAACGAGAATCCCGCAGACTACACCGATTATGACATAGCTGTTGATGCTGCCAAAGCTAAGAAGGCAGAGGCCAACTACGACAAGAAGTACACTGCTGACACCAGAGCTGCCCTTGACACCGCACTTAATGAGGATGTCTCCGGCAAGAAGCTCAGCGAGCAGCATATTGTTGACGCTCAGACAGCGAAGATAAACGCCGCGGTTAAGGGTCTTAAACTCATGACCTACAACGCAGAGTTCTATGTCGACAATAAGCTTTATCATACCGTCGCCACAGAGGTTGACGCTCAGATCGTCGCCCCCGAAGCTCCCACCAAGGTAGGCTACACCTTCACAGGTTGGAACCCCGAAGTCGGAGTCATGGGTGTCGAGGATGTTAGATTTGACGCTAAGTTCTCGGCAGGCACCGTCGGCTACAAGGTTGAGACCTATGTCATGGGTCTTGACGGTAACTACGACGACGCTGCTATCGAGGATAAGTCTGCTACTACCGGCGAGACTGTTTCCGTAACCCCCGACGCCCGCGAGGGCTTCACGGTTGCTGACAACAGCGTCCTTTCCGGCACAGTCCTTGCTGACGGCAGCCTTGTTCTCAAGGTTTACTACAGCCGCAACCAGTACAAGCTTACTGTTGACGGCAATGTGACCAATGTTTATTACGGCGCAGCCATCAGTGTTTCCGAGCCGGCAGCTCGTGAGGGCTACACCTTCGCCGGTTGGGACAGAGATGTTCCCGAAACCATGCCCGCTTCCGATGTAACTCTTGTTTCCCAGTGGAACGAGAACGACGCTGACTACACCGCTTACAACGCGGCTAAGACAGCGGCTGAAGCTAAGCAGAAAGAAGCAAACTTCGACAAGACCTACACCGCAGAGTCCAGACAGGCTCTCGCCGATGCCCTTGCGAAGGATGTTTCCGGCAAGAAGTACACCCAGCAGGGTGAAGTTGATGCAGCCGCTAAGGCAATCAACGATGCGGTCACAGCTCTTGAGCTCATGACCTACAACGCAACCTTCTATGTTGACGGCACTGAGTACAGAGTCGTTCCCACGAAGGTCGGCGAGCAGATCGCTAAGCCCGGAGATCCCACCAAGACAGGCTATGTCTTCACAGGTTGGAATCCCGAAGTCGGAGTAATGGGCGTTGAGGATGTTAGATTTGACGCTAAGTTCTCCGCAGGCGAAGTCTCCTACACGGTTGAGACCTATGTCATGGGTCTTGATGGTGAGTACGGCGCTGCCGAAACAAAGAACGTTCCCGCAACCACGGGCGAAGAGGTAACTCTTACTCCCGACGCCCGCGAGGGCTTCACGGTTGCAGGCGAGAGCGTTCTCACCGGCAAAGTCGCGGCAGACAGCAGCCTTACCCTTAAGGTCTACTACAGCCGTAACCAGTACAAGCTTACTGTTGACGGCGCAGAGTCCATGGTTTACTATGGCGCAGCTCTCGAGATAGCCGATCCGGCTCCCAGAGAGGGCTACACCTTTACCGGCTGGAGCCCCGCGGTTCCCGCCACCATGCCTGCAGAGGATCTGACTCTCGTTCCCCAGTGGAGCGAGAACGGCGCTGACTACACCGCCTATAACAAGGCAGTCTCAGCGGCTAAGGCAAAGCAGACCGAGTCCGACTACGCAGCAAGATACACCGAGGAGAGCAGAAATGCTCTTGCAGCGGCTCTTGCAGCAGATGTCTCCGGCAAGAAGTACACCCAGCAGGGTGAAGTTGATGCGGCAACAACCGCTATCAACAACGCAGTCGCAGGTCTCAACAAGATGACCTACAACGCAATATTCACAGTCGACGGCGAAGAGTACGCCAAGGTTCCCACGAAGGTTGACGATCAGATCGTCGCCCCCGCGGATCCCACCAAGGAAGGCTACACCTTCGCAGGTTGGAGACCCTCCGTCGGCGTTATGGGTACCGCAGACGCTACCTTCGAGGCAGTGTTCACAGCGGCAGGTAACACCGTTTATACCGTCAACACCTATGTAATGGGCACCGACGGCACTTACGGCGAGCCTACCTCCGATACTCTTACCGGAACCACCGGCTCTACCGCTACCTACGCACCTGAGGCTCGCGAGGGCTTCACCGTTGCGGACGAGAGCGTTCTTTCCGGCACTATCGCGGCAGACGGAAGCCTTGTCCTCAAGGTATTCTACAGCCGCAACCAGTACACCCTTACCGCTGAAGGCGTTGCGTATACCTTCTACTATGGCGCGGCTGTTTCCGTAGCAGACCCCGTCAAGGCGCACTACACCTTCGCAGGTTGGGATCCTGCGCTTCCCGAGACCATGCCCGCACACGATGTAACAGTCGCTGCTAAGTGGACAGAGGACGGCGCTGACTACACCGCTTACAATGCGGCTAAGGCAGAGGCTGAAGCTAAGCAGAAAGAAGAGAACTACGACAAGAAGTACACCGCCGAGACCAGAGCTGCTCTTGCAGAAGCTCTTGCTAACGATGTCGCCGGCAAGAAGTATTCCGAGCAGTCTGTTGTCGATGCAGCTACCAAGGCTATCAACGACGCAGTTGCAGCTCTCAAAGTTATGACCTACAACGCGATCTTCACGGTCGACGGCGTCCAGTACGAAGTCGTTCCCACGAAGGTTGGCGAGCAGATCGTCGCTCCGAAGGATCCCGCTAAGGAAGGCTATGTCTTCAAGGGATGGGATAAGGAAGTCGGCAAGATGGGCGTTGAGGATATCACCTTCACCGCTCAGTTCGAAAAGGCGTCCGGCATTGCCTACACCGTCGAGGTTTACACGATGGATGTCAACGGCAACTACGGCGCAGCTGAGACAAAGACCCTTTATGGCACCACCGACGCTGAGGTCACTGCAGATACAACTGCCGCCGAAGGCTTCACCTTCGACGAGTCGGCAGCTAATGTTGTCAGCGGCAAGGTCGCAGCCGACGGCAGCCTCGTACTGAAAGTCTACTTTGCCCGTAACCAGTACAAGCTTTCTGTTGACGGCGCAGAGTCCATGGTTTACTATGGCGCAGCTCTTGACATTGCCACCCCGGCAGCGCGTAAGGGCTACACCTTCACCGGCTGGAACGTTGATGTTCCCGCCAACATGCCCGCATCCGACCTGACCCTCGTTTCCCAGTGGAGCGAGAACGACGCTGACTACACCGCTTACAAAGCGGCAGTCGCAGCGGCTCAGGCGAAGAAGGCCGAGACTGACTATGATAAGACCTACACCGCAGAGTCCAGAGCGGCTCTCGATGCAGCTCTTGCAGAAAAAGTTTCCGGCAAGAAGTATTCCGAGCAGTCTGTTGTCGATGCAGCCACCAAGGCTATCAACGATGCAGTTGCTTCTCTCGAGGTCATGACCTACAACGCAACCTTCTATGTTGACGGCGTTAAGTACAGAGTCGTTCCCACGAAGGTCGGCGAGCAGATCATCGCTCCCGAGAATCCCACCAAGGAAGGCTTCGTCTTCACCGGTTGGGATAAGGAAGTCGGAGCCATGGGCACTGAGGATGTTTCCTTCAACGCTCAGTTCTCCGCCGGCGAAGTCTCCTACAAGGTTGAGACTTATGTCATGGGCCTTGACGGACAGTACGGCGCAGCAGAGACCAAGACTGTTCCCGCAACCACCGACGCGACCGTCTCCGTCGATCCCGAGACCCGCGAGGGCTTCACGGTTGCAGGTGACAGCGTCCTTTCCGGCACAGTCGCGGCAGACAGTAGCCTTACCCTTAAGGTCTACTACAGCCGTAACCAGTACAAGCTTTCTGTTGACGGCGCAGAGTCCATGGTTTACTATGGCGCAGCTATCAGTGTTGCAGAACCCACAAAGGAACATGAGACCTTTAACGGTTGGGATCCTGCACTTCCCGAAACCATGCCCGCACACGACGTAACAGTCGTTTCGACATGGATTAAGGACGACGCCGACTACTCCGCTTACAATGAGGCTAAGGCAAAGGCTGAAGCTAAACAGAATGAAGAGAACTACGACAAGAAGTACACCGCCGAGACCAGAAACGCTCTCGCGGAAGCCCTTAAAACAGTAGTTCCCGAGGGTCTGAAGTACGACGAGCAGCATATAATCAACGCAGCCACCACGGCTATCAACGATGCAGTCAAAGCTCTCGAGCTTGAGACCTACACCGCTACCTTCTATGTAAACGGCGAAGTTCATGCAACCGTTACTGCGAAGGTCGGCGAGCAGATCGCAGCTCCCGCAGATCCGATTGTCGACGGTTACAACTTCACCGGTTGGGATCCCGAGGTCGGAACTATGGGCATCGAGAATGTCAGATTTGACGCTATTCTTGTTGCCAGCGGCTCCTCCATCATCTCCGTCACTCCGGCGACCCCGAACTACGGCGGCATGCATCAGTATGCAGTCAAGGTCAAGGGCGAGCCTCAGAAACTCAGAATAGTTGACGCTTATGGCACTACCCGCACGTTTGACAGAAACACCTCCATGACAAGCGATGTCAATGCGTTTGGTATTCTGAAGATAGAGAAGACTGAGGATGGCGAAATCTGGACCCTGAATGTCAATCTCGTTGAGGGTGAGTATACCGCTCTCGCGAAGTTTGACAAGGCTTGGGAAGAGGACGGCTACGACTTTACCGTTAAGTTTGATACCAAGCCCTCTGAGCCTGTTTCTGATGGTGTCCTTGATGTAACCTACAACACCCCGAACTACGGTGGCAAGCAGGAATATTTCGTCAAGGTTTCCGGCAAGGCTGACAAGATCCAGATTGCCTATGAAAATGGCGGAACTACCACTCGTGCAAGGTATGATCTGAGAGTATCTATCAAGTCCTACGATGCACAGGGTAACGAAGTCGATGCCAAGAGTGCAAATCTTGCTTATGAGATTTGGACTGTAAAACTTAACATTGCTGAAGGCAAGCATGTTGCCAGAGCAAAGTACGGCAAGGTATGGACCGGAGATCATGAATTTACTGTTGTTTATGATGTCAAACCCGCGCCTAAGGGAGTTGTTGACGTAACCTACGACACCCCGAATTACGGCGGTAAGCAACAGTACTCGTTTAAGGTCGACGGCAAGGCCAGCAAGATCCAGATTGCTTATGGAAAGGGTGGAACAACCACATTCATAAGGATCGATCCGAGAGTTTCTATCAAGTCTTACGATGCACAGGGCAACGAAGTCATCGCTAACAGTGCCGACCTTGCTTATGAGATCTGGACCGTCAAACTCAGTATCCCCGAAGGTAAGCATCTTGCAAAGGCTAAGTATGGCAAGACCTGGACTGACGGCTTTGAATTTGATGTAGTTATCACTTCCAAGCCCATAAAGGTTGTCAGCGTTACTGCAGTTAGTGTTTCTGCTGATTCTGTCGCAGTCACTGTCAACGGTACTGCCAAGAAGGTTAGAATAACCTATGCTTCGGGTGCTACCAGGACTTATGACAGAGATGACATAGGTGTTTCCATCGCTTCTAACGGCGACGGCGAGATCTGGACCATCAATGTTAAGCTCACCGAAGGCGATTACACCGCAACTGCGAAGTATATGGCCAACGGCAAGCAGGTCTGGGATACTACCGACTTTGCTTTCACGGTCTAAGACTGTGAATAAAAACTGAAATCCTGCTCAAAAGGCAGGTGAGAAGGGGAGTCGCTTTCGGGCGGCTCCCCCGATTTTTTTGCCCCGAAGTTTACTTGAACTATCTGAAAAAATATGATACAATAGTTGCAGTACAAGTATAATTTTCAGGTTGGTGAAATTTTTATGACTCCGAATATCTCGAAACACACTCTTCAGAGACTGCCGATGTACCTGAGCTATATCCAGGGGCTTCCGGAGGATGCACCGAAAAATATATCCGCTACAACTATCGCCGAAGCACTTCAGCTTAATGATGTTCAGGTGCGCAAGGATCTCGCGAGCGTTAGCTCATCCGGCAAGCCGAAGGTCGGTTACAATGTCAAGGATCTTATCGCGGAGCTTGAAGCTTTCCTCGGCTATAATGATATCGATAACGCCGTGATAGTCGGCGCAGGCAGCCTCGGCAAGGCGCTGCTCAACTACAGCGGTTTCAAGGCTTACGGGCTCAATATAATCGCCGCGTTCGATCTCTGCGAAGAGCCGACCGAATTCCAGGGCAAGACGGTATTCCCGATAGCCCAGCTCGGCAGCTTCTGCCGCAAAGTGAATGTGCATATAGGCATCATCACCGTCCCCGCATCGAGCGCGCAGGAGATATGCGACCTGCTCGTGAACAGCGGCATCCGCGCCATTTGGAACTTTGCTCCGGTTCATCTCGTTGTCCCGGATGGCATACTTGTCCAGAACGAGAATATGGCGTCGTCGCTCGCTCTGCTTTCAAACCACCTGCGCGAGCAAATGAAAAAGTGAACATAAAAAATCATCGGCTGTCGAGTAAAACC
>ENA-OPVK01001994-OPVK01001994.1-human-gut-metagenome-genome-assembly--contig:-NODE-1994-length-11215-cov-7.782616_pt1 | contig 11215 bp, 6 predicted proteins | sample MGYA00241495_ERZ501982 | MGnify/ENA primary metagenome ERZ501982 (study PRJEB25962, sample SAMEA2042002) | human gut metagenome | biome: human gut; feature: human-associated habitat; material: faeces...
GAGGCTATCAAGGCTACTGTTAAGGAGAAGATGGAACTCTTCGGATCAGTTGGTAAGGCTAACGACTAATTAACAGATCTTTAACAGAACAATTAACAAATGTAACGATAAACTGTTCGACAGCTTTCGGACAAGTATCGCTCACGTAAACTTAAAGGAACCCCATCACAGCTTGTACAAGCCATGATGGGGTTCTTATTCTTACTTATTTTTCTTTTATATTATTTTTTATCTTCACTAATATAAATTTCTAAATTCTAATCTTGCTTCTCTGCCTTATCCTTTTTTCTGCTGATTGTCCACCATATAGGAACTGATATCAGCATGAAAAGTGCCGCTGCCACGCTGATCCATGCACCGACTCCGAGTCTTGCATTTGCCGCTGCATCTAGCTTTCCAAGATCTATCAATGACAGAACAAATTCAAATATCAATATTCCGCCAACAACTATAGATATAACAAGGTCTGCTATATAACAGCCTGCCTTGTTGATAAATGCACAGATCACGTCTGCTATGATAACTACCGCCACAACAAGCATTGACAGTACATTTATCCCAAACACTCCAACTATACTTCTGGCATCTGTCCCCATATAAGCATAAGGAATAAATACTGATACAACAGCCATGATAATGCCGATCAGGTTTAACATATTAGGTACATGTGTGGATCCCTTCTTAACATCATCAGGTATGTTCTGCCTGTTCTCATATCCCATATAACCCATAGGGTTGTTGTATGGCGTTGGCTGTACCGGCTGGCCGTACTGCGACTGTGGCTGGTATGGCTGCTGCACCGGCTGGCCATACTGTGGCATATGCTGATACAGTGACTGAGCTGGCTGTGCTACCTGACTATATGGTGCTTGAACTGACTGCACACCCTGACCATTCTGTGCCTGACTATTCTCAGCCATCATAGCCTTTTCCTGCTCCAGATTCTGCTCAGAAGTCGACCCGCCATCAACTCTGTCAATATCTTCTACTCTATTCTGTTCATCCATGTTCGTCATCTACCTCCGATGTAATTATTCGACACATCCCTTACATATCGAGATACCTCTTCAGATACTGTCCTGTATAGGACTGAGGTATCTTCGCAACTTCCTCAGGAGTTCCTCTGGCAATGACCGTTCCACCGCCAGCACCTCCTTCAGGTCCCATGTCAATAATATAATCTGCGGTCTTGATAACGTCAAGATTATGTTCGATAACCACAACTGTGTTGCCGCCCTCGCTGAGCCTTCTGAGTATATCCACAAGTCTGTGCACATCAGCAAAATGAAGTCCCGTGGTTGGCTCATCAAGCACATATATCGTCTTTCCTGTTCCTCGTCTCGAAAGCTCTGTTGCAAGCTTGATTCTCTGCGCCTCTCCGCCCGACAGAGTGGTGGATGGCTGACCCAGCTTGATATATCCGAGTCCCACATCACGGAGAGTCTCTATCTTCCTCAGTATCCTTGGCACATTTGCAAAGAACTCGCACGCCTCATCAACTGTCATATCGAGAACTTCATTGATACTCTTGCCCTTGTACTTGACCTCCAGAGTCTCTCTGTTGTATCTCTTTCCTCCACACACCTCACATGGCACATATATATCTGGCAGGAAGTGCATCTCTATCTTGATGATTCCGTCTCCACGACATGCCTCGCATCGTCCTCCGGATACATTGAAGCTGAATCTTCCCTTGCCGTAACCTCTTGCCTTGGCATCCTTGGTTCCAGCAAACAAATCCCTTATCAGATCAAATGTACCTGTATAAGTAGCCGGATTGGATCTCGGAGTTCTTCCTATAGGTGACTGGTCTATATTTATGATCTTGTCCAAAGCATCATAACCGATGATATGGTCATGCTTTCCTGCCTTAACCCTGCTCTTGTTGAGTCTTCTCGCAAGTTTCTTGTACAGGATCTCATTTACCAGAGAACTCTTTCCCGAACCTGATACACCTGTAACGCATGTCATGACTCCAAGTGGTATGTCCACATCTATATGCTTGAGATTGTTCTCATAAGCATTCTTGACAGTGAGCCATCCGGTTGGCTTTCTCCTCACATCCGGAACCTCTATCTTCTTCCTGCCACTTAAGTAGTCACCGGTGATAGAATTCTCACATTTCATAATGTCTTCAGCCGTACCCTCAGCTACCACATATCCACCATTTGCACCGGCTCCCGGTCCTATATCTATAATGTGATCCGCCGCCCTCATGGTATCCTCGTCGTGCTCTACAACGATAAGCGTATTTCCAAGGTCTCTCAGATTCTTGAGCGCTGCTATCAGCTTGTCATTGTCCCTCTGGTGAAGTCCGATACTTGGCTCATCCAGAATATATGCAACTCCGACCAGACCTGAACCTATCTGCGTGGCAAGTCTTATTCTCTGTGCCTCTCCACCTGAGAGCGTACTTGTACCTCTACTCAGACACAGATAGTCAAGTCCCACATCAATAAGAAAATGCAGTCTCGACCTTATCTCCTTGAGTATGGCCGCACCTATCATCTTCTGTCTGTCAGTGAGTTCCAGATCTTTCATGAACTTTGCAAGTTCTGTGATAGGTAGTTCTGTAAGTTCGGCAATATTCTTATCTCCAACTGTAACAGCAAGGGCTGTCGGCTTAAGTCTCTTACCACCACAGACCTCACACGGAGTTACAGTCATGAATGTCTCATACTCGGCCTTTGTGGACTCCGCAGATGTCTCCCTGTATCTTCTGGCAACACTCTTTATGAGTCCCTCAAATGTTATATCATACACTCCCTCCCCGCGCTGTCCTTTATAATGCACCTTAACCGGGCGAGAGTTCTTTCCATATAATAAGAGATCTTTTATATCCTGTGGATATTCCTGAAATGGTGTATCAAGAGAGAATCCATACTCCGCACTGAGTGCCCTGAGTATGGCATTGGAATAGCTCTTGCCATCATTGCACGACTGCCATCCCAGAACCACAATTGCTCCATCATTTATCGACAAACTCTGATCGGGTATCATAAGATCCGGATCAAATTCCATCTTGAAGCCAAGACCTGCACATGTCGGGCATGCGCCAAATGGATTGTTGAACGAAAAGCTTCTCGGCTCTATCTCATCTATGCTGATTCCACAATCCGGGCATGAAAAGCTGTCTGAGAAATTGATAATGGTATTCTCCTTCTGAACACCATTCTCATCCCTCTCCCCGATCACCTCAATCTTCATAAGCCCCTCTGCAAGCTGAAGTGCGGTCTCTATGGAATCTGTGAGTCGCCTCTCCACATCCTGTCTTACAACCAGACGATCGACAACTATATCTATACTGTGCTTCTTGTTCTTATCGAGCTTTATCTCCTCCGACAGCTCATACATGCTGCCATCGACAACCACTCTGACAAATCCGCTCTTCTTTGCCTTCTCCAGCAGCTTTACATGCTCTCCCTTTCGGCCTCTGACCACAGGCGCAAGCACCATGAACTTTGTCCTCTCAGGTAGCTTCATGATCTCATCCACCATCTGGTCAACCGTCTGTCTGCTTATGACCTTACCACAGTTCGGGCAGTGTGGTATTCCCACTCTGGCATAGAGAAGTCTGAAATAGTCGTATATCTCAGTGACAGTGCCAACTGTGGATCGAGGATTTCTGTTTGTTGACTTCTGATCTATGGAGATTGCAGGGGAAAGTCCCTCTATCTTATCCACGTCCGGCTTCTCAGCCTGTCCAAGGAACTGTCTCGCATAGGAGGACAGCGACTCCATGTATCGTCTCTGTCCCTCCGCATATATCGTGTCAAATGCCAGTGAAGACTTACCTGATCCCGAAAGTCCTGTCACGACAACAAATTTGTCCCTTGGAATCTTGACATTGATATTCTTCAGATTATTTTCACGTGCGCCCTCAATAGTAATATACTTCCTGTCAATATTCCTGCTGGCGTTGAAATAATCATCATCTTTCATGCTCGCATCCGTTATATTCTCCAGATGCTCACCACGTTCATAATTCTTATTGTCTTCCATCTTGATCTAACCTTTTCTCTTTATCATTTATATTTGTTATATCTTAATTATCTACCCTGCATCCATCTATTCTTTATCATAATCTCTCAGTGCCGCCTTGTACACCTTGAGCTGATCTCTGATCTCCGCCGCCACCTCAAAGTTGAGGTCTGCTGCCGCCATATTCATCTTCTTGGTCAGCTTGGCGATAACCTTCTGAAGCTCCTTCTTCGTCATGGACTCAGCGTCCTTATCCTCCTCTGGAAGTTCCTCCTTCTTCACCTCTATGGTTATGATATCCCTTATGCTCTTCTCTATAGTCTTAGGGGTTATTCCATGTTCCTCATTATACTTCTGCTGTATCTCACGACGTCTGCTCGTCTCATCGAGGGCATACTTCATGGAGCCCGTGATAGTATCCGCATACATGATGACATGTCCATCCACATTTCGGGCTGCTCTTCCTATGGTCTGGATGAGTGATGTCTCCGATCTCAGGAAACCTTCCTTATCAGCGTCAAGTATGGCTACCAGAGTGATCTCCGGTATATCAAGTCCCTCTCTCAAAAGGTTGATTCCAACAAGCACATCAAATACGCCAAGACGGAGATCTCTCACTATCTCAACCCTCTCCATAGTGTCTATATCCGAGTGCAGATATTTCACCTTTATATCATTATCTCTCATATAGCTGGTGAGATCTTCAGCCATACGCTTGGTAAGTGTTGTTACAAGCACCTTGTGTCCCTGCTCAGTCTCCTTGCGGACCTCTTTCAGCAGATCATCTATCTGTCCCTCAACCGGTCTGACCTCAACCGGCGGATCCAGAAGTCCCGTAGGTCTGATGATCTGTTCAGCCATGAGCATCTGGTGCTCCTCCTCGTATTTGCCCGGTGTGGCTGATACAAACATGACCTGATCAAGCTTCTGCTCAAATTCCGAGAAGTTGAGCGGCCTGTTGTCAAGTGCAGATGGAAGCCTGAATCCATAGTCAACCAGATTCATCTTACGGGATCGGTCTCCCGAATACATCGCGCCAACCTGAGGCACAGTCATATGTGACTCATCTATAATAAGAAGAAAGTCGTCATCAAAGAAATCCAGAAGTGTGCTCGGCGTCTCCCCGGCTGATCTGCCTGCCAGAGGTCCTGAATAATTCTCTATTCCAGAACAAAATCCAGTCTCCCGCATCATCTCCATATCAAAGTTAGTTCTCTCCTCAATACGCTGGGCCTCAATGAGTTTATCCTTTGACTTGAAATACGCAACTCTGTCCTTGAGCTCTGCCTCTATCCTCTTCAGTGCCTTCTCCATCTTCTCCTGTCCAACCACATAGTGGGACGCCGGGAACAGACAGGTATATGTCAGATCCCTCTTTCCCTCTCCGGTGAGCGGATCAAACTCTGTGATCCTGTCTATTTCATCACCAAAAAACTCTATCCTTATTCCATCGTCAAATGTTGACACAGGTATTATCTCAAGTACATCCCCGCGCACTCTGAACGTGCCTCTCTGCAGATCCATGTCATTCCTATCATACTGTATATCTGTCAGTTCATCGATGACCTGATCTCTGTCCTTTATCATTCCGACTCTGAATGACAGCATCTGATTCCTGTACTCGTCCGGATCACCGATACCATATATGCACGACACAGACGCGACCACGATTACGTCCTTTCTGTCTATGAGCGCAGCTGTGGCACTATGTCTCATCCGGTCAATATCGTCATTGATAGACGAATCCTTTGCAATATAGGTATCCGTGGAAGCCACATATGCTTCCGGCTGATAATAATCGTAGTATGATACAAAATACTCCACCGCATTGTTCGGAAAAAACTCCTTCATCTCCCCATAAAGCTGCGCCGCCAGAGTCTTGTTATGTGCAAGTATAAGCGTGGGCTTATTTAGCTGCTGTATGACATTCGCCATGGTAAAAGTCTTACCAGATCCGGTTACACCCAGCAGCGTCTCAAACTGATTACCTTCCTGAAAACCCTTTACCAATTTTTCTATTGCCTCCGGCTGATCTCCGGTGGGCTTGTATTCCGATACCAATTCAAAATGATCCATAAAAGTCTCCTACTCTAGGCTAAAACCTGCATCTATTATATCGAACATTAGTTCCCATATCAAGTAAAAACACGGCAGTTGCTCAAGTTTATTTATGCCCTGAACAACTGCCACTATACTTCATCTGTTTGCTCACAACACCTTCTATACCGCTAGTTCATCCCTACCCAGGCTTATCTCATAGCAGCCTTTCTCATCGACAGTCACCACGACTCTCTCAAATCCTGTGTAAAATCTTAATATATACAGATCATCTGCCCTTGAGATAACCACCTCAGCATTCATCTCCGCAAGATCTGTCATATTGTCTTTCAGCACACCCTCGCTGACTCTGATGATCTGTCTCTCCTTCTCCACCTGTCTCTTCTCCTGAAGCTCCTTATAATAAAGGAAGAGATTCTCCTCCAACGCCTTTGATCTGCAGCTGCATCTGTGAAAATAGCTGCCGATGATCATGTAAAGCATGTATGCTGTCTCCTGCTGTCTGTGTGATGTCTTTTCTGTAAATGAATATCTCATAATCGTTACCTCCATAATGAAAAAATAAACCTAAAATAAATCTACAAAATGTTGTCAATGTGTTATCTGAAGCTTCACCAGCTCACACCTCCATGGTGCCTGCTCCCCGGTCTGTCATTTTTCAGCCGACGACAGTCGCTGTGTCCGTATTCTTTGCTGCCCCGGATACCGGGCAGATGCATATTCAGTTTTCATTTGAAATCTGCCCCATGCCCAAAAGGCAACAAAAAAAGAGTCATGATCGCAGACTTGTAGCACTTGCTACTCATCATGTTTTCAAACTCTTCTACTTAAAATATGATTTATTCAATTTTCATTATGGATATCAGCAATCGCTGATGTATATATTATATCAAAAACTAATTGTGGTGTCAACATATTTATAAATATATCTATAAAACACAAGAGAGCCAGATTTCTCCGTTGTTTGTTTATTGAAGTCTCTCTCATTTATAGGTAAAATAATGAATGATACTAAATATTTACTATCGAAACAGTAAAGGGGAGTTAACATGGCAGAACTAGAATCAGTTATAGAACAAAGACTTATCGATCAGTTATGTAGCGGAGAATCACAATGGACATACAGACCAGATATTAAAACCGAAGAGCAGATATGGGCAAATTTCAAGTACATACTTGAACAAAATAACAAAGCGAAACTAGGGGACCAGCCCCTCTCCGAATCTGAATTTGCAAAAATAAAGAACGATGTTTCACATGCTTCATTCTACGATGCCGGTAAATGGCTTGTAGGTGAAAATGGCAAGGTATATGTGCACATTCAGAGAGGAAATGAACAGCTGCATCTACTTGTTATGAACAATGAGCATATCGCCGGTGGATCAAGTGTCTATGAGGTTATCAATCAGTATCAGGCATTTGCAAATGATGACTATACAGATTCTCGTAATAGACGTTTTGATGTCACACTGCTGATAAATGGTATTCCTTTGATACACATTGAATTAAAGAACAAAGATCATGCATATATGGAAGCCTTCAATCAGATAAAAAAGTATGTCGGCGAAGGCAAGTTCCGTGGCATATTCTCCAACATTCAGATGTTTGTTGTAAGTAATGCCGTAGACACCAAGTATTTTTCTGCAGCAAGAGAACCTGAGCTCAACAAAAAATTTGTCACAGGATGGATAGACAAACACAATTACCCTGTATGTGATTATATTGATTTCGCAGGTTCAGTGCTCAGAATCCCTCAGGCACACGAGATGGTGACAAAATATACCGTGCTCGACAACGAAAAGAAAAAGTTGCTTATTCTCAGACCTTATCAGATACATGCCATCGAGGCAATGCGCGAAGCCTCAAAGCGCGGAAAATCAGGCTTTATCTGGCACACCACAGGCTCTGGAAAAACCATGACCTCATATAAAGCAACAAGGAATCTTCTCATGGATATCCCATCCATCGAAAAGACAATATTTCTTATCGATAGAAAAGACCTGGATATGCAGACAAAAATGGCATTCCAGTCATACGCCAACAACGATACTATAGATGTTGATGGAACAGAATATGTTGATACTCTTATCCAAAAGCTTTCCGATGGCAAAAGACAGATGATAGTCACCACCAGACAAAAGCTTCAAACTATGATCAATAAAAAGCTTAAAGAGGGCGACAAGAATTATAGCAAGATCAAAAATCTCAGAGTAGCATTTGTTGTCGACGAATGCCACCGGGCAATAACACCTGAAACAAAACGAAGCATAGAAGCATTCTTCAACAATTCATTGTGGTATGGCTTTACAGGAACACCTATATTTGAAGAAAATAAGTACGAGCAAAAAGGTGATCTGGCACAGACAACTGAACAGCTTTACGGTGAGTGTCTGCACAGCTACACCATAAAAGAGGCCATTCACGATGAAGCTGTACTTGGATTCATGGTTGAGAATCTCGGCCCTAAGAATGCCGACGCTGACTTGTCTGTATTTGACAGTGAAGCTCACATGAGAAGTGTTCTTGAAGTCATACTCAATCAGTCCTATACCAAATTTGGAATGCAGAACGGAAAGGGAAGAACCTATGAAGGACTGCTTACTGTCAAATCAATAGCACGGGCACAGCAATACTACGACTTACTTAAAAAGATAAAGTCCGGAGATGATGAGTTAAAAATCAGTGATGAAGTAAGAAAAGCCCTCCCAGATTTTCCAAAGTTTGCCATCACATACTCCGTGTCTGAAAACGAAGAATCGTCCATGGTAAATCAGGAAAAGATGAAACAGTCCATATCAGATTACAATGACATGTTTGGAACTAACTATACTATAGAGGGGATAAATGCATATAATAGCAATCTCAATGATCGTCTGGCCAGGAAAGACAAGAGATACCTGGAAAGAGGACAACAGTTAGACCTTGTCATAGTTGTAGACAGACTGCTCACAGGTTTTGATGCGCCTTGTCTGTCCACATTATTCATGGATAGACAGCCTATGAGTCCTCAGGGAATTATACAGGCATTCTCTCGAACCAACAGACTTTTTGACTCAAGTAAACAATATGGTCAGGTTGTAACCTTCCAGTCACCTGGCAACTTTAAAGCCGCCATCAATACAGCACTTAAATTGTATTCCAGAGGCGGCGATGGATGCCCTATTGCTGAGGATTGGGACACCGTCCTCACTAACTTTAAAATTTCCGTCAAAGCAATTCACGGAATGGTGAGAACTCCAAAGGATATAGCAAGCCTCTCCAAAGAACAAAAAAAGGCATTTTTACAGCTGTTCAGAAATCTGGACAATGATTTTGCACATTTGAAAGCATTCACCAAGTACGATGAATCTATGTTGGATGGCTATGACTTCTCGGAAGAACAATACGAAGACTTCGCTGCGATGTACAAAAATGTTGTAGAGGAACTCAAAAAAGATAAACCTGATAATACTGATGACGAGCCTGAAGCTGCAACTGACTATGACCTGAAAGCTTACAGTAAGCTGCGCATTGATTTTGAATACATCATCGAACTGCTTCAGGGAATTGTTGAAACATTAAACCAGGATGACAACAACTTTGAGAAATCGAATTTTGAATATCAGATAAAGGAGCTTCGCGCAATAATGTCTGAATTCACGGAAGAAAATCCGCGCCTTGGAGAGCTGATCAATCAGGTTATTGATGAGATTGAACAGGATAAGAACAAATATATCGGACAGGACATTTTTGTAATCATAAATGAGATGAGAACCAATGCCATAAACAAAGAAGTAGCCAAATTCGCTTCAAAGTGGTACCTGGATCCCGAAGATGTCAAGTATGAAGCATACAAATACCGTGATGGTGTTATTGCAAATGAAAACAATCTGAAGGAGAACGCAGATTATGCCCGATATAAAGCGGATACAGAGGATGCCCTTCCTAAGTTCAAGTTTCGAAAGCTTATGATAGACGACTTTAAGAACGACCTTATGGAGAATATACTTCCTTTGATATGGTAATTGTGAATATAAGGCTCTGATCTTAATTTATATTATTGTGTACATGCTTTCATGTATCTTATTTGTGGGCTGCCATTTTACTGGCAGCCCATTATCTGATATCGGCGTACACGTATATTTATTTTACTATTCTTTTATACTTTTTGTTATGTATCAGTTCAGAATCAATTCAGATTGGACAGTGATCTCATGATTATATCCACATCCTTGCTCTCAAGTTCCTGTATGATATGCAAATACGTCTTCTGTGTCGTAGTCATACTCGCATGTCCCAATCTTCTTGCCACACTGGCGATCGAGACTCCCGCAAACAAAAGAAGTGACGCATGTGTATGTCGTAACCCATGAACAGATATCACCGGAATACCTGCATTTTTACAATGTCTTTCAAGGATGCCATTTACCGTGGAATTATACACTGTTCCTTCCACAAATATCGGCTTATCCTCAGGCAGATTTTTGACAAGCCTGGCAAATTGCATTACAGTCAACCAATCCATCTGTATCTTTCGCACGGAAGATTTGTTCTTCGTAGGCAGGAATCCTCCATTTCCCTTATAATCCCAAGTCTTTGATATGGATAGAGTCTGGTGGGAAAAATCAAAATCTTTTGGAGTGAGTGCCAGTGCCTCAGAAAATCGCATCCCTGTCTTTGACACAAGCAATAAAAACCAATCCCATGTAACCTTGTCTTCAAGTTCCAAATCTTCGATCAGCTTGTGGAGTTCAAATTGATTGAGATACTTTGGTTTCTTATCGCGAGGTTTCTTTCCCTTTATTATTGCCTTCCTGGTTGGATCTCTGGATATAAGCCCTTCATCCACCGCATCAAGTATTGCACACTTGACATGGTGATGAAAATCTAAGGTAGTCTGATGCTCATGCTCCTCCGCATAGTCATTCAGCAGCTTCTGATATGATATTCGATCCAAATCTTCCAGCAACATATCTGGTACAAGTTTTACAAGCCACTGATGCGCCATCTTGTATTTTTTCATCGTCACCGGTCTTATTGCACCTTCTTTGTACACGGTTATCCACTGCTCATAATAATTGCAGAACAAAACCTGCCTTTTTACTGTCGTTGTATTCATTTGTAAGTCCTCCTTCGTCTATGAAAATGTGCACGCCGATGAAGAGTGATGAGGTGGTCGAGGGTAGAGAAATAGGCT
>ENA-OPVK01001996-OPVK01001996.1-human-gut-metagenome-genome-assembly--contig:-NODE-1996-length-11208-cov-2.301892_pt1 | contig 11208 bp, 8 predicted proteins | sample MGYA00241495_ERZ501982 | MGnify/ENA primary metagenome ERZ501982 (study PRJEB25962, sample SAMEA2042002) | human gut metagenome | biome: human gut; feature: human-associated habitat; material: faeces...
TCAATAATCTTTCTTGTTTCATCGAGTGGTTCTGGATAAAGTGTATGAACATAATGATCATAAATTGTTTCAATATAATAATTACGTCTTTTAGTCACTAAGATATCATTATCCTTTAATAATTCTTCTGCTTCCTTAGAAGTAAGAACACAATCAAATGGATCCTTTGTTTTCTTCTTACCTCTAAAATGTCTACGATAATGTGCTAAACCTACATAATCTGCATCTAAATTCTTCCAAGCCCAATATAATCCTGTTAACTCACAGAACTGTGGGTTTAAAGAAGAAATATTATCACCTGTATTATCACGTGTATATCCAAGATCATCTTTACCTTCTGCACCTACCTGTACAGGAACATACATCTCATCATCAGGCATACGATACTTCTTATGTGTCGCAATAATAATCTTTACTGATGGCATATTCATTACTCCTTTACATTGATCCTTCTTTTTTGAAAACAACCTGTACTGTCTTCAATAAGATATGAATATCAAGACTGAACTTCCAGTTCTTGATATATTCTTTATCTAATCTTGCGATTTCTTCAAAGTCAGTGATGTTACTTCTACCACTTACCTGCCACATACCTGTAATACCTGGCTTAAATGCAAGACGTGCTCTATGACGTAATTCATACTTATTCCATTCATCAAGAGTAGGAGGTCTAGTACCTACTAAACTCATATCACCCTTTAATACATTAAAGAACTGAGGGAATTCATCAAGAGACCAGTCTCTAATAAAGTTACCCACACCCTTCTTAATAGTTCCATCGGCTTTCTTCTTACAGCCAATAATACGAGGGTCATATTCAAGCTTAAACATCATACCGTCCTTGACTCTATTCTGCGCCATAAGTTCTTTCTTACGCTCTTCAGCGTCCATATACATACTTCTAAACTTATACATATTGAACACTTTACCATTTCTACCAACTCTCTTCTGTTTAAAGAAGATTGGTCCTGGAGACGCAATAAAAATTGCAGGAGCTAAGAAAATTGTTAGAATGAGTGTAATTAAGCAGCCTACTAAACCACCTAAAATATCTAGTATTCTCTTGGCAATCCAGTCGTATTCATTAATAGAGTTCATGCTGACAGTCAATACCTGGTTTTCACCCATTCTTTCAAACTGTTTACGATAACCCTTTAATGAGTTATATTCACTGATTTCTACATGTACTGCAAGACCCATTTCAGCTAAGTCTTTAACTAAAGAAGTTGAGAAAACATCTTCTCTAGGAAGAATAACCAATGCCTCATCCATCCACTGTCTCAATACATAATCTATGACAGTATCCTGAGACGCAACAATAGACCAGCCATTTGATTTCTGGCCTTCCATATTCTTATCTAGAATCGCAAATCCAACACTCTGATATTCATCTAAACCAAATGTTTTCTTATTCTCTGTAATAGAATCAATATACTCGGACTCTGTAATCACAATCAATGACTTCTTATTATTCTTTCTTCTACGTCTTACAATTGGCTTCATAACACAATGCACAATATAAGTAAACATTGCATCAAATACACATGTAAAACCTAAAGTTAAACGTGATACATCATCCTTCTGCGCATAGAAAATATAAGCAGTAGATACAACCATTAATAATAACGATTTCTCTATTACCTTTATCATTTCTGTAACGTTATTACGCTTTAAAATATTCTTTAAAATATTAAAGAATATAATAATCAACATATCCAATAATGTCATAACTATAGCGATATTTACATACAATGATCTAGTATATAAATCAAGTATTCCATGACGCATATAGTAAGCTAGAAAAATGGCTAGCTGTAAACAAATCAGGTCCGCAATTAAAAAGTCTAAATGCTTTGCCCATCCTCTTAGTTTCCTTTTATACATCTTATATTCACATCCTTATTGTTAAGTTCGTACTAAGTTAACTATACCACAAAATGGCCTGTAATTCACTCATTGCCGTTATTATACCTTATTACAAGGCTATCCATGTGTAATTTTCGTGTAATTATGGTAATACTTTCTTTCCTACTCTTAATTTACGAATCAAAGCAGTCAAAATAATCGTGATAGGAATCACAACGAGCGGCATACCTAAACGATAGATAATTGAAGTTTTATAGTTTATAAGTCCAAAACACTCATTGAACACTTCAATTACATAGAAATGCAACAAATAGATTGAGAAAGTATATTTCTTTACAAAGTGTACTACCCCAGCTAATTTTGTATTCATTACTTTAGAAGCAATTTGCTTAATAAATAGGAAAACTGCACCCGAATACATCAAGACTGGAGCCTGAGTTAATTCCTTATAAATCATACTCACCCCACCTAATGCATAAGATTCAAAATAAGTACCACCAAAATGCATTAAGAGACCTGCCAATCCTGCCACATAAATAAGACATCTTTGGTTAGGTGTAAAATCTATTTTATGAATTAAATAGCCCATGATTGTAAATATACTATAACCACTCACAACATAAATTGACACTGGCCAAACTAATTTTAGATGAAATGCATTAATAACAAATGGAACTGTACCATTAAAAATAAATCCTACCACAAATATATATTTGAATATTTTAATTCTTTTTGATTCTTCAATAGATGCAAATAAAGGAAGACATGCATAAATAATGAATAATGGTGTAAAAAACCAATAATAACCACAAAATCCATTATTAACAAAACCATTATACAGTAACTCTAATGATAAATCAGATATAGAAATCGTTTTTAAAACAACTATATCAAATACTAACGCGAATAATGTCCAAAAAGCGAATGGTATGACTGCTTTAGCCAATCTTTTTTTAAAATATGTCTTCGTATCATATCTTTTTTGGTAATCAATAAGTGTGGCACTTGAAATCATAAAGAATAAGGGAACTGCAAAAATAAAGATACTTTCAATTATATTCGCGGTTAACCAATATCTTTCTTTGCTAAAATCCCAAAAACAACTATTAGTATGCAAAAATACAACTGCGAATGTGGCTATCACATTCGCCAGATCGATATATTCTATCTTTTTAGACTTCATATTATTTCCCCTTAAATACAAATAGCTTACTAATTAAATAGTTCCCAATAAGCACAAGAATCTGTGCAGCAACCTTCACACCGATACTATTCATACTTAACAAATTAATACCCACATATAAAATAACTTCTTCCATTAATAGAGTGGCAACACGTCCTCCAAAGAAAGAAACCATTTCCTGGATAATACCCTTCATACCTTCCGCATTACTATCAAATACCCAGATACGATTTGTCACATAGGCAAATAATACTGCAAGTATCCAAGAGAAGATATTCGCAATCATTGGATCCATATGCATACTGATATCAAAGAAGGCATAAGAACCAATACTAATAACTGTTGTTAGACCTCCAAAAAATAAATACAATAATACTTCCTTATATTTCTTATAAAATGGGTTAAAGATACTAAGAATCTTCCACTCCATAATTCTATCAAATATATCTTTATCTTTTTTCATAAAACTCTCCTTATTTGTTTTTTGGTCACATACGTAATCATTATATTCTATTTGATTGTATACATCAAAAAAAACAGAGAATTTCAGAAAATAATTTGATACATATACCTTTCATGTAATATCATGTAATATCATGACTATCGCATCGAATTATATAGTAGGATATGCTATAATTATTGTGTTTGAATTCAAGGGGGTTCTTATGAACAAAAAAGAAAAAAGTAAGATTATATTTCTATCCGGACTTATTACTTTACTCGTTATTTTATGTATTTATGCATTAAATGGGTTTGCACCATTTGGCACTAAAACATTAGCTATAATGGATGCAAATATTCAGTATATTGATTTCTTCTCTTATCTAAAAGATGTTATTGCAGGAAAGAACTCAATTACTTATAGCTTTGGGAAAACTCTGGGTGGATCAAATGTAGCTGTATTTAGCTATTATTTATCTTCACCATTTAATCTATTATTATTGTTTTTCTCTAATGCGAATCTCTATACATTCTTTAATATTGTTGTCGCATTAAAGCTTACATTGGCATCTATTGCCTTTGCGTACTTTGTCACAAATAGATTTGAAACATCTTATAAAGACAATAGTATTCTCTTTGTTCTTCTTTCCTGCGGTTATGGTTTATGTCAATATAGCTTCTTCCAGGCAAGTAATATCATGTGGTTAGATGGCATGTATATGTTACCATTCATGTTATTACAGGTTTATTATATTGTGCAGGGAAAGAAGAACTGGAATCTTTCTATTGCGGTAGGTTTAGCTGTTATCTTTAACTGGTATATGGCTGGAATCAGCTGTGTCTTTACTGGTATCTGGTTCTTATTAGAATGTTGTTTATATGCAGTAGAAAATAAGATGACATTCATTCAGTTTATTAAAACTGGTATTAGATATGTATGTGCAATGCTTCTAGGTGTTATGGTAAGTGCTGTCTTATTCTTACCAACTATCGGCGCTTTAACGAATGGCCCTAGAGGAAGTCTTTCATTTAAAGATTTATTAGACTTCTTTTTTGTCGGTAATATGTTAAGTGTTATTCCTAAGTATAGCTATGGGGCTCATAGTGAATTAGGATTTGCAGCATTATTTTGTGGAGGACTTGCGATAGTACTTGCTTTATCAGTATTCTTCAACAAACAAATCAAAGTAAAAGTAAAAATTGTACTAGGTGTATTCTTATTTGGTATTCTTCTATGTCTTTATTGGCATCCTCTTTATTTAGTATTCTCACTCTTTAAATTTGTAGGAAGCTATAACTATAGATATTCATTCCTAGTTGAATTCTTTATTCTATTCTTAGCTGCATACAATTGTGTATATGCAAAAGAGAAGAATAATATTGTGAAGACTGGTGTAGTCGCAATTGTATTCTCAATATTAAATATTGTATTAACACGTCATTATACACATCAGGAAAAGATTTATGCTTATCTAACTGTAGCTATGATTATTGTCTTAACTGCTTTATATATCTCTAGTCAGTTAATGACTAAGCAGAAAACAAAACAGTTACTTCTTGTAGTATTACTTATTGTAGGATCTATTGATTTAGGTATCAACTCTGGTCTTCTTGCGAATTCTTTATGTATGAATGATTTGGAATATACATCATATAGAAAGAATCAGGAAAAGATCATCCGTAATATACAGAATGATGATAAATCAAACTATAGAATCACACAGACATCTAACAGAGTTATGTATGAAGGTAACTTAACTGCCAACTATGATGAACCATTATCATATAGATATATGTCTACAAGTGGATATACTTCTTCTCCAGATGGTACACAGTTAGAGTTCTTAAATAAGTGTGGTTATCCTACTTATGCAGATTGTTTAACTGTCACAAATACATCTATGTTAGGTATTGATTCATTACTTGGTGTGAAATATGTATTAACTTCAGAAAACTATACTGGTCTAGTAAAGAGAAACAATACTAAGTTAAATGGTAAATATACATATACAAATCCATATTATATGCCTCTCGCATTTACATGTAATAACTTTGATGCAATTAAGAATGAAGAAGGCTATCTGAACCCATTTGATTATCAGAACTTATTATTTAAACAGTTATTCAATACTTCAAAAGATATTTATAAACCTGTTAAGTATTCAGTCACAAAGAAGGATAATTCTAATACAGAAATCAATCTCAATACTTCCAACTATAAGAATATGGTTTATTATGGTTTTGTCCCTTGGACTTCAGAATCAGAATCTTATGTTTATAATGGTAAAGATGTGATTACTAAGTATGCATGCTGGTTATCACCTACTGTATTCCATATTGAAACAGATAGTTCAAAGACAAAGCTAAGAGTTGAATCTGCAGATTCTAATTTCAATTATGATAATGCCTATTTCTACGCATTGGATTTAAGTGTATTAGATCAATGTGCAAAAACAGCTCGTAACAACGAAATCAGTATTTCAATGGAAAATGGTTCAATTGATGCTAAAGTAAATGTGACAAATAAAGGTAATTATATGTATTTATCTGTTCCTGTAGATGATTGCTGGGATGTATTAGTCAATAATAAAAAAGCAGAAGTAAAGTCATTTGGAAACTGCTTATATGCAATTAAACTTCATTCTGGTACTAATAAAATTACTATGAGATATCATACAAAGCACCAAAAACTTGGTATTGGCTTAACAGCAGGGGCAATATTGTTTATAATCATAAGTGCAGTTTATAGAAAAAAATATTGTAAGGAGAACTAAAATGGAAGGTTTATTAAGTATTATAATACCATCTTATAATGAAGGACTATTAATTGATAATACCGCAAATGTAGTAGTAGATATCATGACAGAACATAAGATTCCTTATGAAATCTTATTTGTGGATGATGGTTCTAAAGATGATACTTGGAATAGAATTCAAGAAGCATCAAAGAAACATGAACATGTAAGAGGTGTTCATTTCTCTAGAAACTTCGGTAAAGAATCTGCAATTACTGCAGGTTTAACATATGCAAAGGGTGATTGTTGTGTTGTCATGGACTGTGATTTACAGCATCCACCAATCAAGATTGTAGAAATGTATAAATTATGGCAGGAAGGATATGAAGTTGTAGAAGCTGTCAAAGAGGATAGAGGAGAAGAATCAGGTATCCATAGATTTATGGCTAATACTTTCTATAAGATTATCTCTAAGTTGACTAATATCGATATGATGAATGCATCAGACTTCAAGCTTCTTGATAGAAAAGTCATGTTGGTACTACTTAATATGAAGGAAAAGAATTCTTTCTTTAGAGCTTTATCTTCATGGGTAGGATTTAAGACAACACAGATTCCATTTAGAGTAGCTGAAAGAGAAGCAGGGGAATCAAAGTGGTCTACTAAATCACTAATTAAGTATGCAATACTTAATATTACTTCTTTCTCTTCTGCACCTATGCAGATTGTCACTATTTGTGGTTTTATTATGTTACTTATCTCTGTAGTATTTGGTATTAACTCAATTGTACAGTATGTGAATGGTACAGCTTTAGGAGGTTTTACTACAGTTATTCTACTTCAGTTATTCTCTAGTAGTATTATCATGATCTGTCTTGGTATTATTGGTTACTATATTGCACAGATTTATGATGAAATCAAAGGAAGACCTAAGTTCATCGTTTCAGAAGAATGTTAGAATGGATGTGATTAATCACATCCTTTTTTATGCGTAAAAAAAGGGACATACACTGTCCCTAACAAACAATACCATTACGTATTGTGTAATTTATTCCATTGTAATTGTAAGTCCCATTATATGACCAATTCAATTGACCATTTTCTACATAGTACCAAGTACCTGATTCATTAACCTGCGACAAAGTGGTCTTATGCCAGTTTATCTGTCCATGATCCACATAATACCATGTACCATTAAATAAAACGAGATTAGAGTAATTCCAGTCAATCAGACCATTCTTTACATAGTACCAAGTACCATTATAATAAACCAATCCATTATATGACCAGTTCAATTGACCATTCTCAATATAATACCAAGTACCTTTATATAGTGTTAAACCTGTATAATGCCAGTTTATCTGACTATTTTCCACATAATACCATGTACCTGTTCCATTAACCTGAGAAAGAGTATTAACACCCCAATTTAGTTTTCCATTTTCTACGTAATACCAAGTATTTCCATATTGCACAAGATTTGTATACTTCCAATCAATCTTACCATTCTTTACATAATACCAGTCACCATTATACAAAACTAAACTTGAATATGAAGATTGATAAATACCTTTCTCAATATAATACCAGTTACTATTACAATAAGCTAATCCTTGATAGTTCCAATTGATCACACCATTTGAAACATAGTACCAAGTACCACTTCCATTAACCTGACATAATGTATTTTTATTCCAGTTTATTTGACCATTCTCTACATAATACCAAGTACTATAATACTTCACTAGATTTGTATACTTCCAGTTGATCTTACCATGATCCACATAATACCATGTTCCATTATAGAAAATAAGACTATTATAGTCCGTATCCAGAACACCATTCACTAAATAACACCATTCTCCATTAATATAAGTAAGACCATTACTAGATGTATTTACAACACCATTCACCACATAGTAAGTCTTTCCACCGAAGTCTACTAATCCTGTATAAGTATCATCAATCTTACCATTATGAATACAATGCCATTGCCCATTGTAATAAATAAGTGTATCACCTGTTAAGACAATACCATTATTCACAAAATACCAGTCATTTCCATACTTCACCATACCCGTCATATTTTTATTTGTATGACCATTCACAAGATAGTAGGTTATTTTACCACAAGTCCAAGGACCGTTATAAGATGTGTCTATATTACCTGAATCTACCTTATAATATTCCCCTTCATATTCAATAGCACCTGTAACAGATTGATCCACAATACCATCAACCATATAGTAATTATGATAAACACCTGTGACATCAATAAAATGACCATACTGAGTCGCATATGTACCTGCTCCGATAGTAATAGTAGATGCATAAGTATCAACTTTTACAGCCTCACATTTCATTAAATAGCCACCAATGGTTTCGCCAATTGAGTAATGTCCATATTTATTAGGATGAAAACCATCTGAAGAAAAGTAATCCTTATTTCCATTTAAAGCATATTCACTATTAGTGATATATGTGCCTCCTGCCTGCTTTGTACCATCCTTATAAGCCTCTATAACCTGAGTAAAACGACTACGATTCTCTACAGAATCACCAGTCATAGCAACTAATACTTGTGCTTGAGGATAAAGTGTCTGTGCTTTTTTAACTGTATCATAAACCTTGTTTTTTATTGTGTCATAGGAATAATACATATCATTATAGCCACCTGCTATAACTACATATTTCGCATTTCTTCCTGTTCCTTCCACTAATAAATCATCAAATGTCTGACCATAAGACTTTGCAACAAATCCTACACCACCCTGAGATGCCTGTGTATAATCAACACCTGCCTTTTGGCTTGCATGAACATACCATAAATCATCTCCAGTTATTGGTCCATCCTTAGAATAACCTTGGGTATATGAATCTCCAATATATTGCACAAGATCTTTATTATCTGCATAAACAGGTGAACTAACACAAATAAGCAGAAAGATAAAAATACCAATCAACCTTTTCATGCGATACCTCCGTAATTAATGAATAAGTCTACTAAAATATATTCTTGTTTAGTATTCTTGTCAACATTGTTTATTTAAACCAATAAATTTCATAAAAAAAGTTCCTCCAATTAGAAGGAACCTCAAAGTGAATTAATAAATAATTACTTTAGTATTTCTAGGAATGTTGTCATAGATCCATTTAGCATGATCAATATCTAATCTAACACATCCATGAGATACTGCCTTATCCATTGAATTATCAATGATATTTTTTGGTGTATTCTGTCTATCATAGATAACTGAATGGAATAAGTAGTTACCAGTAATCTGTGTATAATACCAGCATCTACCTCTTGAACCTGTATTGAAGTATCTACCTTTAGAGCCCACATAGAAAGTACCACTTACTGTTGGTGTTGATGGTTTACCAACACAACACTGATAATACTGAACATCTTGCCAGTTACCCTTACTGCCTCTAAAGATACCAACACGATGTGTAGCTCTATCTACAAGAATAATATACTCTGTAGGACTTGATTCGTTGCGTACAAGATTACGCATCTTGTCTAGTGAACTATTAATCATAACACCATTAACTACTTCATAGTATCTACCTTGACCATTAACCTGTGCAAGGCCTGTATAATTCCAATCTAATGCACCATGGTTAATGTAATACCATCCACCTGCATGATAAGCTAAACCAGTATAGTTCCAGTCTAACACACCATTTCTAATATAATACCATGTACTATAATATTGGAAAAGATCATTAAAGTTCCAATTTAATACACCGTTTTCTACATAATACCAAGTATCATAGTATTTAGTAAGATTAGTATAATGCCAATCCAACTGACCGTTCACAACCATATACCATGTACTATAATACTTAGTTAATCCTGTATAGTTCCAATCAAGTTTACCATGATCTACATAATACCATCCACCACAGTGGAAAGCTAAACCAGTATAGTTATAATCTAATACACCATTTCTAATATAATACCATATACCATCATTTAGGATTAAATCATTAAAATTCCAATCCAAATAACCATTTACTACATAATACCAAGTACTATAATACTTAGTTAATCCTGTATAATTCCAGTTAAGAACACCATTTTCAACATAGTACCATCTACCATCATGTATAGCTAAACCAGTATAATCATAATTAACTACACCTTTTTCAAGCAAGTACCATGTGCCGTTGATGTATGTTAACTCACTCTTACTTGTATCAAGAGATCCATTATGCATGTAGTATAAAACACCATCTGTTTCACAACCACCTGTATAATTCCAGTTAATTTGACCATGATCTACATAGAAGTAGCCACCACAGTGTTCTACAACTCCTGTATAAGTCCAGTCAATTGTACCGTTTTCTACAAAGTACCATCCACCACAGTGGAAAATAACATCTCTTGTTTCTTCATTTAAGCGACCTTGATCAATGTAATACCAAGTGCCATCAATGTAGACTACATCAGTCAATGTTGTATCAACAGTCCCATTCTGTACATAATACTTTTCACCTTTGTATTCAGCTAACCCTTTAAAGTCTTTATCTACTTCTCCATTTGAATAATAAACAAACTGATTATCTTCATAGACAAGTCCTGACTTTAGTGTAACAACATCTTCTGTAGTTGTATCATCTACTGCATATACAGCATTACTCAAAGCAAGAGGTACCTGAATAACCATAAAAGATAAAATTAAGCCTAATAATAACTTACTTAGTTTCTTCATGAAATGTCGTCTCCTTTCTCCCAAAATAATTGGATTTTTCATCCTAATCATTATTTTACTCTTAAAGATACCTTTAATCAAATATTTGTATTAGATAGTGTTTTTATTGTATTTAATGTTTATTATTTATCTTTTACTAATAATATTTTATTTAAACTTCATATAAAAAGAAGAGTGATAAACACTCTTCTTAAACGCGCTGTCCATTAACCACTTTATATTGAGGTCCTTTATTATTCACCTGGGCATAACCATTATAATCCCA
>ENA-OPVK01001997-OPVK01001997.1-human-gut-metagenome-genome-assembly--contig:-NODE-1997-length-11203-cov-6.347058_pt1 | contig 11203 bp, 14 predicted proteins | sample MGYA00241495_ERZ501982 | MGnify/ENA primary metagenome ERZ501982 (study PRJEB25962, sample SAMEA2042002) | human gut metagenome | biome: human gut; feature: human-associated habitat; material: faeces...
ACAATGTGGGGCGCACTACGGCAAACGGTCTGTGGAACAAGAGCCAGCACATTTCCGAAGCCGAAGCAAAGCCCGGTGATTTGGTCTTTTTCAAGGGAACCTACGACACCCCCGGCATGAGCCACACCGGGATTTATCTCGGCAACGGCATGATGGTGTCCGCTGGCGACCCCATCAAATACGCAAATATCCACTCGTCCTACTGGGAGAAGCATCTCGCAGGATTTGGGCGGCTTTCAAAATGAAATGGAGGGTTTACTATGAGCGAAAAACTGGAAAAGCTGCGCGCGATGCTCGAAAAAGAGAAAGAGCGGCGCATCAAGCTGAACAACCGCATTGAAATTCTGGAACGGCGGATTCAGGAGGCCGAAGCCGCCGAAGTGAACGAAATGGTGCGCAGTGCAAAGGTCAGCCCGGAACAGCTTGCCGCCCTGCTGCGGCAGTCAGTCACCACCACCCCGAACCCGGCTGCGCTGTCTGCCGTAGGTGCAACTTTCGAGAAGGAGGTCGATGCAGATGAAGATTAAGAAACTGGGCGCATTGCTGGTATCGGCAGTACTGTGCGTTGGCATGGCGGCTCCCGCCTTTGCCTTTGAGGGCGAAGCCGCCCCGGTGGAACAGACGATTCTGTCGGAAGTGATGGAGGAAAATGTTGTCACCGTCACGGACGAAACCTCTGGTGCCCTGACCCCGGAGGGCAACCTGACGCTGGTGGACGATTACCACACCGACTATTCCGATGGCAGCGGTCAGCAGTTTATTACGCTGGTCAGCAAGTCGGGTGCGACTTTCTATCTGGTGATTGACCGCAACGCCAAGGGACAGCAGACCGTTCACTTTATGAACCTTGTGGATGAAGCCGACCTGTTGGCTCTGATGGAGGAAGAAGATGCGGATGCCTATACCGCTGAAAAGGAAGCAGCGGCGCAGGCTGAACAGGACAAGCTGAAAGCCGAGGAAGAAGCCAAGAAAGCTGCCGAAGAAGCGGCGGCATCCGGCACGGAAACGCCCAAGGAAAACAAGGTCACAAAGATCGCATCCGGCTTTCTGGGCGTGGTAGTGCTGATTGCGCTGGCGGCAGGCGGCATTTTCTATGCTTTCACAAAGCAGAAGCAGAAAAAGCAGGCCGAAAAAGAAGCCCTCGACCCCGATGCAAACTACACCGAGGACAAGGGCGATTTTGAGATTCCCACCGATGTGCCGGATGAGGACGAAGCCCCGGACGAGCAGGACACCGAACCCATCTGATTTTAAGGCGGCGTTTGCCGCCGTACATATCCAAATGAAAACAGATTGGAGGGATTTTTATCGCGAAATTGATCGTGGCGGAAAAACCGTCCGTCGCCATGTCTTATGCAAAAGTCCTCGGTGCCACCAACCGTCAGGATGGCTACCTTGAGGGCAACGGCTATCTGGTAAGCTGGTGCGTAGGGCACTTGGTAGAACTGGCTCCACCCAACATCTACGATGCCAAGTACGTCAAGTGGAGCATTGCAGATTTGCCCATCCTGCCGCAAAAGTGGCAGTATCTGGTGTCTGCGTCCACCAAAAAGCAGTTTGGTATCCTGAAAGACCTGATGAACCGCCCGGATGTGGAGAGCATTGTGAACAGTTGCGATGCAGGGTAGTGCGGCTAGGTGACTTAAGAGAAAGAAAAAAGAGACCTTATCTCGTTGAAAATTAAATTTTATGATCATTAAAGGAGTAATTCAAATGAAACGAAATCAGAATTCTGACCATAATCCCCCTCAAAAAGTGCTTTCCTGCCGCTACAACATGGACACCAACCGGCTGGAAGCCCAATTTAATGATGGCACTATTCTTTCCATCGACTGTATCGCCGTTGAGGACGAATACGGCAACACCCCTACGCAGCGAGCAGAGCTAGATTGGCTACTCTACAACAAGCCCTTGGAGTATGCCCAGCTTGTGCTGGGTAGTGAGATTGAGCATTATCTCTCGCTCGGCTGTGACCATGGCAGATTAGAAAATTGACCTTTAATTAAAATATTCCAAACAAACCATCAGCCCTCTACTTGCAGTTCTCGCAAATAGAGGGCTATAGCTATACTCCAGTATCCTTTATTATACGCCACTATTTCCACGAGAGCTAACGCTCATTGGCGGTGTTGCACTATAAAAAGCTTTGCCGTTTATGGTGCCCTGCGTCATGCCAATCAAATCGATCAACTGATCCTCAGAATATGGAATTTGACAGTTTTTCAACTTCTTGGAGTTGCACGAATAGATTCCATCTAACAGAGTGATCACCCCCATCCGCTCCAGACTTGCCAGCATTTTTCCAAGTTCTTTTCGGTCACATTTTATCCCTTTTTCCGAAATGGCCGTTGCAATCTGGGATGCCGACAATGTTTTTTCAGTTAGCAACATAGCCAATGCAAGCTTGGCTCCTTTTAAGTAGTAGGGGACGATTTTATTGCGTATCCAAATTCCCTTTTTCATGTTGCGGTTCTCCTTTTAGAATCTGCCCATCCTCGATCCGAATGACCTGCTGCGCCTTCTGCGCAATTTCCGGGTTATGCGTGACAACGATAAGCGTTTGCCCGAACTCCGCAGCACATTCCATCAGCAGCCGCATCGTATCCTCACCCGTCCGCGTATCCAGATTTCCGGTAGGCTCGTCTGCAAAAACGATGCGGGGCTTTGCAATCAGCGCACGGGCGATTGCCACACGCTGCTGCTGTCCGCCGGAAAGCTGTGCGGGGCGGGAATGCAGCTTGCCCGCAATGCCCAAGATCCCGGTCAGCTTATGGAGCATCTGTTCATCCGGTGCTCTATGGTCCAGATAAAACGGGGTCAGAATATTATCCTGCACCGTGTACTCCGGGAACAGGCGGAAATCCTGAAAAATAAAGCCGATCTTTTGCCGCCGCACCTGTGCCAGCTGCTCCGCATTCATTGCATAAATGTCCTGACCGTCCAGCAGCACCTTACCGGTGGTGGGCGGCAAGAGTCCTCCCAGAATTTTCAGGAGCGTGGATTTTCCGCTGCCGCTGGATCCGATGATGGACGCAAATGTACCGTTTTCAAGGGTCAGGTCGCTATTTTTGAGGGCGTGAACCGCACTTTCCCCTTCCCCGTAGGTTTTGGAGATCTGTACAGCTTCCAGAATTTTATCCTTCATAAGATGTCCCCCTTGGATGCTTTTTTACGAATAAAGGAGAAGATCGGCAGCAACGCTGCGGACAGCCAGAACACCATCAGCAGAATGCTGACCATGATCTGACTTCCCACAGGTTTATGGAACGCATACACCCGCCCGTTTGTATGGATACGGATCAGGTCGAGAATGCTCTGGATCGGGACGATACACGAAACTGCCGCATAGACAACGATGTTCACAAGCAGCGTTGTCCCAACGATGACCGGGAGCAGCAGCTTTGCATAGGACAGCACCAGTTTTTTCGGGGAAACGCCCAGCGTCAGGAGAAGCGACAGACGCTGCTGCTGGACTTCATAAGCTGAAAGATTCAAAACCACCAGCAGCGCACACCCCAGAAGGACCCCGAATACCGCAAGGATGCCGACAAGGAAAGCGCTCTGTGTGCCCTCGGTGTAGCTCTGGCTGATCAGGTCGTAGTTATCTGCACGCAGGATACCATTCCTGCGCGTTGCAATGGAGGAAATAGACCGACGCAAAGAGAAATTGCTGCCAGCGGACAGCTTCACGTTCAGGCTACTGTATCCTTCCTTTTCCATAAAGTAGCTTCCTGCGCTCTCAAACATTTTATGGTAAAGAGCCGTACTGACAAAAATCGTGCCGCTGGAAATGAGCCGGTCTGTTGTCAACAGCGTGTAGTTGTTCGCAGACTTTACGACACCGACAATGGGCAGCTGGGCTGTATACGTCCGGTAGACCTCATTCCCGGCTTCATCCTGCCCGGTATAACGCCGGTATTGGATGCTCAACTTGTCTCCAGCTGCGAAAAGCGGTTCAACAGGAATGCTGCCCTCCGTTTGGGTGTTCTGATAGTACGCGTCCGCAGCGGGGTCATAATAGCAATCTCCCCACAGGGTCAAAACAGAATCCCCGGACAGCAGCGTCTCTATTTCCTCGTCCGAAACGCCGGCATCTGCGGCAATGCGGCGCAGTTCGTCCTCCGGCAAGGCGCAGACAGTCGTGTTCAGCGTTCCCTTTTCTGCATTTCGCAGCAAGCTCGGAATGTCCGTATAGAAACCGTTGTCCTTGACCCAGATATCGGCAAGCATCTGGCTGGACTGGATCTTGTCTGATGTCACTGTATAGGTATCGGTCAGATCAATTGCAGCGGAAACCTCTTCCACACCGGGCAATGCAGCGAGATCCTCTTTCAGAGAAAACGGCATCCCGGAGGTTCCGTTCATCTTGATGGACAGACAGGCATACGGTGCATCCAGATCATACGGCAGCATGACACGCCAGCCGACATATAAACAACTGACGGCGATCAGCAATACCGCGCAGCCGACACCGATCTGCGGTGCAAGCGGCAGCTGTGCCAAGCGGAATTTTTTTGCAGGCTTCTCTTTGGGTTTTGCGGTCTGCGGGCGAACCAGCACCGCAGGCAAAAGTGCGCCCAGCAGTACGGAGAGCAGAAACAGCACCGCCAGCGGCACAAGAGATGCAGCGGGGACCACTAAGAACGAAAGGTGCTTCTGCAACCCCAGACCGACTGCCGCAGCACCGCAGCCCAGTGCAAACCCAGCAGCAACTGCTGCAAGCCCGGCAAAAAGCGCCTCCCACAGGCACATGAGCCGGAGATCCCGATTTTTAGCCCCCAGCGTCAGGAAGGTATTGATAGTATGTACACGCTTGTGCAGAACGATCAGGAAATACTGCGCCACTGCAAAAAAGCTGACCAGAATCGCTGCGACCAGCAAAAAGCGCAGGGAGGACGAAACGGTATCCTCCTGCGGGTAGGCATACTCGTTTGCCACTAAAGCAGGGTCGGTCGAAGCGGTCACGGGTGCGGTTGCATTCAGGTAATAAAACGTCTGGAACTTTTGCCCGTCTATGGCAAGCGGCTCTGCTACAATGCCGCTGACAGTCAGATTGCCGTTCAGATTCCAATACACATCATAGGCAGGCAAAACACCGCACAGGGTATAGGCTTTTTCCATCACTGCGCCGGAGCCTGCCAGCGGGTCGTAATCATTGGCAGCCACCTTCAGCGTGACCGTCTGCCCTACGTCATAGGAGCAGCCCAGCGCATCCAGCAGAGTCGTCGTCATGGCAATCTCATCGGGCTGCGTGGGGAAATCACCGCTGATCGGCACGATACGTCCCAGCTGCGCAAAGGTATCGTCTACCGTTCCGATCCCGCCCGCCACGCCATCGTCTGCGCCGAGAACGATTCCGTTTTGGATCACTGTGCTGACCTGTGCGGATGCGGGCAAGGTGTTTTGTGCCTGTGCAGCGTCCGCAGCAGTATCCGACAAACGCAGGTACTGCCACGCGCCGTATAGTTCGCAGCGGGTGTCCTGCAATACCTGTGCAGAACTGACGGAGTAGATCACCGCCGCCGTCAGGAACGAGAAAACCAGTGTCAGCAAAAGCAGCAATAGGCTGGTCTGCTTCTTGCGGCCAAGCATCCCATGAAACGCCAGAATGATAGATGGACTTTCTTTGATTTTCATAAGCTGTCCTCCCCTATGTCTTACACGCACCTAGAAAAGGAATTTTTCTATTATAATAACGCTTTTAAAGGAAGTTTGTTACACTTGTTTTAAAACATCGTATGACTGCACATAAATTCATAGAAAATTTGTTGCATAATCACAGTTTTGTTTATCTGCATCGCTATTGAGGACGAATACGGCAACACTCCGGCACAGCGGGCAGAACTGGACTGGCTGCTATACAACAATCCCTTGGAGTATGCCCAGCTTGTGCTGGGTGGTGAGATTGAGCATTATCTCTCGCTCGGCTGTGACCATGGCAGGTTAGAAGATTGACCTTTAATTAAAATATTCCAAATAAACCAACAGCCCTCTACTTGCAGTCCTCGCAAATAGAGGGCTGTTGGTTTGTTGATGCTTCACTCCGAACCGTACCATCGACTGTCTTTTGATTTAGATGCTCAAATCATTAGAACACATAAGGCCGATTCTATATATTTCCGAGTTACTATCAATAAAGCTTTGTGACACTGAAAGGACACGTTTTTTCAATTTTACACCATTGAATTTTAGATTTATGTAATATCCTTCCTTTTTTAAAACACTTCTGCAAACCATTTTATATATTGTATTAGATTTGCACAAAAAACTTATTAAAAAGCTGTTTTTGTCTTCAAGCATTTTATTGTCAATAAAAATATCAGCCTGTATTAACGTCCCTTCAAATTCGATTTCTCCTCGATAAGTATGAAATTGGGGAATATCAGTATTTTCCATATAGTGCCCCTTTATAACGATAATAAATAAAACAGCCCTACAACACAATGATATAAATTATTTAGTTCTCCATTTCCACCACTTTACCAGCATCACAATAACGGCAACCACGAAAACGGCTATAAACAGTACCAACGATATTTCATTCAGAACAATATTCTGCTTAAAAAAGAAAAGTACCACCAACCGTACTGCAAGAGCAACTAACAACAACACTTCTATAAATTTACTCATAATTTTTCCCTTTCGATGCTTTTTCGCAACCTTGATTTTCCGGGTTGAGAACTGTACTTCGGGTCGGATTCTTTGGGTTCACTAGAATTTTTATTGGTGTTCCTTTCGGAATACATGGATTGAACCAAAACCACTGCGACTTGCCATTATAGGTCTCACCTTTAACTTTATACTGATAATGCACCACATATGGATAGATTACATCTTCATCGGCAAGGTGGTAGGTACTCAAATGAAATTTTATATGCACTCGTTTTGTTGCGGTAACCTTTCCGATGATTCTTGTTCCATTTTTCAAGAGTTCTGCCTTTTTATAGTCGGAAATAATCGCCAATCCGATAATTATACCTGCTACAATCCATGCTAATATCGCAGCCACCCAAATTCCAGACTTACACGCTCCAACCGATATGATTGCCGCCGCAAACATTCCGACATACGCCAGTGTATGAATAAGATCTTTTGAAAAAAACATTTCATCTCGTGTGATTTTCATAAAGCGGCCTCTTCTTCAAATCACGCAGTCGATAATCAGTGACTCCGTAAAATCAATGTTTCCTAGATACTTAGCGAGTTTATTTCATTCATCAGTCGAATAACGTCCAAAGGTCTACTCACTTTTTCCAAAGATACTTTGCAAATGCGAGAGTTCCTAAAATGTAAAAAGCGGCTGAATAATCATCAAAAACAGTCCCATCATATAAAATCCTCCTAATACGGTAATCAATTTTCTGTTTTATGGTCATATTGTATATTTTACTGGTGTTTCTTTTTATAGTAAAGGTAAGAGAAAAAAGATGGTACTCCAAGATATAACAGTACTGACCAAATCATAAGTGTTTTTGATTTATTGGGAAACATCTTGAGGATAGCAATGCTAAAAAGGATAGCAGGAAAAGTCAGTTCATGTAAAAGTTTATGAGCATATCGCCATGTTTGGTAATCTGCTAAAGTCCACGGCAAACGTAATCCAACATATTTATTAAAAGGAAGAGCATTAGCACAGCTACCAAAAAGAGCCATGAAAGAGAATACTAGAATTTCAGAAAAGAAATATTCTTGCGTATCCGACAGCGTAATAATTTGAAAATCTTTCAGTATTATGTATCCAACGATGATGAGTAAAAGTACAATGACACTAATGCACATTATAGAAATCGAATAATTATTCTCACAGTCGCTTTTTTCTAAAGCCATTTCATTTTTTAGCATCAGCAAGAAAATGACGCTCGTGATTGCAAGAATTAGGCCGAATAGTATGCCGACTGTACTATTTGGAAATAGTACTTCTCCTATAATTCCAACCAAACATATAATTCTTATAAAAACCAACTTATCGTGTTTCATCTTTGCTCACCTCAAGCCTGAAATCATTCAGTCAATCTAAAAAATGAACCATAATCATTATAACCACTCACAGAAGCACAAACCATTCAAGAATCACTATGCTTAACAAATTTTTCTTCATTATCAATACCGTTTTTCAAGTCAGTCTATTTGCGATTTTTGATGCTTTTAATTATAACAAAAGCTATCATAAGAACACAAACAATTCCACTTGATAAACAAAGCGCTTTATCTTCTGCCCTTAGAACACCCACAGTACTTCTCATGTTCCAATAATACAAATCATAAGACAAGCTCATGATTGCAAATGTAAGGAGGCCATAGTATGCTTTCTTCATTGGCAATCAGTGTCCTTTCAATTTTTGCGTAAAAACTTAATGGTATAGCGAATCAGATACTTTACAAGAACTACCAGTACGATTCCTACGATTACCGCTATCGAAATAACCAGTAAAAGTTCCAATCGTGAAAACTTCATACTTATCCCTCCCGGTTTTGATATTGTAGAAACACTGATACTAATTTCAATATCAATGTACCATAGATTTTTCCGAAAGCAAGACCTTTGGCAAAACTGGTCGTTATGGTGGCAAAAGTGGTATGTCAAACCACTTGTCATGCGCAAATGCACAGTTTATAATAGTGTCAGAAACATTACTTTGTGGAGGACGACAAAATGACGAGGTATCGAATTGCAGTCTGCGATGATGAACCGTCAGAACTTGAAGATATTGTTCAAAGCGTCAAGCGATACGATGCCCATGGCGACTTTGACATTGAAAATTACACAGACGGTGCAGTGCTTTTAAGTGATTTGCAGCTAAAAAAGAAATCCTTCGATCTTCTGCTGCTTGACATCGAAATGCCTTCAAACGGATTCCAGATGGCGCAAACCTTAACACAGATGGAAAAGCATCCGTTGGTGATCTTTGTTACAAAGCGGCATGAATACGCTGTGCAGGGGTATGGCATTGCATTTCGGTATTTAGTGAAACCACTTGATGAATCGCTTTTTGCTGCTGCAATGGATGCAGTCGTTCAAGAATTGGATTCCAAACACTTTACCGTTGAATATGAAGGAGCCACACTCTCATTGGAAACATCGGACATTTATTATCTGGAAAGCCATGGGCATAAAGTCTTGATTCATTGTAAAGGTCAAGACCTCACTCTGCGAATGACAATTCCAGAAGCCTTAGAACAGTTGCCAAAACGGTGCTTTGCTTCACCGCATAAAAGCTATCTTGTAAATATGGAGCATATTGTCTATGCTACTGGAACGGCCGTTGTTCTGTCCAGCGGAAATCAATTGCCAATCAGCCGGAGGAAGCGTCAGGAGTTCAATCAGAACTTTAACGCTTATTTGGGAAGATGATATATTATTTTGTTGAATTTGCTGGGAGCTTTGCCAACATCGCACTGCTCGTACTTTTCGTTGACCGTTTATTCCAGAAAAAAGATTTATCTTCACGATGGTTCTATCTTTATATTGCGCTTCTAATCGTTGGGCAATGTCTCTTAAGTCTGTTTCCAACTTGGGTGATGCCACGAACGATTTACTTTCTGCTGGGAGGCTTTCTTCTGGCCATTTTGTTTTATGAAGCACAAATATGGCAAGCCATCTTTGCAAGTGCTGCGTTTTTCACGCTTGTAGCAGTAGTTGAAGTTCTTGCGATGCTTCTTATTGGGCTACAAGTTTCTGATACTGATGCCTTAATGCAAGCAGGATCGGCCAGATTGATTTATGTGGTGTTCTCAAATCTGATTCAGATTCCATTGCTGATCTTAATCTCGCATTTTTTCAGTCGAAAAGAAAATGTTCTTCGTATTCTTTGGCTGCTGCCGATCATCGCTATCCAAATTGCCAGTATCGCAGTTTGTTATGTGGTACAGTACCATGCAGCGGATGAAAATTTTCCAGACTACCTGATTGGCTTGATGGTAGTGCTCCTCTTAATGAATATCCTGATTGTTTTCTATGTAGAAGCTCTCCGAAAAAATGAGCAGGAAAAATTCAGAGCGGAATTTAACGAGCAGCAATATCGCTTGCAGATGGAGTATTATCAGCAGCTAAAGGAACGGCAAGAAGAAACAAGAGCCCTTTGGCACGACATCAAAAAATATATTCTGGCAATGCAGGCAGTTGCGGAACGCGGGAATTCCGAAGAACTTCACAAAATTGTACGAGATGCAACGGATGCCTTTGAACGTTCCAAAAATATTTCTACGATTGGAAATCCAGTTGTGGACGCACTGCTGAATCAGTATTTACATATAGCAGAAGAAAACGGCATCAAAGTAACTCTGGACGTAACGATTCCAGAAGTTCTATCTATATCTCCGTTATCTTTAAGCATCCTGATTGGAAACACATTCGACAATGCAATTGAAGCTTGTTGTGGCTTGCCGCCAGAACAACGAAAGATCCATTTGCAGCTGCGCAAACAGTATCGAAGCCTTTTCTACCGCCTTGACAATCCATACAGTGATATCTCGCGCAGCCTTCGGGTTGGCAGCCACCATGGATATGGACTGAAAAATGTAAAACGTGTGGTACGGGAAAGCGATGGCGATTTTTATGCCGAGAAAAAGAATGGAACTTTTACCGTGAAAGTTCGATTAAACTGCGAAAATTAAATATGTTTCCACAGCCAAATGATCAGCCTCCATACTGATTGTTTGGCTTTTTATTTTCTGAAAAAGGAGCGTGATGCCATTGACCCAACCGAAAACCGATCTTGCCTACCTCCGCAACGAAAAAGCCAAAGCAGAACAAAAGCTGCGCTCTTGCCAGCACCGGGAGAAGATTCTTGAACGCAGGATGTCGGAGCTGAACCGAAAAGAGCGCGTGCATCGTCTTTGCACTCGTGCCGGAATGCTGGAAAGTTTTCTGGTCTGTCCGGGAGAATTGACCGATGATCAGGTGATGGAACTGCTGAAAATCTCGTTCCGTCAGCCTGAAGTCGTGCTGGCTCTTGCAAAGATGGTGCATGACGTTCACGAAAAGCAGAACGTTCCGAACCCCCTATGAAATAGGGCGCAATTATACACCTCGTCGTCACTTGCTGCGTATCGTTCGCATCTGTGCAAAAGCACAAATGCTCATTCACTCCGCAGTTCCTCCTCTTCCCCATAAAATCATCTTCGATGCTTTTCCGGGGACCCCTTTGTGTGAAATTGCGGTCTTGCAGACGGCTCGATGAAATCGAAGCTGGCGTTTGTGCGC
>ENA-OPVK01001999-OPVK01001999.1-human-gut-metagenome-genome-assembly--contig:-NODE-1999-length-11201-cov-3.520366_pt1 | contig 11201 bp, 9 predicted proteins | sample MGYA00241495_ERZ501982 | MGnify/ENA primary metagenome ERZ501982 (study PRJEB25962, sample SAMEA2042002) | human gut metagenome | biome: human gut; feature: human-associated habitat; material: faeces...
CTTTCAGAAGCCAGTTCAGGGGAGTAGCTGACATTCCATTCTTCTTGTTTAGACTGTCCAAATTGTGTGCATAGTACTGAAAACGGGAGCAAGGATTGCAACCGGCTTTTCGGACTGACCCAATAAAAGCCAACAGTCGACAATGCCCGTGCCCTGGCCTACATGGCGGACGGCATCGTCAACGCCACAATCATACCACTTCTGCAACGTGGCAAGAGCCGTCTGCTCGCCAAGCCTGGGCTACCTGTCGGTGGCATTAAACCTGCAGCGGCCACAAACCTACATATCCAACCACCCTAACAAGGCAACAGGCACCACCATACGGCGCACGCCTTAACCTAAGTAGCCCATTACCGTCAAGCTATTTTCACCTTGTCTCCGTGCGGACAGCCCCTCCCTCCTTGCCAAAGGCATTGCCTGGCAATGGCGGCCATGGCCACTCGACACACATGCCGCAACACCGCTGCAAGCCCCACGCCATCATGATGGCAACACAAATCAAACATTGCGCCTACGCTCAATCTCACGGTTAATCTCGTCGATACGCTCGTCGGTGAGTTCGTAACGCGATATTATCATCAGGGCGACAACGAGCAAAGCCGCCGGTATGACAGCCACAAGCCACAGGATGCCCTGTTCAGCCAGCGGCGACTGTACGCTATCGCTGCCCTTGTCGAAGCCCACAAAGGCCAGCACCACGCCTGGTATCACTCCCCCCAGGGCCATTCCGGCTTTGTAGAATATGCCCGTCAGAGCGTTCACTATGCCAGATATCCGCTTGCCGTTTACATATTCGCCATACGATATGACCTCTGGAACCAACGCCCACATGTAGCCCGTGGCCACAATCACGCCAGTTGACTTCACGAACTGAGCGGCATAAACCATCCATATATTGGCCCGCAGCGCCGGTACTACAGAGATGACATACAGCAGCACCATGCCCACAATGGCAACGGAAAGAAAGATGCTGAACATGGCCCGCTTGCCAACCTTCCGCTTGATGGCCGGAACCATTGGCATGAATATGAATGCAGGCACAGACCCCAGAGCCATGAAGTTGGCCACCTGCCCGGCGTCGGCATGTATGTTATATATCATGTAGTAAGAGCCTGCCGAGTTGCCCACGGCCATCATGGCAAACGCCGTCACGAAGAAGAAGGCCAGTATGCGCAGCGGCCTGTTGAGGAAGAACTCCGTCCAGAGGTCACTGAGCCTCACGTCGGCAGTCTCGTCGTCGCCCATCACCACACGCTCCCGCGTCTGGCTGAAACAGAAGAGCATAAGCGCCAGACCTGCCACAGCGTAAATAGTCATTGTCGTCAGCCATGCGTCCGACGAGGCCGCGGTGTTCATCTTCCCGTCGGGCGACAGCTTGGCCAAGAGCACCGGGATGCCATAGGCCACGGCCAGTCCGCCGGTGTTTGCCAGCAACATCCTAACCGATGTGAGTATGGTTATCTCGTTGGTGTCACGAGTGAGCGAGGCATTCAGGGCTCCGTAAGGCACGTTTATCAGAGTGTATAGCATCGACAGCCCCACGTAAGTGACATAGGCATACAGCAGCGAACCGCTGTATCCGTTCCAGAAGCACATGATGGCGAAGCCCGACAGCGGCACTCCGGCAAAGAGCAGGTATGAGCGGTACTTGCCGAAGCGCGGCGAGTGCTTGTCGACAAATGTTCCCACTAAAGGGTCCCACACGAGGTCGACCACCCTCACTACGAGAAACATGAACGCCGCTGCCGACGGGTCAAGGCCGTAGACATTGGTGTAGTATATCAGCAAATACATGGAAATGGTCTGGTACACCAGGTTCTGTGCCAGGTCTCCTGCGCCAAACCCTATCCTCGTAAGCCAGCCCAGGCGGCAGAAGCCCTTGGCTTCATTCAAAGAAACAGCAACGCTCATGGCTCGGCCTTTGTTTGTTCGTCAATGATAAACTGCGCCGCCATCCGCCCCATGGCCTCATACCCTTCGGCGTTAGGGTGCAGCCAGTCGCTTTGCCACTGCCTCCTGAGCTTTGCGGGGCATTCGCTGTCGCGCATCAGCATGTCGAAGTCGATAACCCCGTCAAAGGCCCCGCCAGTCCTTATCCACCTGTTGACGGTCTGCCTGGCGGCCTCCCTGAAGAAGCCCGCGTCGTAGAAACTGTTGCCAAACGGCGTTATTGTAGCCCCATACACCTTTATTCCGCGTTTGTGCGCCTTGTCCACAAACAGTTTGTAGGCCTCTATCAGCTCTCTGGCCCTGCGTTCACAGTTGCCTTGAGCTCCGCCTATGTCGTTGATGCCCTCAAATACGACTACCGCCTCAAGCCCGTTTTGCCCCAGTATGTCGGTGTCAAAGCGGTTCAGTGCCGTTGGGCCGAGCCCCCCGGCCACCACACAGTTGCCGCCAATGCCAAGGTTAAGCACCCCGATCCCGGAGGTCAGCGCGTTGCCGGCCAGTGCCTCGGCCATCCGGTCGGGCCACCTGTTCTGCCTGTCGGTGTCGCTGCCTCGCCCGTCGGTTATCGAGTTGCCCAGTATGGCAATGCTTTTCTTGCCGTCGGCCCTCACCTCCACAGCTGCGATGTTGAGCCACCGCTCCAAGCGCAATGCCCCGTTGAAAGAGCGCCGGAGCCTGCCCTCACCCTTAACGACATACGACGTGGTACGCGAGCCCCTGTGCCCCGTGGCCTTGGCCGGCACCGCCCCATAGCTGATGGTTATGGCCAGCAGCTGCAACGGCTTGAGGCCGTAGGCCAGGGCGTCGCTCGTCACGGTCTTGCCCGGTTCTATAGTTACGGCCTTCTTCCCGCCGAAATACAGGCTGCGGGCCGTTTTCCTGTCAACGTCCGACGAGTCGCGCGCGTCGGCCACCCATACCGAGCGAATCTCTATTGGTTTCTCACTGAACTCGTTCGACAGCCTCAACCTTATCTCCCGGCCCCCCGTCGACACCTTAACCACTTGCCTTATGGAGCTGTTGGCCAAGTCCAGATTGTCCGGCAGGTCGTTTTTCCCCACCGGCTCTATGGCTGTGGCCCACGTTCCTGCCCACTTGCCGTCGGCGGCATGCGCCATCATGGCAAGAAGCAACAGCATGACAGATACGTAATGTCTCATTCTTGTTTTTTTGTTTGGTTTACATCGCGAAGTTAATCACTAATTCCGCATGAGGCTTGCAAGCGTGTTCCGTATTGTTTGCTATTTGTTTCATGCCGCAAAATAAAAGCCGTTTCATGGCCTCACTGTCCTTAAGTATTGCTAATTTCGCGGAGAAACGAATAACATACCTAAAATTAGAAATGAGAAAAAGACAATCTTTCATCAGGCAAATGGCCGTGTTGGCCCTGCTATTCGTGGTGTCGGCCATGGCCGGCGCCCCCCGGTTCGTGAGTTTCACGGGCGGCGGCCTGCTGCTTAACGACGGCCGCGTAACCATAGACCTTGACCCTGCCGACCTCAAGGGCGTGTCGATAGCCGCCCGCAACCTGGCCACCGACATCGGCAAGGTGTGCGGCGCCGAGGCCACGGTGGGCCGGCATGCCGACGCCAAGATCGTTGTCGGCACCATAGGCCACTCTGCAGGCATCGACCGCCTGGCCAGCCTCGGTGTGATAAACGCCAAAGACCTGAAGGGCAAGTGCGAGAAATACATCATAACCACCACCGGCAACCAGGTGGCCATGATCGTCACCGATGTCCTGGGCCAGGTGGAGCAGCACACCCTGCTGAAAAAGATGGAGACGCTGAACGACAGCGCGTGTCTGGCTCTGGAACGCCGTATTCTGGCGCGCCACCGGGAGATACTGAGCGCTATCCACCGGCAGGATGACGCGGCCGCCAAACAGGCCATGCGTGAGCACACCCGCGCCGCCGCCACTGATCTGAAGGTCTGACCCCCAAGAGCCTTCCCCTGTAGGGGGCGGCGTCCCCGACGCCCCGCAGCGTCAAAAAACGCCCTAGCCCCGCCGCAGCGGCCCCCAACTTCCATTTCCTGCCAAATTTTCCTGTTTTTATTCCCGGTAACAGAAAAAATGTGTAAAACTTCCATAAAAAGGCTGGACAAACGGTGCAGCTGTGCTATAATATGACTATCCGCAGAGGTACCTCTGCATTTGCGTTTTAATAACCATTAAAACGAGCGCACCTGCGGAAATCTACTACCATAAGGGGAATGAACAATGAAAAAAGCATTAGCAACCATTCTGGCCCTGGTCATGGCCATAGGGCTGTGCAGCGTCAGCTGGGCCACAGATCCAGCGGTTGCCAAAGTTGGCAACCAAGAGTATGCGACCCTGGCAGAGGCTATCACGGCGGCACAGGCGGGCGATACCATCGTGCTGACCGCAGATATTACGCTGACTTCTACACTCAATCTTGCAAAGGACGTTACTATTGACGGCCAGGGCATGTATACCATTAAGGCGGCTGACAACTTTACTTCCGGCAGCGATAATAAGACCGCCTGTGTTTTGTATGTTTCCGCCACGGTCACATTAAAGAATGTTACCGTGGACGGAAACGAAAAGTGCCGTGTGATTTTCTGCGACAAGGGCAAGCTGACCATTGATGGTGCGACCATCACGAACGGCAAGGCTCCCAATTTCATCGGCGGTGTTTATATGACCAGCAGCGCGTCGTTTGAGATGAACTCCGGCAGTATCGTCGGCAACAAAAACGTTGAAAAATATCAGAACGACAATTATTTACAGTACAGTTCCGATCTGTGGATCGGTGCCAATGCCACCGGTGCACTGACTGCGATCAACGGCGGTACCATCGGCAATGTGTTTGTGAATTCCAATGAGTATTCGGCCAACAATCCCGGCAGCTTTACGATGAATGGCGGTACGGTTACCAATCTTTATGTGGAGTATGATGAGGGTTACGGTGCAAAGTTTAAATACACCGACGGTACCATTGAGCATCTGTATCTCTCCAAAGAAAACGGAAACGGCCAGTCCATCGAAGTGACACCGGTCAAGGGTACAGACTATAGCGGAGGTGTCAGCGAGGAGCAGATGGTTACTGTTACTCTGAATTATAACGATAACCAGGCTACCCCGGAAAAAGCACTTAAGGTGGCGAAAGACAGCACCATTACCCTGCCTACCCCCACCCGCAGCGGGTATACCTTCGCAGGCTGGTATAATGGTACCACAAAGGTGGCTGCTGAATACAAAGCTGAGAATAACATTACTCTCACCGCCAAGTGGACATCCACTTCCTCCGGCGGCTATTACTACTACCAGCCCACCACCGACACCAAGACCACCGACACCAAGGGCAGCCCCAAGACCTTCGACGCGGGCATTGCTCTGTATGTCGGCATGGCGCTGACCTCCGCCGCCGGCGTGGCGTTTGTGGGCAAAAAGCGCGAGGACTGACACCGTTTTCCGCGGTGTCTTACCCCGGCGCCGTGTGAAATAACAGAAGAGGCACCCCGTCAGGGGTGCCTTTTCTCATGCCTCAAAATAGGCTTCTGCCTGCTGAATATTCCGCTGTATCTCCTGCCGCAGCGCCTCCAGCGTGTCGAACCTCTGCTCGCCCCGCAGCCGGCGGCAGAACTCCACCCGGAGCTCCTGCCCGTACAGGTCGCCCTCGAAGCCCAGCAGGTACGTCTCCACGGACACCCGATCGCTGTCGGACACCGTGGGCCGCGTGCCCACGTTGGTCACGCCGGCGCACCGCCGTCCGTCCGGCAGAAATACCTCCGTCACGTACACCCCGTGCGCCGGGGCCAGCACGTGCTCCGGCACCGCCAGGTTTACCGTGGGGATGCCGATGGTCCGCCCGATCCGCTGTCCGTGCTGCACCGTCTGGCTCAGGCAGTGCCGGTGGCCCAGGAAGTCCGCCGCGCGCTCCATGTCGCCCGCCTCCACCAGCGTCCGGATGTACGTGGAGCTGACCGTGATGCCCTCCCGCTGTACCGGCGGGATGATGTCGCACCCGATGCCCATCTCCGCGCACTTCTGCCGCAAAAGCTGCACGTTCCCGGCGTTTTTATGGCCGAACCGGTGGTCGTGCCCGGCCACGAAGTGCACCGCGCCGTATGTCCCGATCAGCATTTCCAGATAGGCCTCCCACGGCATGGTCATCATCTCCCGGTCAAAGGGCGCGAAAATGACCCGCTCGATGCCGTACAGACGCTCCATCAGCCCCTGCCGGTCCCGGTTGGAGTTGATCAGGTACACGGGCTGCCCCGTGACCACCTCCTTCGGCGGCCGGTCAAAGGTGAATGCCGCGGGGACGGCTCCCAGCTCCCGGGCGCGCTCCGCCGTCTTCCGCAGCAGTGCGCCGTGGCCCCGGTGCACGCCGTCGAAGAAGCCCAGGGCGATAACTGTCTTTTCCAAGTTGTTCACGCTCCGAAAAAGTTTTTCTCTGATGTCAGAACACCCGCTTCCCAGCGGCTCAGGCACAGAAACGCCCCATCCGGGCTGTACACCCGGTACAGCCCCGGCTGCAAGCCCTCCGCCGCCAGCGGATTGCCGCACAGGCACCGTCTGTGGTCCCGTTCACCGGCGATGTGATAGGCCGGGTACTGCCGGAACAGCGAGTCGGTAGGGGAGAGCAGGGCCTCGCCCTGCGCCTGTACGTCCTCGATACTGCGGCTCTCCGCCAGTGTAAACCCGGCGGCCATGGTCCGCCGCAGAGCGCTCATGCATCCGCCGCAGCCCAGCGCCTGCCCGATGTCGTGGCACAGCGCCCGCACATACGTGCCCTTGCTGCACCGTATCCGCAGCCGCCAGTCGCCGTCCTCCGGCTCCAGCAGCGCCAGTTCGTGTATGGTCACCCGCCGTGGGGGCCGTTCGATCTCCTGCCCCTTCCGGGCCAGCTGATACAGCTTCTGCCCATTGATCTTGATAGCCGAGTACATGGGCGGCACCTGGTCGATCTCCCCGGTGAACCGCGCCAGCACGTCCTCCAGCTGCGCCCGCGTCACGGACACAGGGCGCTCCGCCACCACCTCGCCGGTGGTATCCTGGGTGTTGGTCGTCAGCCCCAGCCGCAGCCCCGCGACGTACTCCTTGTCCCCGCCCTCGGCGTAGGACACCGCCCGCGTGGCGTTTCCCACGAACACCGGCAGCACGCCGGTGGCCATGGGGTCCAGCGTTCCGGCGTGGCCCACCTTTTTCGTTTTCAGTATGCCCCGCAGCTTGCCGCACACGTCCATGCTGGTCCATCCCGCGGGCTTGTCGATAATGATGATCCCGTCGGCCATGTTATCCCATGACCTCCGTATAGGCCGCCAGAATGGCCGCCTTCGCCTCGTCCAGGGTGCCGTCCACCGTGGCCCCGGCGGCGCCCCTGTGGCCGCCGCCGCCCAGCACGCGGCACACGGCGCTGGCGTCCACCCGCGGTCCCGTCCGCAGCGACAGCTTCACCCGTCCCGGCTTCAGCTCCCGCAGCGTGATGCCGCAGTCGGTGCCCTGCACCAGCGCCGCCAGACTGCTCAGCTCCTCCACGTCGGACTCAGCAGCGCCCAGCTCCCGGCACAGCGCCAGAGGGATGGACATTACCACCACCCGGCCGTTGTCGTACAGCTCCATGTCCGCTACCATCCGGGCCTCCATGGCCAGCCGCACCGGCGACTTCGTGCGGAACAGTGCCTTGTTCACCGGCCCCACGTCGATGCCCAGCTCCATCAGCGCGGCGGCGATGCGGTGCGTCCGCGCCGTGGTGTTGGCATAGACGAAGCACCCGCAGTCTGTGGACACCGCCACATACAGCGCCATGGCTATCTCCGGCGTGATGTCCGTCAGCCTGCCCACGATCTCATACACGATCTCGCCGCAGGCGGCGGCCTCCGCGTCCAGGCACGTCCGTTCCGCGAAGAACTCCTGGGATCCGTGGTGGTCGATGGCCAGGCAGATGTCGTTTTTATACGGCACCGCGTTCTCCGGCAGCAGATTGGGCGCGGCGATGTCCACCGACACCACCGCCCCGGGCACAAAGCCCTCCGGCGCCCACAGCCCCTCGGCGTAGGGCGTGTACGTCTCCGTGATCTCCGGGTTTTCCAGCAGATACGCCGTCCGGCCCAGCGCCCGCAGGGCGCGGCACAGCGCGGCGGCACAGCCCACCGTGTCCCCATCCGGGCGCACGTGGGTCAGGATCAGCACGCCGTCCAGCGTCCGCAGAAAGTCCGCCGTCTCCTGCACCGTCAGCCGCGCGCTCATTCCCGGTCCTCCGGCAGCACGATGTCCGCGTTGGCGGGGTTGGCGGGCTTCACGTGGTTCAGCAGGTCCAGAATGTGCGCGCCGTGGGCGATGGAGTCGTCCATGAAAAACTGCAATTCCGGCGTGTAGCGCAGGTCGATGGCCTGGCCCAGCTCGTGCCGCAGATATCCGGCCGCAGACTTCAGCCCCTTCATCAGGCCCTTTTCATCCGCGCAGTTCAGCGCGCTGATATACACCCGCGCGTACCGCAGGTCGCTGGTGGTGTCCACCCGCGTGATAGTCAGCATCCCCTCGGATACCCGCGGGTCCTTTACGGTGCGGAGCAGGGCGCTCAGCTCCTTGCGTATCTCCTCATTGATGCGTCCGATGCGGTTTCCGGCCATAGGGCGCTCCTCCTTTCAAGAAAAAGATGGGTGGGCGCTCGCCCACCCATCGGCTGTTTGTTATACCTCGATCTGCTCCATGGTGAAGGCCTCCACGATGTCGCCTTCCTTGATGTCGTTGAACTTCTCAATGCTCAGACCGCACTCGTAGCCGGACTGGACCTCCTTCACGGAGTCCTTGAACCGCTGCAGGGAGGCCAGCACGCCCTCGTGGATGACGATGCCGTCGCGGACCAGCCGTACCTGGCAGTCCTTGCGCTGCAGCTTGCCGTCCTGCACGTAGCAGCCGGCAACCGTGCCCACGCCGGACACCTTGTACGTCTGGCGCACCTCGGCGTGGCCCAGCAGCACCTCGCGGAACTTGGGGGCCAGCATACCCTTCATGGCGGCTTCGATCTCGTTGATGGCATCGTAGATCACGCGGTACATCCGCATATCCACGTTGGCCCGGGCGGCACTGTCGCGGGCGGCGGCGTCCGGCCGGACGTTGAAGCCCACGATGATGGCCTGAGAGGTGGACGCCAGCATGACGTCGCTCTCGTTGATGGCGCCCACGCCGCCGTGGATCACGCGGACGCGGACCTCCTCGTTGCTCAGCTTCTCCAGCGAGGATTTCACCGCCTCCACGCTGCCCTGCACGTCCGCCTTGACGATCAGGTTCAGGTTCTTCATCTCACCGGCCTGGATCTGGCTGAACAGATCCTCCAGCGACACCTTGGTCACAGGGGCGTTGGCCTTGGCCTTCTCCTCGGCCTTGCGCTGCTCCACCAGCTCGCGGGCCAGCTTTTCGTCGGCCACGGCGTTGAAGGTAGCGCCGGCGGAGGGCGCTTCGGACAGACCCGTGATCTCCACGGGCACGCTGGGTCCGGCCTCGGTGATGCGCTGGCCCTTGTCACTGACCATGGCGCGCACGCGGCCCACAGAGGTACCGGCGATGATGATGTCGCCCTGATGCAGCGTGCCGTTCTGTACCAGCAGCGTGGCCACGGGGCCGCGGCCCTTGTCCAGCCGCGCCTCGATCACGGTGCCCTGCGCCGCGCGGTTGGGGTTGGCCTTCAGCTCGCCCACCTCGGCGGTCAGAGTCAGCATCTCCAGCAGATTGTCCACGCCCATGCCGGTCTTGGCGGAGATGGGGCACACGATGGTGTCGCCGCCCCACTCCTCGCACACCAGGCCGTACTCGGTCAGCTGCTGCTTGATGCGCTCGGGGTTGGCCTCGGGCTTATCCATCTTGTTGATGGCCACGATAATGGGGATACCGGCGGCCTTGGCGTGGTTGATGGACTCCACCGTCTGGGGCATGATGCCGTCCTCGGCGGCCACCACCAGAATGGCGATATCCGTCACCATGGCGCCGCGGGCGCGCATGGAGGTAAAGGCCTCATGGCCGGGGGTATCCAGAAATGTGATGGGCTTGCCATTGATCTGCACCTGATAGGCGCCGATGTGCTGGGTGATGCCGCCGGCCTCGCCGCTGGCCACGTGGGCGTTGCGGATATAGTCCAGCAGGCTGGTCTTGCCGTGGTCCACGTGGCCCATGACCACCACCACGGGTGCCCGGGGCACCAGGTCCTCATCCTTGTCCTGATGGTCGTCGATCAGGCGCTCCTCGATGGTGACGACGACCTCCTTCTCCACCTTGCAGCCCATCTCCTCGGCGATGATGGCGGCGGTGTCGAAGTCGATCATCTGGCTCAGGGAGGCCATCACGCCGTTCTTCATCAGGCACTTGACCACCTCTGCGCCGGTCTTCTTCATCCGGCTGGCCAGCTCGCCCACGCTGATCTCGTCGGGGATCTGCACGGTCACAGGGGTCTTCTTGATGACCTCCAGCCGCAGCTTCCGCAGCCGGTCGGCCTCCTCCTGCTTGCGCTTGTTGCTGGCGAAGTTATTGTCCCGCCGCTGCTTATTGCTGCGGAACTTCTCCTTGCCCTGTGGGGCCTGCTGGTCCCGCTTGCCGCTGCTGCGGGCGTCGGCCATATCCTGCAGTTTCTCGTCGTATTTGTCCAGATTGACGTTGGTGGCCTTGCGGGTGTCCACCACCTGCCGCTGGGGCACGCGGGACATGGGCTGCTTGGGCTGCTCCGCCTTGGGCGCGCCGCCCTGCTGGGGCCTGCCGCCCTGGCCCTGACCCTGTACCGGCGCGGATGCGTTCTGCGCCGGCTTGGCGGCGGGCTTCTCCGCCTTCTTCTCCTCCGGCTTGGCGCCCTCGGCGAAGATCACCGCGATGCTGCTCACCGGGTTGTGCTGGGTCAGATACTCAAAGATCAGGCTCAGCTCCCGGTCCTCCAGCACCTGCATATGATTTTTGGGCGTTTCGGCGTACTTGGTCAGGATCTCCGTGATCTCCTTCGTGGACACGCCGAAGTCCTTGGCCACCTCATGCACTCTGTATTTGTTAGCGATACTACCCAAATAAAGCCACCTCCATCTCAGTTGCTCGCGCCGCGCTCACGGCGCGCTGTGTTCCTGTTATCTGCCGGATGTTGTCTTCCGGCTTCCCTTGCCCTTCTTTACCGGCCGCGCGTTTTCATACCGTGCGCCGGGGGCCTCCTTCTTTGCCGGCCGTTTATCCCTGGGCGGGCGGCCGCTCCGTTCCTTATAGACCCGGTCGGGGCGTCCCTCCGGATACTCCCGCCGCGGCGGACGCC
>ENA-OPVK01002001-OPVK01002001.1-human-gut-metagenome-genome-assembly--contig:-NODE-2001-length-11192-cov-3.261561_pt1 | contig 11192 bp, 8 predicted proteins | sample MGYA00241495_ERZ501982 | MGnify/ENA primary metagenome ERZ501982 (study PRJEB25962, sample SAMEA2042002) | human gut metagenome | biome: human gut; feature: human-associated habitat; material: faeces...
GGGAAACTGGTAGCGGATGTTGACATAAAACGGCTTATCGTACCCGCGGAACTGCCAGCAGGACGGAACATCGAGCTTATCAAAATGCACTGCATCGGTGTCAAGTTCAACCGGTAGTTCGGCGGGGCGGGGGTAGAATTTAAAATCCCATTCCCCGTTCAGGCATTGGACTTTCGGCGATGCATAGCGCTTCTGTTTCGGTGCCACGGCGTCCGCAGCGGCGCGGCCGGGGTAAGGGATAAAGTAGCTGCGTGCGGGCAACTTGTTGACCGCGAAGGTGGCGAAATCGTGGTAGTTGGTGGTGTTCAGCCGGTACTTCATTGCGTGGCTCCTTTTTTTCGTTCGACGATGGCGGCCTGCTCAGCGGGAAGGTTCTTCTCAACGGTCCACAGGAACACCAGCACGGCGCACAGCGCATAGGCAGCCGTTTCCACCCAGATATAGCTGACGGAAATGGCTGTGTTGACAGCTGCGGACTGGCCCAGCGTGTTCAGCGCCACATCTGCGCTTTGGTCATAGCCGCTCGCGTTCAGGATACCGCTGAAAATTGCGTTGCACACGGGGGTGGCGGCCACCATCAGCGCACTGTAGACCGACATGGTCAGGCCATCGGTGCGGATGCCGCGGGTGTATTCAATGTGGTCGATGACATCGGCCAGCATGGCAAGGATCAGGTAACAGGCAGGGGAGGAGCCAAGGCATTTGAGCGCAATGCCGATGGCGACAGGAATGATATTGCTGCCGCCAAGGCCCGCGATCACGCCGCCTGCCACGCCGATGGCCATGCCCACCAGGCAGGTCAGGCGCTTGCCAAACTTATTGGCCAGTGGCACCACAAAGACCGCGGCAACGGCCATCGGGATGGCACCCAGCACGGCCAGCAAAGACTGTGACATGCCCCAGGCATCGCCCAGGCTGGCGGTATTGAAAAAACTGTTATCCAGCACCCACTGGCAGAAAAATGTCATGGAGCCGTTTTTCATAGCGCCGCCCCACTGGAACGCCACATAAAATAGCATCGCCAGCCACCAGCTCTTTTCACTGGTGACAGCCTTGACCTGCTCGCCGAGGGAAGCGCTGCTTTTTTCGGCCTTTTCCGCGCCTGCTGATTCCTCGGTCACGCGCTCCCGCGTGAATCGGAACTGCAGAAGGATCGTCAGCGCCGTAAAGATTGCCACACCCAGCATGGCAACGAACCAGAGGTGCTGGTTCTCTTTCAGCGCCATCGAAACGAGCGTGGGGAAAATCATAGAGCCAACGCCCATCACGCCCAGGCTGGCAATGTTCGTCAGCGAGGCCAGCGTGGAGCGCTGTTTGCTGTTGCGGGTGGAAACCGGCACCAGCGTGGAATTGGCTGTGTTGTAGATGGGGAACCCCACGGCGTAATACGCATTGTAGGCAATGGCGATCCAAACCATCCGGGCGGTGCGGTCCGCAAACGGAACAATGAACATCAATACGCTTGCAACCGAAAGCGTCAGCGCAGAGAGCAGGATCCAGGGCCGTGCCTTGCCCGCAAGGGTGCGGGTACGCTCAATCAGCTGGCCCACCACCAGGTTGGCCGCAACGATCAAAATTGTGGAAAGAAGCTGCAGGGTCGTCAAAAAACCGAGGTCCAGCTTCAGCACGTTGGTCAGGTAGTTTTGCAGCTGGCTGGTAAAAATCCCCGAAGCCAGCAATGCCCCAAAGGGACCGATCAGGTAACCGAACAGCATCTCCGGCGGGCGGACATCCTCCGATGTGACCTGCGACCGCAGGAGCGGGCTGTTCCATAGCCCGTTTTTCGTTTGATTCATAAGGAAGTTCCTTTCATTCCATAAAACGCTTGAAAAAACCGCATTCTTCCGTGTTGCAGTTTTGTGCCGCCTCTGCGCGGATATTGCAGTGGAAAACATGCCCCAGCTTTTGTGTTTCGTCACCGTAACAGCGGTACACACAGGGCACACCGCAGCGTTCCAGCGCTGCGGTCATCAGCGGGGCCTGCTCCTTCAAAAAGTCGTTGTTGGCGGTCATGACAAAGCAGGGCGGATAGCGGCCCGTTACATGGGCTGTCACATCCATGGCATGCAGTTCGGCATCGGTACCGCCGTCTGGCAGGATGTCCGGCAGCAGGTGGGCGATCAGCCCTTTTTGCCCGCGGGAAATGCAGTATTGCCCGCAGTTCAGCGCAAGAGCCGTCGGCACAAAGCCGGGCGGCGGGGTAACCGGAATATTTGCAGCTGCCGGGTCAGCGCACCGCGCTGCGTACAGCCCCAGAATGTTAGCCCCGGCCGAATCGCCCACGGCGAAAACATGGCGAGTATCAAAATGATAATCCACCGCGTGGGCCATTACCCAGTGAAACACCGCATCGGTATCCTGCAAGGCGGCGGGGAACTTGTGCCGCGGGGCCAGCCGATAGGAAAAATTCACAACGGCAAAGCCATGCTGGGCCAGGCTCATACAGTAATGTTGATAAAGGTTTTTATCGCCATAGACCCAGCCGCCGCCGTGAACGCTGACAATCACGGGAAGTGCGGTGCCTCCGGCGTTTTTGGGGCGGTAAACGTCCAATGTCTGCCAGCGCGGGTCCGTGCCATAGGGCAGATTATCAAAACGGACAATGTCTTTTGGCGCCTGCAAACCGCGGTCCCGTATTGTATCGCTGATTTTGAAGCTGGCCCGCAGGCCCAAGCCGTACAGAGACATACGTTCACTCCTTGCAGGGGATGCAGCAGGCAGCATTGTGGGTGCCGTCCGCGGCGGTCAGTTCCACGGTATCTGCATCAGCATCCGCACGGACCACGGCCAGCGCTTCGCCGAAATAGGTATCGGTGGTATCGGACAGATAGCCGCGTTCGCTGTAGGCACAGGCGCTGCCCAGCCCCAGCAGGGTTCCGCCGCGGACTTTAACGGTAACAGTGCCGCGCTCCAGTGACTTCACCGTGCCGTTTTCATCGGTGTATCGCAGCTGGACAAACGCCAAACCGCCAGGGCGGACGGTTTCTTCTTCCGGCACAAGGCAAAGCCGGGTCTCGGTGTTGGCGGTATGCAGGGCCGTGCGGCCAATCTCATTCCCGGCTGCATCATAGCTGACTGCCTCAACGGTGCCATCTTCATAAGTGCAGGAAAAGCGCACAATGCAGTCGTTTTTTGGCGCAGCTTCGCCCACGGTTTTGCCGTTGATTTTCAGCGCCACTTTGGCGGCGCGGGCATAGACTTCCACCATGGCAGGTTTTCCTTCACAACCGTGCCAGCTCCAGCTGGGGATGGCGTGGGACATGCGCCACGCGGAAGGGGAGTGCTTTTCTTTGGTGTGGTTGACAGGCCAGACGGCCAGCAGCGGGCCTTTTTCCCGCTCCAGTGCCACACGGGTGTACATGGCTTCGCCCTGCGTGCGGCCAATCAGGTCAATGCGGCCTGCCCCGGCTGCGATCCAGCCCGGCCCGTGGGAAAAATCCGGTACATAGTCCGGGTATTCCCACGCGCCGATGCCGACCTCACCCAGGTAATCCATACCCGCCCAGACGAAATCGCCCAGCAGGCGCGGTTCGTGCTTGGCCAGCTCATAAAAACGGTAGGCATCGCTGCAGAACGTCTCGCTTCCGACAATCAAGCGGTGCGGGTATTTTTTCAGGTCATGCTTATACCGGCGTATGCCATAATTGTACCCCGCGGCGTCCATATTTGCAAAGGCATCTTTCGTTTTCCAATCGCAGGGCGGCAGGGATGCCCCCCATTTCATAAAGTCCGCGCCCATGAAACCCGCCAGGTTGTTGAAGAACTCGCTGCCGACGGCCTTTTTCTTTGGGGCCGCTTTGCCGGCCGCTGCGCGCTTGGCGGCAGCTTCAGCCTCTTTCTTCGCCTTGTCATCGCTGTAAACACCAAAGCCCATTGAGGACAGGAAGTTGAAGAAGATGTTCACCCCGCAGGTCACGGGACGGGTACTGTCCAAACTGTGCATGTGCTCGGTCATCTGCTTTGTCAGCGCAATGCCGCGGGTCTGGGCCGTCTCGGCCACCTCGTTGCCGATGGAGTACATGATCACTGACGGATGGCTGTAGTCCTTGCGGACAAGGGATTCCAGATCCTGCCGCCAGTGGTCGGGCAGGTAGCCCGCATAGTCATATTGGGTCTTGTGGATGTACCACATATCGGCGTATTCATCCATGACCAGCATACCCAACCGGTCGCAGGCATCCAAAAATGCCTTGGAACAGGGGTTATGGGCACAGCGCACAGCGTTGTAGCCCACCTTTTGCAGCAGCCGGACTTTGCGTTCCTCCGCTTCGAGGTAACAACAGGCACCCAGAACGCCGTGGTCGTGGTGGACACAGGCACCGAGCAGGATGACCCGCTTGCCGTTGAGCAAAAATCCGTCATCGCCCCAGGAAAGGGTCCGCACACCGAATATCGTCTCGGCGCAGTCATCGCCAAACATGGCTCGGCAGCGGTAGAGTGCAGGGGAATCGGGGCTCCAAAGTTTGGCATTGGGGATCTGCACCCGCAGAACAGCTTTGCCGTTGGATTCTGCCTGCGCCGTAGCCACGGTCTGCTCACCATCCAGGATGGCAACCGCCACCGCGCCGCTGGCTGTTGTCTGCACGGTCACTTCCACCTCCGCGGGGTCAATGCTCAGCGTGCGGACCTGCACACCATCGGGCAGGATGTGCCGTGCGGGGGCAGTCCACAGGGTGACGGGGCGGTAGATTCCCGCGCCGGAATACCAGCGGGAGTTAGGCTGATCCGCATTGTGGGCAATAACTTCTAGCATATTGTCCCGGCCGGGCAGCAGTTTGCCCGTAAGGTCCGCGTAAAAATCACTGTAGCCATAGGGGCAGGATGCGATTTTCTCACCGTTCAGGTGTACTTCGGCGTTATGGTAAACGCCCTCAAATTCCAGCACTGCGCACTGCGCCGCCTGCGCGGCATCGGGGGTGAAGTGCTTTTCATACAGATAATCGTACCCCGCAAACCAGCCTGTGTTGGTGCCGCCTGCCGAGGTCTGGCTGCGCTCCTCGGCCAGCATGGCATCGTGGGGGAGGATAACGGGCGTGCCGGGGGCAGAGCTGCCCAAATGGCGGCAGGTCCAGCCGGTGTTAAAACTTGTTGCTTTCATGTTGTGCTGCCTTTCGGAATGTTGCAGGTATTACCAAAGAAAAACCGTCCGGGACGCATGCCCCGGACGGCTTGTAAGTACGGAGCCTATTGCGGCTTACTTACTTTTCTGCGCAAAGTTAGTGATGATGGCGGTAACGACGGCGACCAGGTTCAGCACAGCCATCGTGATGTTCATACCGGACAGTTCCGGCATGCCAACCATCTTGATGCCGTTGAACGCTTCGGCAACGTTCCAGATACCATCGGAAAGAACTGTCATCATGGCGTAAGCCAGCAGGGTGGCGGCAATGATGCCGGTAAAATCGGTCCAGACTTTCTCACCGAAGAGGAGAGAGACCTCGCAAACGGCGGCTGCGCCCAGGGCAATGGGGACCAGGCTGTTGACTACGCCGCCTTTGGAGCCGTAAATCAGCACAGCAACCAGCGTTGCAACGGTCAAAATCAGGGTCAGTGCGGCGGTATAAAAGCCAAACGCTTTGTTTTTCACAATGCTCGCTCCTTTCTTACTGTTTCTTGGCCTTTTTCTTGGTCTTGCTCAGAACCAGCAGGACAAAGAATACGGCGGTCAGGATGCCGGTAACGGCGATTTCGGCGGTGATGGCGGTCTGCCAATACGGTGTAACATGTTCAATGACGGAGTTGGATGCCGTGCCGTTGGTAACGACCGAGCGGCTGATGGCGTACTCCCAGCTGATAGCGGCTTCGGTCAGCAGCTCCAGCAGGTGGCCGTCATCGGTATCCTTTGCTTTCTGCAGGATCCACTGACCGTGGCCACCGACACCGTCCAGGCACCATTCCTGCGTGCCCGCATCCAGAACTTCGGCTGCATGGTTCTTGTAGCCGCCGTCCACATACTCGTCAAAGCAGGGGGCAGCGTCGGTATCAATGGCACCGTTCCAGCCCCACTCGTTGCGCAGGATCGTGGTGTTCAGGGCATAGCTGGCGGAGTACCACTTCAGGCCCAGACGCTCGAAGGACTGCATCAGGCCGCCTGCGTTAGCCACGCGGATGCTGCCCTCAAAGGCTTTCAGGTTGCCCTCGCGGAACGCCTGTTCATTGAAGAAGCAGACAAGACCTTCGCGGTAGAATTCCTGGTCGTTGCCGACAAAGTGCTTGGGGCCAGCGTGGGAGCCGGTTTTCTCCATGGCTTTCACTTCCACAGCGCCTGCCAGGTAGTTCAGGATGGGGCATTCGGACATATACTCAAAGTTACGGCCGCCGAACGGGGTGCGGTGCAGGTCGTTGCCGAGGTTGTAGTTGATCATGTAGCCGGACCACATGCCATCCTCGCCCATCATGGTGCCGCGGCCAGCGTACAGGTCGGCGTTGAAGGTACCGGCCAGGATAACGTTGGAGCAGTAGCGGGTGGTAACGGGGTTGACCTGCTCGCCGTTGAATTCAACGGTCAGGGGATAGGTACCGCCAACGCTGTCGCAGCCATCGCCAACGGCAAAGGCCGGGCTCAGGTCGCCAACAGCGGGGGACTGGAAGCTCTCAGCGGTGGCATTGGGCAGATCTTCGGGCTGGAGCTGATAGATGAATTTCAGCCAGGTTTCGTGGTCAGACAGGGGAACATCCTTCATCATGGCAAGGTTCAGGCCGGAATCAACGCCGAAGTTGGCAGCAACTTCCGAATAGCTCGGTGCTCCTTCGGGTTTCTCGTACCATTCGCCAGCCAGTATATTCATCATTTCCGGCGTGGCTTCCACGGTGGTCTGCTCGACCGGGTAGGTAGCCTCCCAGTCGCTGCGGGACAGGTAGGTGCCTGCACCATCGACCCAGTAGTTCAGGTCGGCATCCGCAAACTGGTTGGAAACGATAGCGCCGTTCTCACCAGTGCGGTACTTGTCATCGTCAAAGCTCTGCTTGAAGCTGTAGGTCTTGGCGGCAGTGCCCTCGGCAGTCATGCCGTTGGCTGCGGTGTAACCTTCGGCGGCCAGAACATTGTTCAGTGCATCATGGGAATCTTCGCCAATGGCCAGGTAGTAATCGCCATCGGACAGGATGTAGCCGCCTGCGCCGTCATGGGCGGTGGTATCATAGCTGGCCAGCAGGTACTTGTCCACCGTGATGGTGACTGTTTCGGAAGCACCGGGGGCCAGTTCCTGCGTTTTGCCGAAGCCTGCCAGCTGGATGGCGGATTTCTCAACGCCGTGCTGGCGCTCGTAATCGCCGTAAGGGGTCTGTGCGTACAGCTGCACAACGGACTTACCTGCCATATCGCCGGTGTTCGTCACGGTAACTTTCGCGGTGATCTCGTCCTCGCCCACATCCACGCTGTCCAGCTTCTGGTCAAACGTGGTGTAGGACAGGCCATAACCGAACGGGTACTGCACTTCATCGGCGTAATTCCAGGAAGAAGCGCCTTCCAGTGCGCCAACAGGAGCGGTGGCGTTGCCCTGGCCCATAACGGCATCGGCGTAACGGGTCTCATAGTAACGGTAGCCAATGTAGATGCCTTCGGCCTGGAAGGACATGTACTCAGCGTTCTCATCCTCACCGATCGTGGCGTTGATCTCGGCCACGTTGGCAAACTGCGGGGTACGGGTGCCGGAGTTTACAGCGGCAGGTGAGGAGAGGGAATCGGTCGCGTAAGTATCGGTCAGATGGCCGGAGGGATTGACCGTACCTTTCAGGATCTCGGCCACGCCCGTGAAGCCCTGATGGCCCGGGTAACCAATGAACAGGATGGAGTCCGCATAGGGGATAATATCCTGCACTTCCATCTGGTAGGGGCTGTTCAGCAGGACGATGACCTTGTCAAAGTCTTTGCGGACCATTTCCAGCAGGTCGCGCTCGTCCTTGTGCAGGGCCAGGCTGCTGATGGTGGAACCATCGGTGTCCACATCGTCCATCAGCAGGTCATGACCTTCGCCGCCCTCACGGGCAAACACAACGATGGCGGCATCTTTGTAATCATTGGCCCAGGTGTTGGCTAGGCCCTGATAGAACGCCTTATTTTCCTCTGTGTTCGTTGCCGTGCCGGTAACGGAGTAGCCGCCACCGAACTGCGGAGCCTCGCCTTGTGCGCGGGTGGCGGTGCCTGCGGCAATGCCATCCCACAGCTGGGGGTTGACCTCAAAGCCCTGGGCTTCCAGCGCGCCGAGAAGATACGCCCCAGCGACAAGGAGTTCAGCGCGCCGTTCGTAACCTTGTTGCCGGCGGAGTTTGCCTGGTAAGCGGGGTCAACGGCGGCGTGGCCGAACACAGAAATGCGGGTGGCGTTCGTCAACGGCAGGGTGTTGTTCTCGTTGCGCAGCAGGGCCGCACCCTCGCGCATCTCGTTGACGTTCTGTTCCAGCGCAGCGGCAATGGCGGCTGCCTGTGCATCGGGGTCGTCAAAATCGCCAAACTGGCTCTTGAAGTAGGTCGTGTCGCCAACTTCGCCCGTCTGGACGACCTTGGTGGTCGTAGTGCCCAGCGCGGTGTTGATGTAGCTTGCATTGGCCGCGGCAAGGTTCTGACCAATCAGGCCAACCACAAGCAAAGCTGCGGACGTAGAGGTAAGACCTGACCAGAGTTTGGATCTTTTCATCTGTTTTTCTCCTTATCTTTGATTCCTGCACATCGTTTGTCCAGGTTCGTTGTACTTACTATACCATCCTTTCTATCCGCGGGCACATTTTTTCCCCATGTGCATGGTTTTATTTCGTAAGTGATGCAAAAGTGACAAAAGAATTGCAACGACTCGGGAGATAACATGTTAATGTGTACAATCACGTTGGATTTGATTTGTACAAAATGCGCAATGCACGCCACTGTATCGTTCTGCAGCAACCGAACGCGGGAAACAGCCGATTGAAATTCCGGCAAAAGCTGTGCTATACTGGCAGTAATAATGGATCAGGAGGGCTCCGTATGGTACGAATCAAAATACTGGAAGACGATCCCGCAGACCGCGATACGCTCATTGAGTGCCTGCGGAAATATGAGCGGGAACAGGGGCAGAGCTTTTCCATCACGGCCTATGACAATCCATCCGATTTTATGGACAATTATCATATGGATGCCGACCTTATCTTTATGGATATTGAGCTGCCGGGCATCAACGGCATTGAGACCTCCCACCAGCTGCGCGCTGCGGACCCCGTGGTAGTGCTGGTGTTCATCACGAACATGGAGCAGTATGCCATCAATGGGTACGAAGTTGACGCGCTGGATTTTGTCATCAAGCCCATCAATTACTACCGCTTTTCTTCCATGATGCTCCGCGCGCTGCGCAACCTGCCTGTGCGGGATGAAAAAGAGGTCATCTTACAGGCGGCGGGCACCATACGCCGGATGCGCATTTCCCAAATATATTATGTAGAGATACAGGACCACCTGCTCCTGTACCACACGGACATGGGCCGCATTGAAGCCTGGGGCAAACTTTCGGATGTGGAGGCTGAACTGGACACTTACAATTTTGCGCGGTGCAGCAGCGCACATCTCGTCAACATGCAGCATATCACATCGGTATCCAAAACAGAAGTCATCGTTGGCAGCACCAAGCTGCCCATCAGCCAGCGTAAACGCAAGGCGTTCTGTGACCGTGTGATTGCCTACCTGAACAAGACCTCTTGAAAGCCGGGGTGAGTTTTTGTGGTATCTCTTGCCTTTATCCGCAGGTTCCTTTTTAATGTAAAGTTTTGGGATATTTTCGTGGCGTTTTTGCTGGCGACCCTTCCGTTTATCTTTCGCTGCAGCCGCCGCCCGCATTTTGTGCGCTGGGCCATTGCCTGGCTTGTGCCGATCCGGCTACTCTGCCTTTTCTTTGCCCACACCTATGGCGGCAATATTGCAGTGGAAGCGTTCTATTCGGCCATTCTTCTCCTTTTAATGATCGGCGGGCTGTTGTGCTGTTTTAAGGAAAAGCTGTCCAACGTACTGTTTTATTTCAGCTCCGGGTTTGCAACATGGTACATTTCCGACCGGCTGTTCCTCGTTATTGCCTCTATTTGCCGGTTGAACAGCAGCCTTGTTCCTTATTTTACTGAGCGCACGCCCTCCCATATCCTTTTATATATCACCTGCTTTTTGGAGGTATATCTGTTTATCTATTTCACCGTGGGCAAAAAGATGCACGCTCTGGGGGACAGCGAGATCCCCATGCAGAACGCGCTGCTGTTCTTGCTGCTGGACTGTATGCTGACGCCGATTTTTTATTTTGAGAGCGGTGCAATCTCCCAGTACAACATCTTCTTTTATAATCTTTTGAACATTGGCGAGATTATTTTTTACATATTTATGCTGCTTTTGCAGGTTCAGATGCTGGCCGCCGCCAAGGACCGCGTAGAGATCAGCACGATGAAAAAGCTTTGGGTCGAAGAGCAGAAGCAATACCAGCTGGTGAAAGAAAATATTGACGCCATCAACATCAAATGCCATGACTTAAAGCACCAGATCCGCAACCTGCGCACAACGGGCCAGGTCGATCCGGCATACTTGGACGATCTGGAACGCTCGGTGTCCATCTACAACAGCGCCGTGCGCACAGGCAACGAAACGCTGGACATTGTTCTGACCGATAAGCGTCTGCACTGCGCATCCCACAATATACAGTTCACCTGCATTGCCGATGGCAGCGGCGTGGCCTTTATGGAAACGATGGACATTTTCTCGCTGTTCGGAAATATTCTGGACAACGCCATTGAATGCGAATCCCTGCAGCCACCCGAAATGCGGTTCATTCACCTTTCCGTGCGGACAGTCAACCGCATGTTGACCATCCATGCCGAGAACCACTTTGAGGATTCTCTTCAATTCAAGGACGGCCTGCCCGTAACCACAAAAGCGGACAAAGATTCCCATGGCTATGGCATAATGAGCGTCCGCCACATTGTGGAAAAATATAACGGCAGTTTTTCCATCTCCACGCAGGATAAGCTGTTTCAGATCGATATTATCATGCCGATACCATGTGATGATACCGGACGCAGTGCAGGATAAAGTGGCTGTAGAAGTTATACATTTTTTGTTATCTCCTCCAGAGGATACACTCTTTGGGGGAGATATTATAATTTAGGGCAATACCGCATAATTCTAAGTGCCGCTCCGGCGAGCGAGGTGCGGCAGATGCCAAGCCAAAAGCGCAGATAATACTGGATGTC
>ENA-OPVK01002003-OPVK01002003.1-human-gut-metagenome-genome-assembly--contig:-NODE-2003-length-11184-cov-1.842394_pt1 | contig 11184 bp, 5 predicted proteins | sample MGYA00241495_ERZ501982 | MGnify/ENA primary metagenome ERZ501982 (study PRJEB25962, sample SAMEA2042002) | human gut metagenome | biome: human gut; feature: human-associated habitat; material: faeces...
GGCCAGGGCGCATGCGAACAATACGCTTGTAATAAATTTCACTTTCATAATGCTAATAAAATTTGATAAGTAGATGTTGAGAATTAGTTTATACAAAATCTGCCTGTCCAGAAACGCAGATTAACGCGATTTTTCGCAGGTTATTATGCTGATTGTCTGCTTTTAATCTGCGCTCATCTGTGTAAAAATCTGTATTTCTGACAATATCATTCATTTCGCACACTTACTTATTATATTCCATTCATGTCATTTGTTCCGCTTGAAATACTCGCTCGGCATGTAACCGAAATACTTCTTAAACGACTGGGCAAAATAAGAAGGCGTATTATAGCCTACCATCGTACTGATCTCAGCAATGGAGTATCGCCCGTCTTTCAGCAAACGAACCGCCTCATTCATACGAATCTTGCGAATAAACTCAACGGCCGACTCTCCGGTAATTCCTTTCAGCTTCAAATGAAGGTTCGAGCGACTCATGTTCATCGCCTTCGCAAAATCTTCAGCAGAAAAGCCCGAGTTATCCATGTTTTCTTTCACTACATTCATTGCTCTGGTCAACAATTCCTCGTCCATCGCATTGAACGTGATTTTTTCCGGCTGGATTTCAGTGGTCTTCTTGTAATATTCTTTCATGCGGATGCGCGTACGCATCATATTCTGAACCTTAGAAACCAGCAGCGACAACGAGAAGGGCTTGGAAATATAATCGTCCGCCCCTATCTGGAAACCTTCCATCTTGTCGCTTACGTCATTTTTGGCCGAAAGCATAATCACAGGAATGTGGCTGGTAGACAAGTCCTGCTTGATGTGCCGGCAAAGCTTGATACCGTCCATCACCGGCATCATAACGTCAGTAATGACCAGATCCAGATCACCTTCCTTCAGCTTTTGCAGAGCCTCCTCCCCGTTTCCAGCCTCAACAACCGTAAATTGTTCAGAAAGGCCTTCGCGCAAGTATCTTCTGATGTCCTCATTGTCTTCCACAACCAGAACCTTTCCGTATTTTTTCGTTTCTCCCGGTTCTTCCGCCTTATCCGCTTCCCTTTCCGTGTCGGCAAAAAACATCGCTTTTGAATTAACGGAATAAACCTGCTTTGCCGTTTCACCTTCTCCGTCCTTCTTCATTTCCTCGGGCGAATAGGCTTCCGGACTTTGGGGCAAATAAACCGAAAAGACACTTCCTTTGCCTTCCTTGCTCGTCAGTTCAATATGCCCGTGATGCAGTTCCACCAGGCGGTGAACCAACGAAAGCCCTATACCGCTTCCCATATGGGTATTCTCAAGCTGGAAGAAGCGTTCAAATACACGCCCCTGCACTCCTTCAGGAATCCCCACGCCTGTATCACTCACTTCCAGCAGCATATCTGCTCCCGACAAAGTCAGACGAACCGTAATGCTTCCTTCCTGCGTATATTTGAAAGCATTGGACAACAAGTTGTTTTCAATCAGATCCAGATACTGGGAATCGACAAGCAGCTCCCGGCCTTCCAAATCAGACTGCAACGTGTAATTCAGCCCGCGGCTTCTGGCCAGTTTCTCGTAATACAGATAGTTCTCTTTTACCTGGCGGTAAACATTCACCTTTCCCACCTGCAATTTGAAGACACCTAATTCCGCCCGGCGATAGTCCATAAGCTGGTTGACAAGAAACAGCAGACGGTTTGCGTTCTTCTCCACATATTGCAGTTGCGAACGGAACCACTTGTCCGTCGTTCTCGTCAGCATCTCTTTCACCGGAGCAACAATCAATGTCAACGGTGTCCGCAGCTCATGAGATATATTAATGAAGAAACGGAACTTCATCTGGCTGATCTCCTCCTGATGCTGTTTCTCCTGGCGTTCCATTTCAAGTTTCATCTGCATGTTTTTACGGTCCTCCCAATGCTTGAACAGCCAATAGAGCAGAAGCATACCGGCAAGAACGAACATAAGACATGCCCACCACGTACAATACCAAACCGGAAGAATGGTTATATCCAAGGCAACCGGATTCTGACACCATTTTCCGTCACTGTTTGCAGCTTTCACAAGAAAACGGTATTTCCCGGAAGGGAGGTTCGTATACGTGACACTTCGCACATCCTGACTATAGAACCATTCACCGTCATAACCTTCCAGACAATAGGCAAACGTGTTATGCTGTCCGGAAATGTAGTTTGAAACCACATAGTCCAGCGTGAACATCCGCTGCGAATGATCGAGCACAATACTTTTAGTATCGCAGATATTTTTGGAAAGAATGCCCGTATCATCTCCAGGCATAATCTTCCGGTTTGACACACGCAGCCCAGTAATGACAGGAGAAGGAGCGTAAGGATTATCAAGCAGCAGTTCGGGGCGAAACGCTGTAATGCCATTTATCCCGCCAAAGTAAAGCATGCCGTTTTTCGTCCGGCAATGCGAATATGTGTTGAACTGATTGCTCTGCAACCCGTCATTGGCCGTAAAGTTACGGAAACGCCCCGTATTGGGATTGAAGCAGCTCAAGCCTTTATTGGTGCTTATCCAAATGCAGCCATATGAATCTTCTTCTATACCATAAACCACATTGTTCGGAAGTCCGTCATCCGTTGTATAATGTTCAAGCTCCTCCTTTTCGTCATTCCACCGGTACAGCCCCAAACGTGTAGCAATCCATATTTCCTTCTTCGCACTTTCAAAGACACATTGCACTTCAGAAACAGCCGAGAACTCTGGCGAAGGCAACGGCATGCTATAAAGTCCCTTCACTCCTTCATGCTCAGTCCCAAATATCCGCAGCCCGTCGGTTCCGCCAATCCACAATCTTCCGGATGAATCCTTAAACAGGACAAAAGCCGACATCCGGGGAATTGAATTGCCTTTTGAATCCGAAGACACAAGCGCAAATGTCCTGCGCTCCATATCAAACAGGTAAAGCCCTTCGAGCGTTCCGGCCAGCAGTTGGCCATCCTCATAAAGAAGAAGCGAATAAATGTCACCGGGAACATTGGGAGAAATATTAAAATAGTCAATCCGCCCGGTAACACGGTCCAGAATCTTCAGTCCCCCAGCATGCATTCCTATATACACGCGATTACGCCTCTCGTCGATATAAATGGCCTTCACATTGTTCGACTCCATATTAGACAACAATGTTTTCCCGGTATTCAACGGATAATAAACAAACTGGCCCGTCTTTGTGCTGTAGTAATTCACTCCCCCATCATTGGTTCCGATCCATAGGTTGCTGTCCTCATCTTCCACAATACAACTCACGACATTGTCACTCAACGAATTCCGATAAGGAACATGACGGATATTATAAAAACGGTTCTTCAGCGGATGATAGTAGTTAAGCCCTCCAAAATAAGTTCCCAGCCACATGCCTCCCTGCGAATCCTTGAATATACACCTCACCGAACGTTGGCTTAGGCTTCTGGGATCTACCGAACTGCTGGTATACGAAACAAACGAATCTGTCTTGTCAACATAAATGTTCAAGTCATTGAAAGTACCGACCCACAAACGGCCCTCCGAATCGAAAGACAACGAACGGACATAATTTGAACTCAAGCCATTTTTACTTCCTGACTCATGCAAATAATGGCGTGATTCTCCGGTTTTCAGATCGACGGCATACAAGCCTTCACCTTCCGTCGCAATCCAAAGCTGCGAGTCATTTGACTGAAGCATGTCCTGCACCTGCACTTCCGCATAAAAATGCGGAAAACGTTCGGCCATACCGGTCCTGAAATGATAAACATAAATGCCCTGACTGTATGTACCTATATAAACCTTGTCGCCAATAAGCTTGACAGAAGCAACCTTCAAATTCCTTAATGACTCTGGAAGAGCATTTTCCAGAAACTTGCAAGAAGCACGGTCAAAAAGCTGCACATGGTAGTCTGCATTGACCAGAAGTTTCTTCTCCGGCAATTCGACTATACCAGACACAACCATCGGCACATCCGGCTTAAGACTGAAATTCCGGAAACAGTCCTGTTCTTCATCATAGCACGACAAACCTTTCTGCGTTCCAACCCAAATCTTACCGTCATCATCCACCTCCAGAACACGCACAATATCATTCGCCAAGCTATACTCCGGATTATCAGAAGAATGACGGTAGACCGTAAAGTCGTATCCGTCATACTTGTTAAGTCCGTCGTAAGTGGCGAACCACATATTTCCCTTCAAATCCTGAACAATGGAGAAAATGGTGCTTTGAGATAGTCCTTCATTGATTGAAACATGGGTAAAACCCACAGACGAAAGATCTGCGGCAGAACTGTTCCCAACCATCCATCCCCACAGGCATATAAGAAAAACTATACGAAACTTCATTGCAATCATTTAAAACTATATTGTTAGACAGCCTAATAGGTTTCCTCAATTTTACACACATAGGGAAACGACGATAAAAGTACGATAAAAAATTCATTCAATGATAAAAACAAGAACAAAAATCCAAAGATTGATGCAAAGAATAAAGCAAGCCCCTATCTGACTGGCTGTGAGCGTCAATTCGTTCCCAGACAATCAGACAGAGGCTTTGTATATCCCCGACGATCAAAAGCAGGCTGCCGCAATTCCCAATGCAGCTGTTTGCCGGATGTTAAGGCTTTTTCTCGAAACTGAGATGCCCGGCATTTATCAAATCACGATGCGAGATACGATATCCGCATTTCTTGCCTCCCAAACGGATAGCTTTAATATAATCTCCTTTTGCTTTCGGATTGGCTACTTCGATAACCAGCTCCTCTTTTCCGTAATAACGGGGATTCAGCTTTATCGTCACTCTATCAAAAGCAGGCAAAGTCAGCGTGTATTCCGGTACACCCGGACAGTCCGGATAAAAGCCCATCATGCTGAATACAGCCCATCCCGACATTGTACCCGTATCTTCATTTCCTGGAAGTCCGTCAGGCTTTGTCGTGAAATGCTTGGCCAGAAGTTCTTTCACCAGTTTCTGCGTGCGCCATTCTTCTCCCTTAAAATAACTGAACAAATAAGGATATGCGATATCCGGTTCGTTGGCCGGATCATAAAGCCCTTCATCAAAAACCATCTGCAACTTTTTGACAAAGCTCTTTTTTCCTCCCATCAGCCTGGCAAGCCCTTTCACATCATGAGGCACATAAAACGTATAATTCCATGCACTTCCTTCGTGAAAGCCCGGAACCGGTTCAAAATTGGCACCCTGGCTGGGATCAAATGGAGAATAAAAACTGCCATCAGGCAAAATGGGACGGAATGTTCCGTATTCTTCCGAATAATAATGCCTGTATCCCAACGAACGCTCACGAAACATCTTGGCATCTTCTTTCTTGCCCAAAGCTTCGGCAAATGCAGCCAATGCATAATCAGCTATATAATACTCCAGCGCATGAGAAACAGAATTGTCGAACTGCTCACGAAGAGGCACATACCCCAAATTCATGTAATCATCGTTGTCGGGACGCAACAGATTCTCTTTTCCCGGTGACGTAGCCGACTTATACATTGCCTCATACGCCAGATCAACATCAAAATCACGCAGTCCCTTCATCCAGGTATCCACAATGACAGGAATGCTCGGGTCACCTTCCATTGTCAGTGTTTCACGCCCATACAGCTCCCATTTGGGCAACCATCCGTGTTCACGATACATATCAACCATGCTTCTCACCATATCCAACTGACGTTCAGGATAAACCAAGGTCATCAACTGATGCAGGTTGCGATACGTATCCCAAAGCGAAAACACGGTATACCGGTTTCCTTTTGAGGTCAGAATCTTGTCCCCTTCCATTTGAGGATATTGTCCGTTCACGTCTTGCAAAAGATTCGGATGGATGAGCGCATGGTACAGTCCCGTATAAAAAACCGTTTTCTGTTCTTCTGTCCCTCCTTCCACCAGGATACGTCCCAAATCATCATTCCAACGTTTCCTCGCCTCCTCGCGGACAGTTTCGAAATGACGGCCATGCTGCTCTTTTTCCAGATTTTCACGCGCATTTGCTATACTTACGAACGACACTCCCATCGCAACCTCTATCTGTTCCCCCTTCTCCGTATCAAAAGCAAACCATGCACCGATATCATCTCCGGCAATATCTTTTGCATATTTCGTGTAAAGTTTGTATTTCCCCTGATCCTTATCCCATTCGGCTTCTACCCCAACCATCGGGCGCTGTTTCTTCCAATAACCCGAAGCTTGCGGAACTTTATTCACTTTCATTACAAAATAAATAGGAAAAACAGCCTGCGGATTATAGCAGAACGTACCAAGCACCTTCATTCCCTCCACCTCGGTTTCACTGACTTTCCTCATATAAGCGCCGCTTTCATTCGTCAGGCCTTCGCCAAGGTTCAACAGTATGTTGCTCTTGCCCTCAGGAAAAGTAAACCTGACAAGTCCCGAGCGCGGTGTAGCAGTAGCCTCTGCAAGAATATCATATTTGGTCAAGGAAATGGTATAATACCCCGGAGATGCACTCTCTTTCTCATATTTGCTTCCATAATGATGGTAATCGACATCCAGCTCCCCGGTTGTCGGCATCAAGAGAAGGGAACCCAGTTCAGGACACCCCACCCCACTCAGGTTTACATGTGAGAAACCGGTGAAATAACTGTTGGTATACTCATAAGGAGTCGACCACCAGCGGGCGTCCTTATCATATCTGTTGACATCAGACCCCATTACATTAAACGGAACGACAGACATCATTCCATTGGGACAGACTGCACCCGGATTGCATGTTCCGAAGTTCGTTGTTCCTATAAACGGATCAACGTAGTCAGCCGGCTCCTGTGCGGCCAGCCGCTCTCCCACGAACCAAACAGCCAGAAAGGCCAGCAATACATGTTTCTTCATGCTGCAAGATTATTATCAGATAATTGAATGCGATTTCACGAAATCAATGATTTCGTCAACATACCCGAATGCCAGTCCGACAACCGTGTCAGCGGCCCCATAATATACAGCCACCCGTTTCCCGTCTTGAAGGGCTGCACATGGAAAGACAACGTTCGGCACATCCCCTTGCAGTTCATAAGGTGCAGCCGGCCCCAGCAAATACTCGCGTGTACGCCACAATACTTTCTCAGGATTTTCCTTATCCAGAATAGCAGCTCCCATGGCATAACGGAAGCCGTTGCAGGTCGTAATCACTCCGTGATAAAACAGCAGCCAGCCTGCTTCGGTCAGAAAGGGCACAGAACCGGCACCTATTTTCGTACACTGCCATGCACTCTCCTCGAAAGGAGTCACTTTCATTACACAACGGTGTTCTCCCCAATATTTCATGTCAGGGCTGTAACTGATATAAATATCTCCGAAAGGAGTATGTCCGTTATCGCTCGGACGACTTAACATCGCATATTTCCCGTTTATCTTTTGAGGGAACAGCACTCCGTTCCGGTTAAACGGAAGAAAAGCATTTTCACACTGATAGAATTCCTTAAAGTCGAACGTATATCCCAATCCGATGGTCGGGCCGTTATAGCCGTTGCACCACGTAATCCAGTATCTGTCTTCGATCCATGTCACGCGAGGATCGTATTTATAGTCCGACTCAATCATTTCCGTATTTCCAGGCTTGAAACTGATCGGATCGTGCTCGATTTTCCAGTGAATGCCGTCATTGCTGAACCCGGCAAAGATATTCATCTGCACCGCCTTGTTATCACATCTGAACACTCCGGCAAAGCCGTTGCCGAAAGGCACCACTGCACTGTTGAAAATACTGTTTGACGAAGGTATGTCATATCTTCCGATAATCGGATTCTCCGAATAACGCCACATTACATCCGCACATCCTGCCGGACGTTCTTCCCAAGGCATGTTCATTTTTTCCATACTTATTGTTTTAACGATTGATTATCATTCTTTTTCTCCCTCCAACAACGTACCGTCAGAAGCATACTTGAACGGAACAAAATAGGTCATCAGAAACGCAGGTATCGTGGCAATCAAAACAAAAATGAAGAACGGTTCATAACCGCCCGGCCTGTCAAACCATTTTCCCAACATTTCACACACCCATCCGCTCATCATTCCGGGAAGCATCACTCCCAGATTCATAATTCCGGAAGCAAAGGCATAATGTGCCATCTGATGTTTTCCGGGAGCAACCTGCTGCATCATAAACAAAGTCAATCCGACAAACCCGAATCCATATCCAAAATATTCGAAGACGATTCCACCGCAAATCAGCAATCCGTTTTCAGGCTGAAACGTTGCCAGCAAAGCATAAACCACAAAAGGAAGGTTGAAAATGCAGCAAAGTGAGAACAAGGTTTTCTTCAGCCCCCTTGCCGAAATATAATAGCCGGCAAGCAAGGATCCCAGCACGAACGCAGCCGCGCCGAATGTTCCATAGTACAATCCGATTTCCTTTTCCGTCAGTCCCAAACCTCCCATGCTTCTGTCTGCCTTCAAGAACAGAGGCACAATCTTCATGACAAAGCCTTCGGCAAAACGATACAGAATAATGAAAAACAGATAATAGACAATATGACTTTTGCGGAAAAAATCTGTCAGGACAGCAACAAGCTCTGCTCCCACCTGCTTCACGGTCCGAGAGCCCTTTCTGCCCGTTTCGGTCGACGGAAGCATGAAATAATGATAAATCCCAAGCAAGACCATCACTCCGCACAGAATTGCCATTATCAGCATCCACGCTTTACGGCTTGCATCTAAAAGCATTTCTCCGTTCTGCGCGTTTCCGCCGAAAGATTCGATGGCATAGCCAGCCAGATAAACCAGCCCCCCCGTTGCTATAATCTTCGCTATGTTATAGAAAGCGCCTTGCCAACCGATATACTTGGCCTGATCAGAAGAAGAGAGTTCGCTCATATAAACTCCGTCGCAAGCAATATCATGAGTTGCTCCGCTGAAAGCAACGACGGCAAGCAAGGCAATGGCTATACTGAAAAAATGCGGCAGATTAAGCGAAAATGCAACCAGACCGAACGTTACGCCAGTAATCAGCTGCGTAGCTACCACAAAAAACTTCTTTGTCCTGAACAGTTCGAGAAAAGGACTCCACAATGGCTTCAATGTCCATGGAAGCAGAATCAGCGAGGTCCAGAAAGTTATCAGCTTATCTTCCACTCCCAATCCTTTAAACATCAACACCGTCACCATATTGAGCACGACAAAAGGAAGTCCCATTGCAAAATAAGCCGTAGGCACCCACGTAATGGGACTCCTTCTCTCTTTCATATTCATATCTGCATGCCAATATTTCATCGCGAATCAATATTTCATCTCATTACTGAAAGAATACGGAAGGTCTTCTTGGGCCGTTCCCCGTGACATGTCGGGCTTGCTGCTCATGGAAATCTCAATACGTCCTCCATTCTGCAAGACGGAATGAGTCAGGTAATTTTTCGTATACTCCTCTCCGTTGACATTCATCTTTTCAATGTAGAAATTGTAAGAGCCGTTTTCAGGCGCATCAATCTGCATGCTGTTGCCGTTCTCAAAATGGAGCGTTGCCTTCTTGAACAGAGGCGCACCCATGACATACTGGTCTGTACCCGGACAAACCGGATAGAATCCCAAGGCCGAGAATACATACCATGCAGAAGTCTGTCCGTTATCCTCATCCCCGCAATAGCCGTCAGGAGTGGCAGAATACATTCTGTCCATAACCTGGCGCAACCAATACTGCGCCTTCCAAGGCTGTTTGGCATAGTTATACAGATAAATCATGTGCTGTATAGGCTGATTGCCATGCGCATAGTTTCCCATATTCATTACGGTCATCTCACGAATCTCGTGAATGGGAAAGCCGTAGTAACTGTCATCATAAAGAGGCGGTACAGAAAATACAGAATCCATCATTGCTACAAATGCCTCATCTCCTCCCATAAGGTTAATCAGACCTTGAGGATCGTGGAATACAGACCACGAGTAATGCCAACTGTTCCCTTCGGTAAATGCATCGCCCCACTTCAGCGGAGAGAACGGAGCCTGGAAGGTGCCGTCTTCGTTTTTGCCGCGCATCAGCTTGCTTTCCGGATCAAACAGGTTCTTGTAATTCATGGCCCGCTCCGCAAAGCGTTTGATTTCCTTGTCAGGGCGCTTCAATTCTTTAGCCAGACGATAGATACACCAGTCATCATAAGCATATTCCAGCGTGCGGGCCGCATTCTCATTGATGCCGACATTATAAGGCACATAGCCCAACTTATTATAATACTGGCAGCCCAACCGTCCGGTTGAGGAGATTTCAGGATGTACGTGTTCAGTGCCATGAACCAGGCCCTTATAAAGGGTTTCCACATCATCCACCTTGACACCTTTCAAATAAGCGTCTACCAGAACAGAAGCTGAATTGTTTCCGACCATACAGCCGCGATGTCCGGGACTTGCCCATTCGGGAAAGAATCCGCTTTCCTTATACACATTGATCAGCCCTTCCTGAATCTCCTTGTTCACGGAAGGATACATCAAGTTCAACAACGGGAACAGGCAGCGGAACGTATCCCAGAAACCAGTATCTGTATACATATAGCCCGGAAGCACCTGTCCGTTATAAGGACTGTAGTGCACCACCTTTCCGTCAGAGGTTATTTCATAAAACTTCCGGGGAAACAACAGCGAACGATACAGACAAGAATAGAACATACGATACTGGTCCAGGTTTCCGCCTTCCACTTCAATCCGGCTCAATACCTTATTCCAGGCATCTTTTCCTTTTTCGACTAAGCAGTCAAAAGAATCCGCTCCCAGTTCCTTCAAGTTCTGCTCCGCCTGTTCATAACTGATGAATGAAGAAGCCACACGTGCATGCACGACTTCCCCTTTATGCGTCCGGAAGCCGATGACAGCGCCGGCATGGTCAGCCTGTGATTCGGGCACACCCGTCCGGACAATGCTGTCGGCCACAGTCGCCTGATAAGCAAACGGCTTGTCGAACTCAATCACAAAATAATTCTTGAAGTTCGCAGGCACCCCTCCGCTGTTGCGGGTAGAATATCCCCAAATACGATTATTCGCCTTATCAATCTTTACATAAGAACCTTTGTCGAAGGCATCGACCACGATATAGGAATGCTCATTTTCAGGGAAAGTGAAGCGGAACATGGCGGCCCGTTCGGTAGGTGTCATTTCGGCCACAATATCATAATCGGCCAGATATACCTTATAATAATAAGCCTTCGCCGTTTCCCCTTTATGGGCAAACCAGCTGGCACGCTTGTCTTCATCAAACTCTGCTTTCCCGACCATAG
>ENA-OPVK01002006-OPVK01002006.1-human-gut-metagenome-genome-assembly--contig:-NODE-2006-length-11169-cov-4.729440_pt1 | contig 11169 bp, 8 predicted proteins | sample MGYA00241495_ERZ501982 | MGnify/ENA primary metagenome ERZ501982 (study PRJEB25962, sample SAMEA2042002) | human gut metagenome | biome: human gut; feature: human-associated habitat; material: faeces...
AAACGAAATCATACAGTAACCATACGGATGAATAAAGAGGAATACGATTTGTTTCAGAGCAAGGTTAAAGAATCCGGAAGAACACAGCAGGAAGTTGTGATAAAAGCAATCGCAGACTTGAAGATAGCATCAGTAGAGGAAGTGGAAGAACTGAAAAGACTGAACCAGATGTTTGCGGATATCCTTTGTCAGCTCCGGGGAGCTACGACAAATATCAACCAGATTGCAAGAAAACTGCATACAGATGGAGAAATCCCAAACGACAGTATGTTGTATTTCCTCAATAAAAATATTCTCAAGTATCGGAAGGAGAGTGAAAGGATATGGCAGTTAATAAGACGATTAATAAGCGGACAAATACACATGGAGCAATGAGAAACTGCATCGAATATGTATTGCGACAGGACAAGACCAGCGAACTGCTTACCTATGTAACAGGCCCGTATCGCCATGATGAGATTGACTATGATCTGGTGTACAGAACCTTTCTGGAAGAAAAGAAGATGTGGAATAAAGATACCGGGAGAATGTATGCCCACAACATTATTTCCTGGCATAAAGATGAGCAGATCACCCCGGAGCAGGCGTTTGAATTTGGAAAAGAGTTTGCAGAAAAATGGTTCAGTGGATTCCAGACCTTAGTGGCTGTGCATAAGGATAAAAACCATATCCACTGCCATCTGGTTACCAATTCAGTAAGTTATGAAGATGGGAGAAAGCTGCATAACACCAAAAAGGATCTGGAATGTATGAAACAGCTTACCAATCAAATGTGCCGGGAACGTGGATTGACCATTGCAGAAAAAGGAAAACACTTTGACGGCAGTGAAATCGAAAAAGGCGAAGTTATTGCATGGAACAAGGATAAATATAACCTGTTCCGGCAACAGGTAAGGGACAGCTTTGTAGCGGATTGTGCAATGGCAGTGTTAAAGGCACTGGAAAATTGTATCAGCAAAGAAAAGTTTATAGAAAAAATGAAGCAGTTCGGGTGGAACGTAAATTGGACAGAGAAACGGAAGCACATCACATTCCAGAATCAGGATGGAAAGAAAGTGCGTGACAGCAATCTATCCAAAACATTCCATCTGGACATCAGCAAGGAGGGCTTGGAGAATGAATTTAATGGAAATAGGGAAAAATCCAGAGTTGCAGCCGACAGAGACAGCAGAGCAAACGAAGAACTCAGAAACTATTACAGAGAGCTTGACGCAGCCATCACAGACACCAGAGGAATCACCGATCAAGCTCAAAGTGGAGAGGGATATTCTCGTACAAAGTTTCGAAAAAGCGAAAGAGTTCATGCGAACACAGAAAAAGCAGATACAGACACTGGAAGAAGAGAAACAGACAATCTTATCCGACAGGCAGAGATTGCGAGAAGAAATTCGGAAATCAACCGTAGAAATTCAGCGTCTGACAACCGAACTGTCCGAAACGCAGAAGCTGAATCAGTCGCTTCAGCAGAGCAACGACGATCTGAGAAACAGAAATGGCTTAATGAGCAGGAACGAGCAAGAGCAGCTCGAAGAAGAAATAAAAGACGTTCGGGACCAGAACTCTAAATTACAGACACAGGTGAACCAATCGTCGGTGAAAGCGGTTGAACAGGCACAGCAAAAACAGGAAGAAGCAGAAAAACAGGCAAGACAGGCAGAGTATCAGGCTGAAAGGGAAAAGAAACGGGCAGATATGGAGATACAAAAAGCCAGGAGAAAAGCAAAATCGGAAATGGAGGATATGAAAGAAATACAGTTTTTCTGGGCTTGGGGATATCTTTGTGTCATATTCTTTTCACTTATTCAGAATGGAGCATTTCAAAGGGATTTAATGCAACTGATCATGTTGCCAGTTAATTGGTGCAGAAAGTATGCGATATGGTTTGAACAGCTGGATTATATGGGATATTCTACGGGAGAGGTAGTTTTTGAACGAATATTTTCAAGTGCTGTGATTATGGCGGGAATTGTCGGGGGTGTATTTCTTGTATGGGGCGGAATTGAACGGTATCGAAAGATATGGGATGATATTTATAAAATGGTTTTGATAGCCAGCTTTTCCTTTATTGCGGTATTAGGAAACTTGATACGGGAATATTTGCCATTTAATCTGCTGTTTGTGATTTTTGTCATAAATGTAGGGGCTGTTCTGATTAGAATATATTTGAATAATAAGAATGTTGGCTATTGAACAATAAATCGAATTTATTTGCTATAATGAATTTCTATATTTTCTTGTCAGTCAGTCCTAACGGTGTTACACTGAAAGAGTATAGAAACTCAAACGATGTTACCTATTGTAGGGACTGGAGCTTTATAAGGTAACATTTTTTTATATGAGAAAGTTAGATAAAACTAATTGCTGAAGGAGATAAGCTATGATGTTTTATGAAAGAGGAGACAAAAGTAAAAAAAGCAGCGGAAGAAAGTGGACAGGTGTAATATGAGAACAGTAACAACAGAGGACAATCCATATAAGGTTGCTGGAGATATACTTTTTGCGTCTTCGGAAGTGGAATCGGATTTCAGAAGTGTTGATTTATATGGATCTTCTGTCCGGAGAAAAAAAGAAGATGCTATATGTTCAAGATTTCATCTTGAGAATGAAAGTGGTACAGGAGATATCGCCGTATATCAGACATTTCCAGGAATGGAGCTGGTCTATAATGATATGCATATGGAATATTGTAATAAGATGCAGAGTCCACGTCCTGGATTTATTGAAATTAATTATTGTCGGGAGGGGCGGTGTGAGTGTGCGTTTGGAGAGCGTAGTTATTGCTATATGGCAGCGGGAAATTTATCCATTTGTACCTTGCATAAGAAATCACATACATCAACATTTCCTACTTCCCATTATCATGGGATAACGATAACGATTGAGTTGGAAGAAATTACAGATGAGATGAGAAGAATCTTGAAACTTCTTTCTATTAATCTTACTCGAATTTCAGAGTTTGCAGGAAAACAGGATTTTTATATGGTTCGTGCAAATGAAACTGTCCAACATATATTTTCGGAATTATATACTGTTCAGGAACATATAAAGCCTAGTTATATCAGAATAAAGCTTCTGGAGCTTTTATTGATACTAACAGAAATGGATTTTGACAGGATTAAGAACGACTATGTTTATTTCTCAAAATCGCAAAGGAACTGTACCAGACAGATTCATGATTTTATTGTAGGACATATCAAAGAACATTATACAATTGAGGAGTTGGCAGAGCGTTTTGAAATATCACCTACGGCAATGAAACGTTGTTTTAAGGGAATGTATGGTGCACCTGTTTATGCGTATCTCCGGACTTATCGTTTACAAATTGCTGAAAAATTATTACGGGAGGGGAATTTATCTGTAGGTGAAATCGCAACAGAAATCGGATATACAAATCCCAATAAATTTACTTCGGCATTTCGAGGTGAATATGGAATGACACCAACGGAGTATAAAAAGAATGTCTGATTGGATAGAAACTAGTCTGCCAGGTCATTGAGTTTCATATTAGTACCAGATAAAATATGTATTGGTTAGATAATACTAACTAATGCATATTTTTTATTTAGGAGGATTATAATGAAACAGAGAAAATTATTAACAAGTTTGTTTTTAGCAGCAACTTTGTCTATTTCTTTATTGACGGGATGTGGAAATACAAGCAGTAGCACATCTGAAACAAAGCAAACAGAAAACAGTGCTACAGAAGAACAGACTACAAGCGTACAGAAGGAAAGTGAAACTGATGAGAATCAGGATGCAGCAGATCAGCTTTTATGCGATCTGAAAGGTACTTATCAGGAACTGTGGCCGGTTATTCTGGCAGATGAATACGATCAGCTGTGGCTCGATGACAGTGCTGCAATTGTAGGAGAGGATAATGCTCAGGCGGCTGTTGAAAAAATGTCTTCTATGGTAACTGGAACAGTCACCGGTGAAGAAGCAGTGGAAACCTACAAGGATGGAAATATGGCATACGACTGTGAATTTTTACAGAATATAGATCAGTTCACGTTTGACGGAACAACAATATCTGGTGTGGATGAAGAGGGGAATGATGTATTCAGTCATTCTTATCATTACGTAGGTATGGAAGAAACGCGTGGTCTGTACATCTACGAAAGTGATGATGCTGATTCCGGCGAGTTTACCTATTTCTGTATCGCTCCGGATACGATGAAAACTACATGGCACATTGAGTTCAGATATGGAAGTGACCTGGATGCATTGGAAAAATATGATGCAGGTGAATATGCTTATTGGCTGGCAGCAGGAATTTCTGTTGACTATACGAAAGCCGATGTTGAGAACTGTATACAGTTATTCTGTAAAGAGAATCTGTCTGAATAGTGAAAATAAATTTGAGTCGGTGGAAATCGGAGAGATTCTGATGCCACCGGCTTTTTGAGGAGGATATAAGGTCATGAGCAAAAAGAAAAATGCCGAGTTATCCCGGATGTGGGGATTTGCAGGGAAACGTCATTGGTTGACTATTGCCAGCTGCATTCTGGCAGGAATATCCACGGTGCTTTCTATTATTCCATTTGTCTGTATCTGGTTTGTGATTCGGGATATCTTGTATGCGATGAAAAAGGGAGATTTGTCACTGGCAGCTTCCAGTGGGCATTATGCGTGGCTTGCAGTAGCATTTTCGTTACTTAGTATTTTATTATATTTTGTAGCATTATGTTGTTCGCATCTGGCAGCATTTCGTACAGCTACCAATATGAAAAAAGAGGCAATGCACCATATTGTCACGTTACCGCTTGGATATTTCAGTCAGAATGCCAGTGGCAGACTTCGGAAAATTATTGATGACAATGCTGGACTGACCGAAGGGTTTCTGGCACATCAGTTGCCGGATCTGACCGGTGCAGTTGTTATGCCGGTTGCAGTCATCAGTTTGTTGTTTGTCTTTGACTGGAGACTTGGAATCTGTTGTTTGATTCCACTGGCAATCAGTGTATTTTTCTTAAAGAAAATGATGGGTGGAGATAATGCCGATTTTATGTCGGGATACATGACCGCACTGGAAAATATGAATAAAGAAGCGGTAGAATTCGTTCGTGGAATCCCGGTTGTAAAGGTATTCCAGCAAACCATTTACTCATTCAAAAACTTTCATGCAGCGATTGAAGAATACAAAAAATATGCCAGTGGATATGCAATCTGCTGTCGTATCCCATTGACGGGATTTAACATTACTTTAAATGGAACTTTTATTTTGCTGATCCCGACTGCACTGATGCTTTTTTCGGCAGCAAGTGGACAGGCGGATCGTCAGAAACTGTTTTTAGATTTCCTGTTTTACAGTCTGTTTACGCCAGTTTGTACAACAATGATGAATCGAATCATGTTTGCAAGCGAACAGTTAATGGCGGCAAAAAGTGCAGTAAGCAGAATAGAAGCAATTTTGCAGGAAAAACCGCTTAAAGAATCAAATACACAAAAACAGCCAAAGGATGCTTCTGTTGTATTCGAGGATGTTTCTTTTACTTATCCAGGTGCTAAGAAAAAAGCATTGTATCATGTAAGCTTCGAAGTCCCTGATGGTAAGAAAATTGCATTAGTCGGAGCTTCCGGTAGTGGCAAATCTACAGCGGCCAGTCTGATTCCACGTTTTTATGATGTGCAGGAAGGAGACGTCTTAGTGGGTGGTGTGGATGTTCGTGAGATTGCTAAAAATGACCTCATGGATCAGATTGCATTTGTGTTCCAGAACACCCGTCTTTTCAATGATACCTTACTTGAAAATATCAGAGCTTCCAGGCCAGATGCCACACGTGAAGAAGTGATGAGAGCGGCAGAAGCAGCACAATGTCAGGATATCATAGAGAGACTTCCAAATGGTTTGGATACTATAGTTGGAAGTGGAGGAACCTATCTGTCGGGTGGTGAAAATCAGCGGATTGCATTAGCACGTGCAATTCTGAAAGATGCACCAATTATTATACTTGATGAAGCGACAGCTTTTGCAGATGCGGAAAATGAGCATCAGATCCAGCTTGCCTTTGAAAGACTGACCAGCGGAAAAACAGTACTTATGATTGCACATCGTCTGTCCACGATTCAGGATGCAGATATGATTCTGGTCTTTGGTGATGGAAAAATAATAGAACGAGGCAATCATGATGAATTGCTGAAACAGAATGGTGTCTACGCATCCATGTGGAAAGAATATCAGACACAGATTATCTGGAAGGTTGGAACGACTGTGAGAAAGGAGGAAAATCATGATTAACAGATTACAGAAAAAATACGCTCTGAGTGTCCAGGGTGCAAAGGATCTTTTTAAAGCAATTGTTTATTCTGTACTGGCAAATATCAGTCTGATGCTCCCGGTTGCCCTACTTGCAATAGTATTAAATACGATGCTTCCTATGGCTCTTGGAATGGAAGAAAAAGTGGCAGGATTTGCAGGATATACAGTTGTTGGAATTATCATTTTAGTGATTATTTTTGTCCTTCATTATCTGCAGTATACAAAAGCCTATATTGGTACCTATGAGGAAAGTGAACGTAGACGCATTACACTTGCAGAAAAGCTCAGGACGTTACCGCTTGGATTTTTCCATGAACGTGACCTTGCTGATCTGACAAGTACAATTATGGGCGACTGTGCCAGTTTTGAGCATGCGTTTTCCCATACAGTTCCGCAATTTTTTGGAGCACTTATTTCTACAAGTATTGTGTGTCTGGTACTTCTTGTTATGAACTGGAAAATGGGAATTGCTCTTTTGTGGGTTGCACCGGTGGCATTTGCAATTGTTCTTCTTTCACGCAAGTGGCAGGAACTGCTTGCAAAGAAATATATGACAACAAGAATTGATTTGTCAGAAGGAATACAGGAATGTCTGGAAACGGTACAGGATATTAAGGCATGTAATCAGGAGAAAACTTATCTGGAGAAACTGGATGCGAAATTGGATGCAGCAGAAAAAGCGCAGATTTCCAGTGAAATGGTCAGTGCGAGTCTTCTTACAACCGGTCAGATGGTCTTACGGCTTGGACTGGCAACGGTTATTGTTGTGGGAAGTTCGCTGATTTTAAAGGAAAAAATTGATCTGTTTACTTATATTCTATATTTGATCGCAGCCTCCCGTCTGTATGATCCACTTTCTGGAGCTATGGCGAATATGGCAGAACTTTTTGGTGTGAATTTACAGGTAAAACGCTTGAAAGAAATCCAGGAATATCCGTTAGAAAACGGGCAGACAGAGTATCACACCAAAGGATATGATGTGATTTTTGACCATGTGAAGTTTTCTTATGAAACAGGAAAAACAGTTTTAAAAGATGTATCTTTTACTGCAAAACAGGGACAGGTGACTGCATTAGTAGGACCATCCGGCGGTGGTAAGAGCACCATAGCAAAACTGGCAGCTAAATTCTATGACGTGGATGGTGGGAAAATTACACTTGGTGGTGCAGATATCGCAAAAATTGATCCGGTCGCATTGATGAAAGATTTTTCGATTGTTTTTCAGGATGTTGTTCTTTTCAATAATACAATTATGGAAAATATCCGTGTCGGACGAAAAGGTGCAAGTGATGAGGATGTTATTGCTGCAGCAAAGGCTGCAAAATGTCATGATTTTATCGAAAAATTGCCGCAGGGTTATCAGACGGTAATCGGAGAAAATGGTTCTACGCTTTCTGGCGGGGAGTGCCAACGTCTTTCCATTGCCCGTGCACTTTTAAAAGATGCACCTGTTATTTTACTGGATGAAGCAACTGCTTCTTTAGATGTGGACAGTGAAACACAGATACAGGAAGCGATATCTGAACTAGTCAGTGGGAAGACAGTTCTGGTAATCGCTCATAGGATGAGAACGATTGAAGCAGCGGATCAGATCGTTGTTCTGGATAAAGGTGTTGTGGCAGAAAAAGGAAACCATGATACGCTTATGAAGAAAAATGGTCTATATCGTAAGCTGGTTGATCTGCAGACGGAAGCAGCAAATTGGAAACTTAGTGTATAGAACAAAAGGCACTGAAAACCATAGAATTATTGGTTTGCAGTGCCTTTTTTGAGCAAAGAGAAAAAATACAGTGAATTTAAGTTTTGCTAAGTTTCACTAAATTCTATTCGTTTGATTTCCGCCACTGTTTTGAGGGTTTCCGTTTTCCACAATCATCACAGGTATACGGCCAGTTGATTTTCCATTCAAAATATTCATCTCTGGTAATCACACCGGATTTCAGTTCATCCATTCGAACCACCCATTCTTTCAGAAAATCATTCAGAACTCCATAGTCAAACCACATACAGACAGGTGCATGAGCAGGCCAACTATCGTTGTCATGGTAGTAAACGGAAGTGTCAGCTACTTCATTGCATTTTTCACCAGGAAATTTCCGAGGTAGAAACAGATGCAGGGCAGATGGGTTAAATTCATCCAGCCAGAAAAGCAGTTCCATCATTTCGGAAGCGTCACGTCCAGCGGTATCATAGAGGGTATAAGGATTAACATCAAGAGCCTTAGCCATTTTATCAACCAGATCTTTTTTTGGAACACGAACACCTTTTTCATATTGTACAATTCTATGCTGATCGGTCAGTCCGATCTTCTCTGACAGTTCTTTTTGTGTCATTTTCCGGAATGTCCGGATTTTTTTTAGTTTCAGATTAAAATTCATAAAGTCACCTCTGTATTAGTCCTGATAAACATCCGTTAAAGATAGTGAAATCAAGAAATGAATAACTATTTGTCCATATTATAACACAAGCTGGCAGAAAATCAATGAAAAAGAGTACAAAAAAGAACCTAAAACACATGAAGTGCTATTGACATTAGCAGTAACTGGGGATATAATGGCATTAAATCGAAATAGGTACAAAAATGTATACCTACAAAACTTTTGATTGTTGAACCTTGAAAATTGAATGAGCTGTATGGGTGCCTTTCGGGGCTTAAAGGTAACACAGGATTCCATCGCTGTATCAGAGAGTAGTATGTGGAAACCGAAGATACTCCGGCAACGGCTGGTATGCTTGAGAAGAAGCTGCCAGTATTCAGAAAGATTTCTGATAGAGGTCAATTGTAACGTTGACACCGCCATATACAAATGGAAGCCAACACGTCGAACGGAATGGAAAATCATTGTAAGAAGTCTAAACAAAAAGTAGAGTGTACTGACAACGGGCATAACCGCTGTCTGGGAGGTGATGCAGAAGAATACGGAGGAAAGGAGGTATGTGCATCATGAGAAAAACAACAGAGTATAAGGCTGAAAACCGTCTGACGGTAGATATTGAAGGATTAATGGCAATGTTATCCTGCGGAGAAGTAACTGCAAAGAAAATTGCAGACTATGCAGAAGCAAGAGTGATTGTTGGAAGACGTGTTCTTTATAACGTGGATAAGATAAAAAAATATATTGATGCAATGGCAGTGTAATGAAAGATGAGAGGATAAAATACAACAACTTTCCTTCGGAATGAAAAGTGAAAAATATTCCTATAAAAAAGGCAAATAAAAATTAGCATTTTGCAGGAATTTACCCTTGGAAATCATAAAATATTATGTTAATCTGTGAGCAGATATCAGACAGTAAATGACTGATACCGACAGGACAAAAATCATTCCGAATAACGAAAAATGAAGTGAAAGGAATGATTGATATGGCAAGAAAAGATAATAAAGGCAGAAATTTAAAAACAGGTGAATACCAGCGCCCGGATGGACGTTATGAGTATCGTTACAAGGATGAAATTACCGGAAAGCGTAATTCGGTTTATGCAGCTGATCTGGTGAGTCTGCGAGAAATGGAAAAGAAGATCAATAAGGATATGGATGATCTGCTTATTACAGACGCATCAGTCAAGAAGCTGACTGTAAATACGTTGTTTGAGCGATACATGGCAACAAAGAATATCAAGGAAAGAACGAAAAAGAATTATATCCGTATGTGGGACTACCGGATACGAAATACTTTAGGAAATATTCGTGTTGTAGATTTTAAGACATCTCACGTAAGGACGTTCTTTTCCTCATTGTCAGATGAAGGACTGGCACACAGTACGATCAAAGGTCTTTATGGTTTATTGAATCCCAGTTTTGAACTGGCAGTGGAAGACGGGATTATCCGTAAGAATCCGGTAACTGGAACACTTGGAGATTATGGGGCTCCGGCAAAGGAGAAAGAAGCACTGACACTGGAACAGCAGGAAAAACTCCTGAAGTTTGTTGAACAGAGTAATGTGTATAAGCCTCATCTTCCAATGATGCAGGTTATGTTTGGAGCTTGCCTGAGAGTGAGTGAGACTATCGGCTTAACCTGGTCAGATGTGGATATGAAGAACAGGGAGATTCATGTAGGTGGACAGCTTGTGTATTATGAAGGTGATGAAGGATATTGTTTCCATGATTCAGAAACCAAAACGGATGCAGGAATCAGAGACATTCCTATGACACAGATGGTATATGATGCGTTCCGTAAGCAGAGAGAACTGAATCTGATGCTTGGTTTGCAGAGTAATGTGGAGATCGGTGGACGTAGTGGATTCATCTTCAATACAAAGCATGGGCGTCCGATCATGCCGGCGGGAGTGAACAGCTTTCTGAAAAATATTGTCAATGCCTATAATAAGAAAGAAAGCAAACTGGCAGAAGAAGAGAAGAGAGAGCCGGAGCTGATGCCTCCTATTTCATCGCATACCCTTCGTCATACGGGATGTACCAGACTGGGTGAGAATAACGTCAATCCCAAAGTTATGCAGTATGTGATGGGCCATTCAGATGCACAGATTACAATGAATGTCTATAATCATATTGCAGAAAAGTCTCATGTGGAGAACGAGATGTCCAAAATGAACCTGCCAGAAACCGTACCTGCTGTGGTATAAACCATAAGTCGTTGTCGTAAAATGTGGTAAGAAAATCAGACGAATATATTTTTCCAAGAATTTGTCGTAAAAATGTGGTCAAATCAAGAAAATCGAGTGCGAAAGCAAGTGAAAAATCCCTGTGAAGCCCGTAAAATCAAGGCTTCACAAAATCTTCACAAAATAATTAGCACTCATCTCTTGACAGTGCTAATAACGCGTGCTATAGTACAGATAGAACAAAGGAAGGGGAACGAAAAGAAAGGTTCGCCAGAAAGTGTTCCGAACGTATTATGAGTGTTTGAAAGGAGACAGGACTTATGTTAATGCCTAGTATTTTTAAT
>ENA-OPVK01002018-OPVK01002018.1-human-gut-metagenome-genome-assembly--contig:-NODE-2018-length-11113-cov-2.338126_pt1 | contig 11113 bp, 7 predicted proteins | sample MGYA00241495_ERZ501982 | MGnify/ENA primary metagenome ERZ501982 (study PRJEB25962, sample SAMEA2042002) | human gut metagenome | biome: human gut; feature: human-associated habitat; material: faeces...
CACCTTCGACTTCCCCATCTATAAGGCCGATGAAGTGGTGAAACGCGAGCAAGACAGTATCCTCGCCGCCTTCCAGCCGTATTTCCAGCTAGACAAAAGCATTGAGAAAAGTGTGCTCACCAAGTTGAAGGCAGACTATCAGACCCACCTGCGCGGCCTGCTTCCCTCTACCGACTACGTCCGCTTTCTGGAAAGGAAACTCTCTGAAGTATATCGCGCCGGCATCGTTTCTACCGAAGAGCTGAACCAACTGCATAAGGACAGCACAACCGCCATCATGGTCATTAACGACAAACTGGCCAACCAGCAGGACATCGACAAGGTATATTCGGTGAAGGATGCCTATAACTATATACTCACGGCCGATACCGCCCACTACCGCCCGGACATTCTACGGCAATGCTCGCTGAACGAATATCTGTTCCCTAATCTGACCTATGACGAGCAGCGGACCGAAACCGCCAAGAAGGAGATGCTCGACAACTATTCATGGGCCAACGGCATCGTGCTGAGCGGACAGAAAATCATCGACCGCGGCGAGATTGTCAGCCAGGAGACATACAACATCCTTGAGAGTCTACGGAAAGAATCCATCAAACGCAGTGAGTCCATCGGGCAAAAACGGTTGATGCTGGCGGGGCAGGTACTGTTTGTCAGCATTTTCATGCTGTGTTTCATGCTCTACCTCGACTTGTTCCGTAAAGATTACTACAAGCGCAAGGGCAGCCTCTCCCTGCTCTTCGCCCTCATCATGTTCTATTGCGTGGTGACGGCCATCATGGTTGCCAACAACATATTCAATGTCTATATCATCCCGTATGCCATGCTACCGGTCATCATCCGGGTGTTCCTCGACTCACGCACGGCCTTCATCGCACAAGTCACCACCATACTGATATGCTCCATCTGCCTGCGCTATCCGCATGAATTCATTCTTCTGCAACTCTCGGCAGGACTGGTTGCCATCTTCAGTCTGAGGGAACTTTCACAACGGTCGCAACTGTTCCGGACAGCTTTCCTCGTCATATTGACCTACGCTGCCGTCTACTTTGCTTTCGAGCTGATTACAGAAAACGACTTGACAAAAATCAACGGAAGCATGTACACCTATTTCGTCATCAACGGAGTGTTGCTGCTGTTCACCTATCCCCTGCTCTTCCTGGTGGAAAAAACGTTTGGCTTTACCTCCAATGTCACCCTGGTCGAATTGTCCAACATCAACAACAGCCTGCTGCGCCGCATGTCCGAGACAGTTCCCGGCACCTTCCAACATTCCATGCAGGTTGCCAACCTTGCGGCGGAAGCGGCCAACCGTATCGGAGCCAAAAGCCAGCTGGTACGTACCGGAGCGCTGTATCATGACATCGGCAAGATGGAGAATCCGGTGTTCTTCACCGAGAACCAGTCGGGTGGAGTCAACCCGCACAAGAATCTGGGCTATGAGCAAAGTGCCCAAGTCGTCATCAGCCATGTGACGGACGGGCTGAAGCTCGCCGAGAAGAACAATCTCCCCAAAGTAATCAAGGATTTCATCACCACTCACCATGGCCGTGGGAAAACGAAGTATTTCTATATCTCCTGGAAAAACGAACACCCCGATGAAGCCCCTAACGAGGAGGCATTCACCTACCCCGGTCCTAACCCGTTCACCAAAGAGCAGGCTATCCTGATGATGGCCGATTCGGTGGAAGCCGCTTCACGCAGTCTGCCCGAATATACGGAAGAGAGCATCAGCAACTTGGTAGACAAGATTATCGATTCGCAAGTGGCAGAAGGCTATTTCAAAGAATGCCCCATCACCTTCAAGGATATCGCCACCGTGAAGAACGTATTCAAGGAGAAGCTGAAGACTATATACCATACCCGCATCAGTTATCCCGAACTTAAAAAATAAGAACTATGGAAGTGACCAGTAAAGAACAGAAAAGAGCCGAACAACTGCTGCAAAGCCAGCACATCGGACTGCACCAAATCAAGAGTTTCAGTTTCATGAAGCGTTACCACCAGGTTCCCCGCAAAAGCAACCTGGCTGCGAAAAACAAATACGGTCCGGGCATACTGACTTTACATCTAAAGGAAGGGAAAGAAAAAGCAATCTATCTGCCTCCTTTCCGTCACCCTTCCTCGGTCATCCGCTACCTGGTCTCCCAAGAAATCCCCTTCGACAACTACGCACCGAGGGAACGGACAGTCGCAGAGATTCCTACAGAAACATACCAGCGTCCGTCACTCTATATGTTCTGGTTCTTTGTCTTATTCCTGATGTTCCTTATATTGGGATATTATTCCATCAGTGGCAACGTATGGTGGGGCTTCATCCCGGCTATCATTTCGTTTGCATTAAGTCTTTTTTTCATCAGCATGCTGATGACCCGCTTCTGTTACCTGACGCTGGACAATGACGGCCTCATCATACACAGCGTAGGCAGGAACATCCGCTATCCGTACCAAAACCTAAGAAAAGTAAACTTCGACTTTGCCCGCGAACAGAATTTCACGCACGTCATGGAATTGCTGGACAACGATTACCGCTATCGTCTGTTTTATATCGGAAGGGTTTCGAGGAAAAAGCTGAATGAGATTGCCGAACGCCTGCAACAAGCCGGAGTGGATGCCACTTGCAGCCTGAACGACAACAAGCGGTTCTTCCAGGATACGTATATCAGCCACTAACACTATCCAGGAGCCCCGCACAAGCATCTTCCAGAATGTCCAGCACATACTCAAAACCTTCGGAACCGCCGTAATAGGGGTCCGGTACATGGTCGGCATGGGTAAACTTTGTACAGTATTCCGTCATGCGGTGTATCTTGCTCCATTCGGCAGTTGAAGGGGCACGGTCTTTCAGGTCGTCGATGTTGCGGTCGTCCATGCCGATAATCAGGTCGAAGTTGTAAAAATCCTCGGTACGTACGGGGCGAGAAAGATGCGTCAGATTGTATCCACGGCGGGCAGCATGGGCACGCATCCGGCTGTCCGGCAGTTCGCCCTGGTGATAGGACAGAATGCCTGCAGAATCGATTAAAAACTCATCCGCACGTCCGGCTTCTTCTACCAGATGTTTCATGACTCCCTCTGCTGAGGAGGAACGGCAAATGTTGCCGAGGCAAACGAAAAGTATCTTCTTCATATTTCTTAGTTACGAGTTACGAGTTACAAGTTACGAGTTACAAGTTACGAGTTACGGATGGAGCTATCAGTCTGCAAGCACTTGTAGCTTGTAGCTCGTAACTCGTAGCTTTCTCACATCGGGTCTACATCATAATACACTATCAACGACTTGAAGCGGTCTTCCGCCACCATCTCCTTTTGCACCTGGACGAGCAGCTCGCGGGCACGTGCCATTGGGGCATTGGTTTCTATCTTCAAGACAATCTTTCGGATGAACAGGGTCTGTACGCGTGCTACGGGCGGCTTGTCCGGTCCCAGCACACGGTTGCCAAAGACGGTGCGGAGCTTGGCGGCCATAGTCTGTGCCATGAGGTCGAGCAGGGTCTCGTTCCGGTTCTTCAGGTAGACATACACCAGGCGGTAGTAGGGCGGATAGTGGAACATCTGGCGTTCGGCAAGCTGCCCGCCTACCATGGCTTCGTAGTCGTTGGCAATGACTTGCGGGATGATGGGATGGTCAATGCTTTTGGTTTGTAGCACCACCCTGCCGCGCTTGTTCTTCCGTCCGGCGCGTCCGGCAACCTGCGCCATCAGCTGGAAGGCACGTTCGTAGGCGCGGAAGTCGGGATAGTTCATCATGGTGTCGGCATTGAGTATGCCCACAATGCTGACGTGGTCGAAGTCCAGACCCTTGGACACCATTTGCGTGCCTATCAGGATGTCCGTCTTGCCTTGCTGGAAATCGGAGATGATGCGCTCGTAAGCGGTACGGGTGCGGGTGGTGTCCAAGTCCATACGGGCTACGCGGGCGTCGGGGAAGAGGGCTTTGATGTCATCTTCTATCTTCTCCGTGCCGAAGCCGCGATTGCGCAGGTCGGTGCCCTCGCAGGCGGGGCAGATGCGGGGCAGTTGGCAGGTGTAGCCACAGTAGTGGCAGGTCAGTTGGTTCAGTCCCTTATGGTAGGTGAGGCTGACGTCGCAGTTCTTGCACTTGGGTACCCAGCCGCAGGTGTTGCACTCTATCATGGGGGCGAAGCCGCGGCGGTTCTGGAAGAGGATGACTTGTTCTTTCTGTTCCAGCGCTTCGCGGATGTATTGCAGGAGCAGCGGAGAGAAGGGACTGTTCATCATCTTCTTGCGGTGCAGTTCCTTGATGTCTACGGGGATAATCTCCGGCAGTTGTATCTCTTTATAGCGTTCCTTCAGCTCTACCAGCCCGTACTTGCCGGATGTGGCATTGTGCCAAGTCTCCACAGAAGGGGTTGCCGTACCCAACAGAGTTTTAGCGCCGTACATGGAGGCGAGTACAATGGCTGCATTGCGGGCATGATAGCGGGGAGCAGGGTCTTGCTGCTTGTAGGTGTTTTCGTGCTCCTCGTCCACAATCACAAGACCGAGGTTGCGGAAAGGAAGAAAGACGGAGGAGCGGACGCCGAGAATAATGTCATAGTCTGCTTCCGACAGCTGCTTCTGCCAGATTTCCACCCGTTCGGCATCGGGGAACTTGGAGTGATAGATGCCCAGTCGGGAGCCGAATACGCGTTGCAGGCGCTCTGTGATTTGTGCAGTGAGAGCTATTTCGGGCAGGAGATAGAGCACTTGCTTTCCTTGCCGGATGGTTTCTTCTATCAGATGAATATAGACTTCGGTCTTGCCGCTTGCCGTAACGCCATGCAGCAGGCAGACGTTCTTGCTTTGAAAATTCTCTAAGATGGAGTGATAAGCGCGTTGCTGGTGCTCGTTCAGCGGGTTGACGGGGATGACTTCTTTGAGGAGTGCTTTGTCTATGCGACCTATTTCCTGCTGGTAGACTTCGAATACACCACGGTCCACAAGACCGTTGAATACGGCAGGGGTGGCGGAGGTGCGTTGCAGCAGTTCGGCTTTGGAGACTTCTTTTATATCCCGTCCGCTGAGGTAGCCGGAGAGTTCCAGGTACTTCATCAGCAGGTCCAGTTGCTTGGGGGCACGGCGCTGCAACTCGTCGAAGAAGATGTGCAGGCGGTGTTCGTTGCGGGCGGCAGTGGTAAGGCGCACTCGGTTTTCGGTCTTAGGCTTATAGGTACGGCGCAATTCTTCCTTTACGAAGATGGCCTCTTTGTCGAGCAGTGACTTGATGACAGAAAGTATATTCTTGATGCCGGTCTCCTTCTCCAGTTTCGTCACGCATTGCTCCGGGTCGGCAGAGAGCATATCCAGTATCTTCTGTTCCTTCTCCGGCAGGCGGACGTCGGATTCGAAATCGGGGTTGTACTCTACGATTGTTTCGCTCTCCAGCTTCAAGCCGGAGGGTAAGGCAGCCTTGTAGACGTCTCCTTGCGTGCAGAGATAGTAATCGGAGAGCCATTCCCAGAACTTGAACTGCCGCGGAAGCAGTATCGGACGGGCATCCAGCAAGGCAGAGACTTCCTTTACTTCGTATTCGGTGGGGGCACAATAGTGCACGTTGCGCACGATGGCTGTATAATATTTCTTCCGTCCGAATGGCACTACCACCCGGCAACCGGTCTGCACTTCATCCACCCATTCGTCGGGCAGGGAATAGGTGAAGCAGCTGTGCAAAGGCAAAGGCAATATGACGTCGGCAAACTTTTTCATCGTGGGGACAAAGATACGACTTTTTATGAGATAGGAAGAAAAGACAAAAAAGAAGCACTGTGAACATGTAAATTTACTACACAAAAAGGCTGTATCGTCAGCCTAAAACAAAAAGACGATACAGCCCTACCAATAAGTAGCTTTTCATGCTACCAAACTAAAATGCCTTATCTTCACCATCGTGAAAATAAAGAGTCTATCTTCACAGACAGATCTCATTATACAATTAGCTTATTTTGAGATGAATATCAATATTTCTCTACATTTTCACCAACTATTCTCGGAACTTCACCTTTGTACCCAAAACATCATGACGCATTTCACGTTCACTATAGTAAAGTTTTCCATTATTTAAATAATAGTATTCCTGATAGCCTCCAAACTCAATATTGGCATACTCCCAATGATCTTCAGTTTTGCAAAACTTCCACGTACCCTCATACATCACTGAATCAGAGAAAGTGATAAGGGTTGTCGAATCTGCACGGAGTTCAAATTTCACACCATTTTCCGTAGTAAATACACCAACAAAAGAATGAATTGATTTTGCTTTACTACCGCAAGCATATAAAAAAACAGAAACTATTACCAATATAATCCAAATCATTCGTTTCATTTTTCCTGTTTTTTATAGAAAAGAAAGAGAATGTCCCCAAAGAAACACTCTCTTTCATCAGTTATCAATCTTTATAATTATCTTTGAGAAGGAGTACCAGAATTCTTCTTGACTACAACCTCAAATGTCATAGTAAATGTCTTCCACTTGTAACCGAACTTAACAGGAATAAACAATTTGTAATCCCAGTTAACCGGAGTACCACTGTAGTTATTGTAGGTCAGAGTTTCGTCTGCAGCATTGTAAACAACTTTAGTGTTAGAAGGTAGAGGACCGTCTGTTACGCCATCAGTCGGGACCAAATTGCCATCAACCAATTTCAGATTAGACTTAATTTGACCTGTCAACCATTCACCTGGAACTACTTCGTAGAATTCCCACAACGCTCTCTGAAGTGCAGTAGCATTAGCTGAGTTAGAAACTACATAATTCTTACCCGATGCATCAGCATTCCAAGATATATAAGTGAAAGCACCTTTGACATCAATTGTACTGCCACCTACAGTAGCATCAGTGAAATTGTCTGTTGTGCCAGTAGTAACCGTCAATGGTTCAATGATGAATGCATCATATTCCTTAATCGTTGTAGTGTGGGCAACAGAAAGAACAGGATATGCAGAGCAAGCATCACCGTAGCACAAATCAGCAACTAACTTAATAGGTACATACTTGCCAACAAGAGCCTTGGCAGCTTCTGTCGGTGTATCACCAGTACGAGGTGCATGGGTCGGGTTGACTTCTTCCAACTTGATGTTGTAGGTCATTTCAGAAGCGTTCAACTTATTCGGTTCAAAGTTTACAATTTCAGCAGCTTTCTTGCCATCAATATACAAGATAGTTCCATCAGCACTTACTGTAGCTGTTTTCTTTACGACACTAGTTCCGTTGAAATATTCATATACATAAGTAGAATTAGCAGCTTCCAGTTTGTCCTTATCGAATACAAAACGTGCACCTTCTTCTGAATAAACGCCAGCTTTTGTACCCAGATGTCCAGAAACAGCAGTCGGATAGAATCCAGAGTAGAAGAATTTCTTATTTGTACGCAATACATCAGAGTACCAGATAGCACCACCAGCACCGGTTGTCGGCTTAACTCCCAGATCATCCAAATAACCGTTCAATAAGTCTGTGTAAATATTACACGTCGGATTGTTCTTGGTGTTAGTGCCCCAAGCCGGATTAGATTCTTCTGTATCGTAAACAATCGGGTTCACATTAAAGGTTGTCCATTTATTGTCATTCTTCCAGTAACGACCATCATACCCCCAAAGATTGAATACCGGTTTATAGATAGTACGTGTCAAAGTAATCTTCAAAGTAGGATATGCGCCAGTCGGGTCAGTATAATAGCAAACCTTGCTAAATACCATCTTCTCCTGCTTGTTCCAATTCGGATACTTAGTTACAATATCCTTGTGGGTCAATGTCCAAATGATATTGTAAGAGTCTACGCCTGATTCAGAGTTTTCGATAATGTCAGCTTTTCCCTGGCCTTCACCGCTTGCACCATCAAATTTAGTGTAAACAGCATGGAATTCTTGCTTAGTCATGCCGCCCTCTTTTGCCTTGTCATAAATATCCTCGTTCATTTCCTGAGTACCGATACGCCCCATATAATTATTGCAGTAATAGATGGAATCGGTAAAGATATGAGACAAATCTCTTTCACCAGCTTCTTTTACCCATTTAACTTTGATATAACGAATAGCAACCAAAGCATTGTTGACCGTATCTACCAATTCTGCACGAACGATAGGTTCACGGCCTACTGCCGTAGCCGAAACACCTTCGATAGTGTAAACTTTAGAAGACATCATGCCATTCTCGTGGGAGTCTAGTTTAGCAAACTTCTGTTGATCGGTCTTGTTGGTATTACCTTCAGCACCACCCAAAGTATTATAAGGTGCTGTCGGAATATAGAAACGGAAGGTCAGACCATAGTCCTTATAATTTTTCAAATCAGCATGCTCGGAATGGTCTGTCTTAGCTTTATCAGCATCAGTCACACAAACCTTTACTAGTTTCTTCAAATCAAGGGGTTGGTCATAAGCTTGCTTTACATCAATCAGTTCACCCGCTTCTGATTCATACAAACATACTGAGTCATGATAATGAACATAGAATTCTCCATTGGCATCCGTTTGAGTTTCATCGGCAAATTTACCAACAATAGCCTTAGTAAAGTTTGTCCTGCTATTTGCTAAATAAGGAACCTTGATTTCTTCATGAAGACGTACATATTCAGAGTTCACATACACTTTAGTACCATCTTTTTCATAAGCCTCCTTCTCAGCGTCTGTATAGTTTTCTACTGCGATGGGAGCTTTCAAAGAAGCCATATAAAAAGTTTCCTTACCAGCTGCATGACCACCTTCAGCAGCAATGGAACCTTTGACTGTCTTCTTGAATTTAACAGTCAGTACGTTCTTGTTTATATCATAAGCAACCGGTTTAACAGGACTATCTGAAGTTATATCAACACCGGCAGCTTTAGTCATAATGTTTTCAGACTTGATACAATCAAATGAAGGCAATTCAATATCTTGTGTACGAACGCCTACACTCGGACTTACATGGAAATAAGCTTCATTATAATCAGTCGAAATAGAATTGGCTGCAGTAGCAGCATTTGCATGATCAAGCACCGGAGTTGTAGCATGATTTTGCGAATCATGTTTAGTCAGTGCCAGATACTTTTGCGGAGTATACTGCAATGTAGTCAATGTGATAGCAGCAATACCGTTAATGTGAGTTGTTGGAATTACAGCCAGGCTAGTCAAACGATGCCCGATCAACGCCATAACTTCTGCGCTCACAGCATCAACTTTTGCAGCTAAAGCTTTCAGTTTTTCGTCAGTAACGAAATCTGCAGTAAGTTCTTTCTTCAAATCTGCAATTTTCTGGTTCACAGCATCCAAAGAAGCCATCTTGTTGATTTGAGTTTGCAAGGATGCGTCTGCATCTTCCAAAGTTTTTTTTAAAGCAGCCAGTTCACTGGCACTAACACCACCGCCTTGTCCAGCTTTGTCCAACGCTTCTTGAGCTTTGTTTTTCGCTTCTTCAGCTGCCGTTTTTGCAACTGTAGCAGCAGTCTTAGCTTCAGCAACAGAAGACTCCAATGCGGTTACCTTGGAGTTTAATTCTTCAAGTGAAGCCTTTTTGTCCAATTGTCCTTGTAAGTCCTTGATATCATCATCATAGTCTTTACAAGACGTGAACATTCCTGCAGAGCCAACCATCAAGGCACTGAACAGGATTACACTTAGAAACTTTTTGTTCATAATTGAAAAACTTTAAATTTATAAATTTAAAAAATAAAAAGTAAATAATCTCCCATACCATATTCCTTTCCCATACTTTTTTGTTATATGCTTTCCGTTACTTCGCAGGTAACGGAAATACGCATTCACAATTTACCGGAAGAGAGAAGGGTAATATAAAGTGTACAATATGTTAGAAATATTTCCACCTTTTAAAGAACAAAAGCAGCGAATAACATAAAGCAAATGATGGAGTACCCCCCCAAAAAATAGCAAACAAACAATGGTCTTATAGAAAAAAAGCAATTTACACACTTGTTATTCAACAAATTAAAAAGGCAGCACAACATTTCAAAAAGACAATAATTCCCCTTTCCCTCAAGATACTTCTCAAGAGAAAAGGGATAGTTTATGCAATCTATTTCATCAATAAAACCTAATTATCTATTCAGCAGCCCCATCTCCTTTTACAAAAGAAATTACTTTTTCATTCGCCTCATCTATTTTCCTATCATGAAAAGGTTTCAAATAAGTCTCTGTAACATTGATGGAGGAATGTCCCATAGCTTCTGATATGATGCCAGGATGAATTTCGCAGTAATATGCCATCGTTGCCCAAGTATGGCGGGCTGTGTAGGTACTAAGATGAGAATCTAAGTTCAATTTTTTTTTCAATGACAACAGCCGGTAATTGAAGCATCGCAAAGCTGACTGATATTCACGGTAAGCAGCTTCAGACCCTTCTTTGCTATGCAGAATAGGAAATAAGTAAGGTGAGTTTTGATTTTTATCAGCTATCATATGCACCAACTGCATGGCTTCAGGAGAAAGTACCACTCTCATAGCACGCCCCGTTTTCCGGCGACGATAGGACAATACATTACCCTGCAAATCTTTTTTATGCAAATAAGCCAAATCCACGAACGGCAGACCACGCACCAAAAACATAAAAACAAACAGCAATTTTGTCTGTTGAATCCCTGACAAGGAATTTGTTTTGGACAAAATCACTTCTGCATCTCGAACTAAATCCCCCATATCAGAAACCTCTAAAGCTCTTTTACTATCAGCCTTTGTTCCTGTGTATACATGTTCAAACAGTCTAGGGGTATAACGGACATATCTTAGATCTACGGCTTGATTATAGGCCGAACGGACAGTTTTCATATAGGTGGAAATGGTATTCCAACTGCAATCCCGTTGTCGCAAATGCATCTCAAAATGTTTTAGGAGTACGGAATTCAATTTACGCAATGGTAAGTCCTTATGGTTATTAAATGTAGAAAACACATTCAATACCGCTTGGTAAATATGAGCTGTTCCCCATCTTCCATTCTCTCGTAATTCTCCAATAATACTTGACAGCATTTCTTGTAATGTAACCTCTTTCATCATACAATAATTTATATTAGCAACGTTAGTATACTTTGTACTAATAAGGATAGCAAGCTATCTTCATTAACAAATGATATCACTACTGTCCCGTAAAAGTGGATAAAAAGTTCTTTGAAATTATTGAAATATA
>ENA-OPVK01002021-OPVK01002021.1-human-gut-metagenome-genome-assembly--contig:-NODE-2021-length-11102-cov-3.439667_pt1 | contig 11102 bp, 10 predicted proteins | sample MGYA00241495_ERZ501982 | MGnify/ENA primary metagenome ERZ501982 (study PRJEB25962, sample SAMEA2042002) | human gut metagenome | biome: human gut; feature: human-associated habitat; material: faeces...
CTATACTTAACATAAAGAATACTGGTACAAGGAATGAATCCATAAATATAGCAAGTACGATACATACAAGAACAACCGCTACAAGTACATAAAAAGGAGTCTCCTTTTCTGCCATTGTCTTAGTATCTGTAACTACAGCAGACATACCGGCAATATAACACTGATTATCCGTAACATCTCTTACTTCCTGAATAGCCTTCATTGTATCGTCACTTGATGTTGTATCATCAAAGAATATTGCAAACAACGTAGCTCCTGAATCCTCATTTTCAAAATAAGAACGGAACTTATCAGGAAGAATTTCTGAAGGAACATCATCTCCTACTATTCCACTATAAGAGATAACTGACGCTACATGGTCAACCCCCTCAACCTTCTTTACCAACTTAGAAACATTTGACTTATTCATTCCGTCAACGACGACCATTGCATAAGCGCCCTTTCCGAAATCATCAAGCAAAATGTCCTGTCCCTGCATAGTGTCGATATCACTTGGCAGATAATACAGGATATCGTAATTAACCCTGGTATTAAAGTAACCAAGAACTGATGGAATCAACAGCAGGAAGCTAAGAACCAGAATTGGAATTCTTAACTTAACAACAACTTTTCCAAACTTTTTCATATAAATAACCACGCCTTTCTGTAAGATGCAAATGCCAACAACCCTTAGTCATATAAGTATTCATGTCTTTAACAAATATGACCGATAGTCATTTTCAATTTCAGTTGACATTATAGCACCTCAAAACACATAGTCAATAGAAAATTGACCAAAAGTCATTTTTTAATATTTATTTTATAATTGGGTTGGTGTATAATGTATTTATGAATGAGTTGGCATGGTAATCAATTTCAGGCACGCTTGCGCTGCTTGTCGCTCACAGCGGACACTAAACTCGTTGCAGTTCCTGCAACTTGTTAAGTGCCGGTGGCTCCAAAGCACCTGAAATCAATTACCATACCAACTCATAATACACACTATAACCAACTAATAATTAACACTAATAAAGGTGAGTGATTGATATGGGAAAGCTTGAAGCTAACAAACAACAGAAACTTACTTCTCTGCTGAATACTGCATTTAATCTCTTTACTACCCAGGGGGTTACGAAGACTTCTATTGCGGAAATTTCTCAGAAAGCAGGTATTGCTAAGGGTACATTTTATCTGTACTTTAAGGACAAGTATGATATAAGAAACCGTCTTATATCACATGAATCAAGTAAATTATTTAAGAATGCCGTCGCTGATTTAGAAGAATTTTCTAAAGAAAAGAACGAACAGTTAGGTTTCGAAGAAAAAATAATATTTATAATTAATCATATTGTAGATGAACTGAATTCTAATCAGACTCTTCTCACATTTATATCAAAAAACCTTAGCTGGGGAATCTTCAAGGAAGCTCTCACAACTAAGGTTGCATCTGATGATATTAACTTTAAAGATGTATATTATGAAATGATTAACGCTGAGGATATCTCACTTGAAGAGCCTGAAATAATGCTCTTCCTTATTGTTGAGCTTGTAAGTTCAACTTGCTACAGCGCAATTCTTTATAAAGAACCTGCTGACATAGATACAATTAAGCCATATCTTTTTAAGACAGTACGCGCAATCATAAGAGAGCACACTATCCGGTAGCTGCTTACGCTTTCCCTTCAAGCTCCTGGTATATATCCCTTTTTGACACACCCCTGTCCTTTGCCGCAGCTTTCATGGCTTCTTTCTTATCCATACCCTGTGACATATACATCTGCACATGTTCTGCCACACTCATGTTTTCCCACTGCTTTCTTGCTTCAGCCTTTAACTGCTCACGGCTTTTACCGGCAATCACAAGCACATATTCACCTCTTGGCTCATTATTTTCATAATATTCACATGCAGATTCAAGCGTGAATTCCATAGAATTCTCATATCTCTTGGTAAGTTCCTTACATATAGTAATCTGTCTGTCACCGCCAAGCGTATCTTGTAGTTCCGCAAGTGTCTTAGTAAGTCTGTGCGGTGCTTCATATATAATCATAGTCCTTGTTTCACATGCTAACTCTGCAAGAACTTCTTTTCTCTCATTCTTATCCGCTGGTAAAAATGCTTCAAATGCAAATCTTCTTGTCTCGCGTCCTGACATTGTAAGCGCTGTTATGCATGCTGCCGGTCCCGGAAGTGAAGTAACCCTGATACCTGCTGCCCTGCATTGCTTTACAAGTTCCTCACCAGGATCCGATATTCCTGGAGTTCCTGCATCAGTAATTACAGCCACATCCATTCCACCTAATATTTTATCAACAAGAACCTTTGCCTTATCATACTTATTAAATTCATGATAGCTTGTCATAGGTGTCTTTATTTCAAAATGATTAAGCAGCTTAATACTGTTTCTTGTATCCTCTGCTGCAATCAGGTCTGCTTCTGAAAGCACACGCAAAACCCTGTAAGTAATATCCTCAAGATTACCAATAGGCGTTGCACACAGATACAGCATACCCGGTCCGTCTTTCTTTACATTTCTTTCATTATCCATAATAAACCTCTATCTATTCATACATTTTTAGAAGCGCATCAGTGTAAGTACCGTCCGTCTTGTATACAATAAGCGGTTCTTCAACAATAAGCTGGGAATTACCTCCCTTAACCGCTTCTATAAGCACCATATTGGCAGCCTTATTCACATAAGGATACACCAGCCTAATTCTCTTCGGCTCAAGATGATACTTTCTCATAGTGTCAAATATATCAACAAGTCTGTTCGGTCTGTGAACCATATACATTTTTCCTTTGGATTTAAGACAACGGCTTGCTTCCCTTATAACATCATCAAGACTACACAGAAGCTCATGCCTTGCAATTGCCTTGGCACTGTCCGGATTGACAATACCGTGATTTTCATTCATATATGGCGGATTGCTCGTCACAACATTAAAAGAAGCTTCCCCAAATATAGTGGAAGCTTCCTTAATATCACCCTTAACAACACTGATTCTGTCCTCAAGATGATTAAGCTCCACATTTCTTCTGGCAAGCTGCGCGCTTCCCTCCTGAATCTCAAGAGCACTGTATGTGCTACCCGGATTCTTAGACTGCATAAGCACCGGAATAATACCATTACCGGTACCCATGTCCAGCACCCTGTCTTTCTTCCCTGCCGTGGCATAAGTAGACAACAGCACTGCGTCCATTCCAAAACAAAAAATATCTGTATTCTGTATAAGCTTTAGTCCATCTCTCATCAAATCATCAATTCGTTCATTAATCATCACTAATATGGGCTTTTCCTTCTTTTCTTTCTAATTCTTCAAGTGCCTTAAGTTCCTTATCATCATCAATGCGGACCTTATCAAATCTTCTTTTTCTCTTAAAACGAAGCTCCTCAACCGGATATTCCTTAAGTTCCTTTTCGTCATTATCATGAGTTATTAATACCTTAACTCTCTGCCTTAAAACATTGACACTTGAAACCTCACCAACCAGTTTATCTGGTGTAGTAACAGAATCTCCCACATTAGGCAGATGACTATTTAATTCCTCATATGTATCCTGCTCATTCTTTAAACAACACATAAGTCGTCCACACACACCTGAAATCTTAGTTGGATTAAGTGACAGATTCTGCTCCTTAGCCATCTTAATAGATACCGGATTGAATTCTGGTAAAAATGTGGCACAACATAAAGGTCTTCCGCAGGAACCAATTCCACCAAGAATCTTAGTCTCATCCCTTACTCCAATCTGTCTTAATTCAATTCTTGTCTTAAATACTGCAGCAAGATCCTTAACAAGCTCTCTGAAATCAATTCTTCCATCAGCAGTAAAATAGAACAACACCTTATTATTGTCAAATGTATACTCAGCCTTAATAAGCTTCATGTCAAGATTATGCTTTGCAATCTTCTCAAGACATATCTTAAATGCTTCTTTTTCCTTTTCCCTGTTTTTTAATTCTCTTTCATCATCTTCTGGTGTTGCAACCCTTATAATTGCCTTTAGAGGTTGGATAACCGCTGTATCTTCAACTTCTCTTTCACCTAGAACAACCTGTCCATATTCAACTCCTCTGGCAGTCTCAACAATAACATGCTGTCCTGTTTCGACTGAATATTTCCCAGGTGCAAAAAAATATATCTTTCCAACCTGTCTGAATCTAACTCCAACAACTTTAGTCATCTATACTCTCCATTCTATGAATTTTCCTTAATCGCCATAATAAGCAATTCAATAACCAGATCAAAATTAACATTTGCCTGAAGTCTGACCTTAACCCTGTCAATAGAATTAATAATATCCTGTAAACCTTCATATGACATAGTCTGTGCCTGACTCTTTATCAGTGTCATCTGGTCATTAAATATGAGCAGATTAGTATCATTCGTACTCTTAAACATAAGTACATCCCTGTACCACATAAGCATAAGGTCAAGGTAATCATCAATAGTCAGCTTATAATTGGTAACTCTTTTCACCGATGTCATAATATCAGCCGAATCCATATCCTTAGCATTCTTAATAACATCCATTACATCACGTCTTAACTCTGCAAACTCAGTAGATTCAACCATAGTCATTGCCCTGCCGATTCGTCCAGCTGCAAATCTTGCTGCAAATTTACACTCGTAATCACCGATATTATCATAGTGGTCTTTAAGATATTTAATAACTACATCATCCTTAAGTGGCTTAAGATCAAGCACAACGCATCTTGACAGAATAGTCTGTAAGAAAACATCCGGATTATTAGCAAGCAGAATAACAATTCCATAAGCCGGCGGCTCTTCAATTGTCTTAAGCATTGCATTCTGTGCTGCAACAGTAAGCTTGTCTGCTTCATCAATAATGTATATCTTGTAAGGACTGCTGTAAGGCTTAATCTGCATATCCGATACAAGCTGGTCTCTTATATCATCAACACCAATACTTCCCGGCTTCTCATGTCCAACCCAGATAATATCCGGCTGGTTCCTGCCTGCTGCCTGCACACAGGAATGGCACACCCCACAAGGCTCAACACCGCCCGCCTCACACTGCAGTGTCTGTGCAAATGTGCTGGCAATAAGCTTCTTTCCTGAACCAAGTCCTCCGCTGATTACATAAGCATGAGATACCTTTCCCATAGATATTGCACTCTGCAAATGTTCTTTAATAGTCTCATATCCATATATATCTGAAAAATTACCCATACTTATTCCTCTTTTCATTACTTATCTGTAATATTATAACACATATTGCTCCTATGTTGAAATATCTAATAACAATCCCCTTATATCATCAATAGCTCCAACTATTGCAAGATGATCCTTTTCATCTTTTACCAGTTCTCTAGCAAGATTATCAAGATTCTCATCTACCATCTTAACAATTCCATACACCCTGTGTCTTCCTCTCCTGTCAAGAAAGTTCTCTCTTGAAAACTTGTGTGAACGGTTTACAACTTCATTTAGGAATCCCTTAACAAGCTCTCTGTACTTCTTCATATCTCTTATATCCATATGCTTTGCAATCTTTTCACCCTGCTCGGTAATTTCCTGCATCATATTTCCCAGTTTTTCCTGAAGGTCTTTCTCCTCAATATTGCTAATCAGTGTAAACTTAAAACTATCATCTGATTTTTCCTGTGCTTTAACCGGAGTGGTCTGATTAGCCGGTGCTATATCTTTAACCTTAATATCCATACATACCTCCTAATATGGCACTCTTAACTTCACTAATGCAATCCTCTAACTCTCCATTATTGCTAAATCTTCTTGTAATACCAGCTTTAGCAATATTCTCTTCTGAAAAATCCTCACTGTCTGCAAGAAATCTTCTGCACATTTCCTCATAGTGTGGATTATCCTGTTTCTGTTCTCTGTGGATAGCCCTTGTGAGTCTCAATCCATCTTCTACTTCAATGTATATCGGCATAATATGCTGTTTTCCATAGAATTCACAGAATTTATCATACGCTTCAAGCGTTCCTATAACCAGATACCTGTTACCACTGTTAAGGTCAATCTGTCCGTCATCAGCTGTAAAATACTTCCACACACCATACACAGTATTATATTCTCTCAGTTCAACAATCCTGCCGCTCTCCTGCATCTTAACAGCTGTCTCATCATTTACAAAAAAATACTCAACCCCATCGGTCTCCCCGGCTCTCATTGGTCTTGTTGTATACAATATAACAGTATTAAGCTTCAGACTTTCATCTTCAATTAGGTTTTTATATATCTTATCCTTGCCGGACGCGCTTTTTCCCATAATAAATGCTATCTCAGGCATCTTATCTTTCCTTCCTTAAGACCGGGTACTTCCAGCCCGGCATTTATCGCACTCTTAATAATTCTGCATACATCACCGGTAATCCGCTCGCCTACATTAACAACAGGCATTCCCGGTGGGTATATAAGAACCGATGACATACTTATTCTACCACATATATCAGGTGAATTAACAGATAAATCTTCATATCCATTTTCATCCATTAAATCAATTGCATCTGACGGACACATACATACTTCCGGCTTGTTGTTAATCGCATACCCTAAGCTTTCCCCTACATCATTTTCACTGTCTTTGCTTTCAACTTTCCAGCTTTCATCAATCTCCTTCAATGCACTAAGAAATCTGTCATAATACTCCTGTTTATCAGCAACTGAAGTCATTGCAATAACATATTTAAATGATGCCATCTCAAGCTGCACCTTATATTCATCCAATAACCTGTCATATAGGTACTTTCCATCATCACATATAAGAATAATCTTAGAAATATCATCACTATCCATCAATCTTATATTATTAAGTTTTGCAATATTTTCTCTTAAATTCTTAAGTCTGTTTATATATTCCTTAAAAATATAATTTCCCTGTCCTTCAATAATTCTCATACACCTGTCAATACTCGCCATAAGAATATATGAAGGACTGGTTGTCTGATATATATTCCAAAATCTTTCCACTTTATCATAATCTACATAATTTCCAGAAATATGTAGAAGTGCAGTCTGTGTAAGTGCCGGTAATGTTTTATGAATACTGTTAATTACAATGTCAGCCCCAGCTTTTACTGCCGACTCTGGAAATTCCTCACTGAATTCAAAATGTGCCCCATGCGCTTCATCAACTATAAGTGGTATTCCTTTTTCATGCAGATATCTGGCAATCTCCCTTACCTCTGACACAACACCTTCATAAGTCGGAGAAGTTATAATAACCGCCTGTGCATCCCTGTTATTTTCAACACATTTTCTAATCTGTTCTAATGATAGTCCTCTGTATATTCCTGTATCATTATCAACCTCCGGTATAACATATACTGGCTCTAACTGTGCCATAATCAATGCATTGTACACTGACACATGACAGTTTCTTGCAACGATAATCTTTCCTTTTCTTTTCGTCGCACCGCATATAGCTGATAATATTCCTGCTGTACTTCCATTTACAAGCATCAGTGTTTTATCTGCTCCATACAATTTTGCTGCCCTGTCAGATGCATTTTTAATAATACCATCCGCATTATGCATATTATCAAATCCGTCAATCTCGGTAATATCAAGTTCTGAAGTACTTGCATATTCAGTATTGCGCTTTCCTCCCGGCATATGCATCGGCACATAACCAGCTTTTGAATACTCTTCAAGTTTTTCCAGAATATCTATATTTCCCATCAATACAACTCCATTATCTCTTATTCTGTAACCATAAGCTTTACTGTTACTTCATCATGGCTTCCAATTGCATCTGTAACTTCATACTTAATATCATAAGTACCTGTCTGGTCAAATGTATATCTTCCAACAGTCACAATCTTTGCAGTAATATCATTACCACAAGTATCAGTTGCAGTAACCCCTGTCATTACATCTATACTCTGACCAATCTTTGTCTGAATGTCCTTTGCCCCTTCTATCTTAGCACTATAGGCATTCCACGGATTATTCTCGTCAGGGTCTGTAGGATCCCAGCCGGCATAAGCACTGTCCTCTGGAATCTTTATAGAATCCGGCTTACCAAGTGGTCCAGGATTAACTGCATCATCATATATAGTTACACCTGTTCCCGATGGACAGTTATCATATATCCACTTTACATCCCTAACGCACATTCTAACGCATCCAAGAGAAGCATAATCACCAAGCTTATTGTACTGTCCATCCTCCAGATCACCCTTATTCATTGAATAATATGGAACAGAATGGAACAGATAACCTCCACTTATTCTGAATGCATAACGTCCATAAGTACCATCAACCATATATCCCCATTCGTACTTATCTGATGTTACATAATTCTCACCCACAATAGTTTCGTCGCCTGCTTTTCCACATGATGTTGCAAATGCTTTGACTGGTATAGTGTATTCTCCATTCTCATCAATCCCATACACTGTAGCACAGTTAGCAGCTCTGTTTACTTTAATAAAATATGGAAGATAAACTCCTTCTGGTGCAATGTATTCTTGTTCTTTTGATTCAGGCTCTTTATTATCAATCCACACAACTTCCCTTGCCGCTGTTGTCTCTTCTGTTGAAACAACTGTCTGTTCATCATTACTCCCATGATTATCATCCTGTTTTTCCTTATTATAATGAGACAACATAATTCCAGCAGTTACTGCTCCTGCAATAGCAATCACAACAACAGCAATAAATATAACAAGTGTCAGATTTCTCCTGAACCATGACTTTCTTCTTTTTAAATATTTATAATTAATATTTCCTTTTGACATAATATCCTCCTTTGTCCATTACAAAAAAATAATATGTGTTTATAAATGTTTTTAACGCAAAAAAAGCTGTTTCATCACGAAACAGCTTTAAGTGCCTAGAACCGGAATCGAACCAGTGACACGAGGATTTTCAGTCCTCTGCTCTACCGACTGAGCTATCTAGGCTTATTGTGACTTCACATCATAATATCCTGTAGTAAACAATCAAGTTATTCACCAAAAGACTTGATTAGTTTACCACATAAATATCTTATCCGTCAACAATTATTTTAACTGTTATTATTGTTCTCAGCCATATATTTCTCATATAAGTCCGGTCTGTACTTCTTAGTACGTTCTAACGACTTCTCGTGCCTCCACTTCTCTATATTGCCGTGGTGACCTGATAATAATACTTCTGGCACTTCCATACCTTTGTAATTGGCTGGTCTTGTGTACTGTGGATATTCTAATAAACCATCTGAGAAGCTCTCTGTCTGGGCTGACTCATCATTATTAAGTACTCCCGGAACTAATCTTGACACTGAGTCGATAACAACCATCGCCGGAAGCTCTCCACCTGTCAGGACATAATCTCCAATTGACACATAGTCTGTAACTATGCTTTCAAGTGCTCTCTCATCAATTCCCTCATAATGTCCACACAGAATTACAAGTTCTTCTTCTTTGGCAAATTCTTCTGCCATATGCTGGTTAAATGTATGCCCCTGTGGTGTCATATACACAACCCTTGGTCTGCCTGAACATCTGGCTGCTATGCTCTCATAAGCATCGCACACGGGTCCCGGCTGCATAACCATTCCTGCTCCTCCGCCATATGGGTAATCATCTACCTTCATATGCTTATTATTGGAAAAATCCCTTATATCAACAGCTTCTATAGACAATACTCCTGAATCTATAGCCCTGCCTGTTATACTTGTATTCAACCCATCCAAAATCATCTGTGGAAATAGTGACATTACATAAAATTTCATTAGTTAGACGCTCCCGATATATTATTAAGGAAGAATGGGTAATAGTTATGATTAAGGTTATATCCACCTGTTGATACATCTGTATTAAGATATCCAGACTCATCCTTAAATGCATCTGCTATATCTATAAATGTCATTCCATACTCTGTCGCCCTGGCTGCAAGTGTGCTATTAGCTTCATCAATAGCCGCCTGTGTTATCTTTACATTTGACTTTGCCTCAAAGCTCTGTGTTATAGGAAGAAGTGACACTACATATACCTTTACTGATGGAATTGCTTCCTTAAGCGATTCTACTATTGAACCTATTCTCTCAGCTACATTCTCTCCTGACCTTGTTCCATAGTTAAGGTCGTTAAGTCCAACAAGGACATATACCTTAGATGGATTAGCCGCCGCAACACTTGACACTGAATTAAGTGCCTTATCTGTTGTAAGGTTATTATCTGAGAATATGCGTGATGTGTCAAGATAACCATATTCACCTATACCTGATACAATCATATCACCAAAGAATACTGCATCATCATAATTATAACGTGATGTGTATTCCTGTATCTCTGCCTTAGTTGTAATCCTGGCAACTCCGCCTGATACCTGAGCTGCTGATGTTGTACTGCTTGTTGTGCTTTCTGTTACAGCTGATGTTGTACTCTCTGTATCAGCTGCACTTGTTGTTTCATTGTTAGACATCTCTATAGATGACTGTGTAATAATTATATCATTGTTATTATTATTGTTATTGGCAAGTGTTGTCGCCTTATCTTCCACCGGCTTTCCAATACTGCATAATTTAAGAACAATTGCAACAACTGCAATAACTACTACAGCCAAAATAACACCTATTACCGGCTTCTTATACTTGTTCCATAATCTCATCTTACGGTTAAGAACTATTTTATTCTTTTCCTCGTTATTATCTACTGCCATTATACATTACTCCTCATTCTTACTTCTGTGTATTATATTTTAACAGCATTATCTACCATCTAAGACGTCTTAACACTGTAGCTGAAGTCTTTCTTAAGCCTATATTAAGAATTCCGTCTTTAAGTCTGTAACCTTGTCTGTCTGTTGAATATCCGCCCTCAAATGTTACCATTATCTGCTCGACATCATCATCCATAGCAAGTCCAGTCTCCCAGGCAGGTATATTAACTCTTATCTCATCTTCCCCATTATTAACAACAACTATCACTGCATCATCTGATGTAAATCTTCCATATGCAATAACATTATGTGCTGAATAAAGCTGCTTATACGAGCCGGTTCTTAATACCTCATTCTCCTTGTGCATCTTTATTGCTGCCTTATGAAAGTCTATAAGCTCCTTATCTTCATGTCCCCATGGATAAGTTCTTCTGTTATCAGGGTCTGTGAAACCACACACTCCCGCTTCATCTCCATAATATA
>ENA-OPVK01002022-OPVK01002022.1-human-gut-metagenome-genome-assembly--contig:-NODE-2022-length-11102-cov-1.542862_pt1 | contig 11102 bp, 9 predicted proteins | sample MGYA00241495_ERZ501982 | MGnify/ENA primary metagenome ERZ501982 (study PRJEB25962, sample SAMEA2042002) | human gut metagenome | biome: human gut; feature: human-associated habitat; material: faeces...
AATCGTGGAGCTTGATACAGATTACATTATGAAGTGGTCTGTCAGCGAGGATATCCGTATTATCCTTAAAACAGTGCGTCTGGTTGTTGCAGGAGACGGCGAATAATGATATGTTAATAAGAGTATGTGAGTCTTGTTTGGGATTGCCGGAGAAGACCACATGCTCTTTTCTTTAATGTATGGGAAAAGGAAAATGCCGGTTATGAGCAGACGATGCTCAGAAATGGGGAATGATGATGCAAGAGAGCAGAAAAGTTTTATTTATTGAGGATGATGATACACTTGCGATGGGGACATCATACGCTCTGTCGAGCGAGGGGATTGATGTGACGCGTGTGTCTGACTGTGCCGGTGCGAAGACGTGCTGGAGAAGACAGGGGGATCAGTTTGATCTGGTGCTTTTGGATGTGATGTTGCCTGACGGTGATGGCTTTGCCCTATGTGAGTGGTTCAAGGGAGAGAGAGAGGATATCCCGGTGATCTTTTTGACGGCACTGGAGGATGAGGGCAATGTGGTTCATGGACTGCAGTATGGTGATGATTATGTGACGAAGCCGTTTCGGACGAAGGAACTGATCGCAAGGATCTACGCAAACACCAGGAAAGCAGGTCGGGAGAAATTAGTGCCGGTACAAAAGGAGACGGGGACATTCAATGGAGGATATAACAATGGAGAGCTTCGTCTTGATGAGGATACGATGAGTGCGTACCGCGGACAATTGCGGATGGAGCTGACCTTAAGTGAATATCGTTTATTTCAGGTGTTTATGCATCACATCGGACAGATATTGACCAGAGAGCAGCTGATGGAACGCCTGTGGTCAGTCGATGAGGCCTTTGTGGATGACAATACGCTGTCCGTCTATATGAGGAGACTGCGGCAGAAGCTTGATGCCGGAAGAGAGATATCCTGCATTACGACAATACGCGGTGTGGGGTATCGGATGGAGTCACTGAAGGAGTAAAGAACCGGAGGACAGGTCCCGAAGGTGCAGCTAACGATGGAAGAAGGAATTGGAAGGCAGAGGAAGACGCCGGACAACGATGAAAGAAAGGATTGAAGGCAGGATAAAATGCAGGAAAGAGCAGTCAGATTTTATTTATGGAGCAGTATCCTTCTGACCGGGATATGCAGTGGCGCAGTATATCTGATATGTCGTGTGATGGTGGGAAATACGCAGACGGATCTTTGTCAGAGAATTACTTTGCTGGCGGGTCTTATTGTATTGTGGATATACGGGGGCTGGAGTCTTAGCAGACTCAGTAGACAAGTGGACCGGACCGGGGATGTGCTGGAGGAGATTCTCGCAGACAGCGCCAGGGAGGAGGAAATTCGTCAGCCGGAAATGGTGTGGGAAGAGAAGTTGTTTCACCGATATCAGGAAGGCGTTGTCGGACGGCTGGAAAGCCATCTGTTGGAATGTGTTCATATATTGGGACAGAGAGAAGTGTCGCATCATGCAGAGCAGAGATATTTAAAAGAGATGATGACAGATATTTCTCATCAGATCAAAACCCCGCTGGCATCGCTTCAGGTGTTTTTGGACATCTTTGAGAAGGAGCTCACGAAGCCGCCGATGTCGGGTATTGTTAGGTTCGACACAGAAGATGGGTGCAGGCACGAAGACAGGCAGACCGAATTCACAGGCTGGTGATGGGGCTTTTGAAGCTGACACAGCTTGAATCCGGGATGCTTCCGATGGAAAAGGAAGTCTGTAACCTGGAAATGATGTTGCGGGAATGTGGTCAGCTGGTGGCAGATGGGTTCCGGGATAAACAGCTTCAAATCCATTATCACGGAGCGCATGATTGCAGGGTATGGTGTGAAAGGGAATGGATGACAGAGGCGTTTCAGAATCTGATCAAAAACTGTTGTGAGTATAGTCCGCAGGAAGGAACGCTACAGATCCTGTGGTCGGAGACGCAGATGGCATATATTGTGCAGATCAGCGATCAGGGACCGGGCATCGAGCAAGGCGAGCTCTCAAAGATATTCAACCGTTTTTACAGGGTACACCGGAGTGGTCAGGAAGGCAGTCCGGAGGGTATAGGTATTGGGCTGGCACTTGCAAAGGAGATCGTGGAGCGGCAGGGAGGAACCCTTGTGGCATACAGCAGCACCGATGCACCAAGCTTTACCCGTTTTGAGGTAACTCTGTTAAAGAATTTGCATTGATCACAAAGCGGATAGGGCATGGGAAGGCTTTTAATGCTACTCCGGGAGACAGAGGATGCGGATGCGATCCTGTGCTGTCCGGGATACATGCCAGCGTTTGAAATACTGATGAGCTTCATCCAGATATTCCTGAGGAAGTCCGTTTTCGATACGCCAGATGTAGCGGCAGATCCTCTGGTAATGCAGAGGAAGCCAGCCTGCGGTCTGGGAACCGTTCTCCAATGGAAGGAATACTTCGTGAAGACCGGCTTCTGTCTCCTGCTGATAGATCTGTAAAAATACCGTAAGGATACAGAAAAGTTCATTGTCCTGATTTTGGGACAGATTCTCCTGTGTGAAATGAAGTGCCTCTTCGTAGTCGCGGAAGTCGATCATCGAGATCAGAGTGCTGACCGCATTGTCTCTGCTGACTGCGGTATTAGTGTTGCCATCCGTTGTCTGTGTCGCAATAAAGCGTTTACAGGCGTCAATCTCGACCTGATTATCCGGATAATATTCTTCGAGATAGGTCTTACGGTAGGTATGATAATCTTTCAGATTCTGTGCACCGCTGTCGTGCAGTACCCACGGTGTCTCCTGGTATGGAACGGCAATGCGGTATCCGGCACGCGCAAATTCCTGACACTGGGACAGATCATAGAAATCCCATCCGGTAAACAGATCTGACCGCCAGAGGAAATCCTGTTGTGTCATCATAAGCAGTCCATCGATCGCTTCAACAATAGCGAAGCTGCGGTTAGACGGAATCGGCACATCAAAATAATCATCGGAGGTTGTCAGCAGGTGGGAACGCAGTGCGCCGGTGCGCATTGGATTTGTCCAGATACAGCCGTTTTTGTGAAGCTGTTTCGTTCCAACCATACCGATCATACCGATCTGTGGGTTTTCCTGAAAGATTGCAAGTGTATCCTGAAGGAAGTTCTTATTAAGGATCAAAGCATCCTGATGAAGATATACTTTGTATTTGGCGTCGGTTTGAAGCATACCGGCATTGTAGCCCTCTGCCATGGAATTTGCACCGCGGATCGGCAGAACATTGACAACAAATCCCTCAGGAACCGTGAGCTGTTTGATATAAATCTCACACTCGTGAAGAGCGGACTCACTGTCGGTGCAAATAATAAAACTGACTTTTTGCGCATTCATATAGGCATCTTCCTTTCTGATCGATCATTATGCGGAATGTTATTATTTTCTCTTTTTCTTCTTTTTATTTTTATTGTTTGACGGCTGGTTCGCTGCCGGTTCTGATGTCTCAAATACAAACGCCATGTCCTTTCGGATCTTATAGTTGATGCCGAGCCCGATTCCGATCAGTGTGTAGAAGATTGGTGACAAAGCAACACAGGAATCGTTTGTCAGGCAGAGGATCAGGTACCCGATCACTGCACCAAGCACACCGACGCCGATAAAGGTCATATATTCGGAATAATGACATCTCCAGTAGATACGGATCGAATCGATCAGATACCAGCCGAAGAAGATCAGCAGTGCGATCAGTGAAAGCACACCGGTCTGCACACCAACCTGCAGATACATACAGTGCGGCTTGGTGATCAGCTCGTTGATATGACCGGAATTATACATGCCGACAAGGTCATTATTTGGAAATGCAATGATAAAGGTATCCGGACCGCTTCCGAGGAAGAAATATTTTTTCAGAAGAGGGATGGAACGATCCCACATGTAACCACGCATGTTGGCAAGCTTATAATGCTTGTCAAGATAAGGAACGCTCTCTTTGATCGTAGCAAGCTTCATCATAGCATTGTTGCCGCCGCGGCAATAGTAGCCGCTTTGTCCCTCTGTGTTCATCAGGTTGGAAAGATACCATGCATTGCCATCGATCGTAATCTCAAAACCATGGAAGGAATCATCCTGAACGGCTGCAAAGCTGAATGGGAAACGTGGGTCGGTGATATTGTTGGTCACACCGTCCTCTGCAAGTGCAAAACCAACTTCCTTGCCAGAGCCGTCTGTCAGCTCAAAATAGTCGGCTCCGTTTTTGTCCTGCAGCATCTTGATCACAAGCTGATCGTTTTTGGTGGTCTTGCCATTCTCTGCGGCGTTTCGCTCGGCAGACTGGTAGACAACCGTGACGTCATTCTCGTTTGTCTGGATCTCCTTGAGCGGATAATATTCTGCCTCAGAGGTAAACATCCCCTGCAGACGATTCAGCAAAACATTGTTGTTCATCGCATTGACGGCGAAGAAGGCGGCAATGATCAGAACGATACCGCTTGCAGCGATGATCCAGTTCTTGATGAAAACCTTTCTCATGCACAGAAGCATTACAATCAGTGAAACGGCAAGCGCAATGATACCGGCACGGGACTGGGATGCAAACAGGATAATAACGACGGCAACAAGTAATACGGCACTTGCAATACGCTGCCAGAGCTTTTTGACGGCAAAGATCAGTGTCAAAAGAACCGGAATGGTAAGTGCAGCATAAAATCCAACATAGTTTGGATTATATAAAGTCATATAAGGACGCCCCTTTTCGAAATTAAAAACGAGCTCTTCCTTGTAAGTAGACGGCTTGATCAGGCTCTGACCAAACTCAGTCTGGAAAAAGTCATGACCGAACGCCTGGGAAAGACCGAGGAATGACATGATGGCAATACCGATCATAAACCAGTTCATGGTTCGCTTCAAAGCCGATTCACTTTGCATGATAAAAAAGCTGTAGTAAACCATCAGACCGTACCCGAGAAGTACCCAGACAGATTCAAACTGCTCGAAGATTCCGTGGAAAGAGAAATAGGAATACTTGGATGCGATCGCAGAGAGAAGAGACAGTCCGCAGTAAACAGCGATCGGAATGAGCTGCTTGATCCAGATTGGATTCTTCTCAACGGCAAAGAAAAGATATATCAGGCAAAAGACCAGATAGCCACAGGTGATGATGATCCAGACCATTTTAAAATATAAGAAAAAGTCTGTGACATCCGTGTAGGTGGTAAACCACTCAAACTGGCCAAGATTGTTGTTATAGTTATGCATCATCGTGATCAGCGGAATGATCGCAAGAAATGCAATAATTGGAAGTAGCAGACCAAGAGGGAACTTTTCTTCCTTCTGGGGCTGTTTTCGTTTGTTTTTGTTGTAAGACATAATTTCCTCCAGATAATATTATATTTACTTCGTAAAGCAACTCTTTCTAATTATAAACGTTTTCTTATGATTTCTCAACCGAAAAAGGAAAAACAGTGAGAGTCTCTTCTTATGTGTATAGGATTGCCCCCTTTTAAATTGTGATAAGATATGTTATGATAACGGCAATGGTTAAGAATTAAGGAGCCGGACAGAAGGCTTCGGAGTGAGGATAGATATGGATAATTATAATGGAGAACGAGAAATGCCGGACAGATATTCGCTGAGAGGTAAGGTCTTTCATCGCCTGAGAGAGGATATACTGTCTGGAAAGTATGCACAGAATGATGAGCTGAGAGAGGCGGCGATCAGTAAGTCCATGGGGGTTTCCAGAACGCCGGTCAGGGAGGCATTAAGACAGCTTGAGCTGGAGGGGCTTGTGACGATCATTCCCAACAAGGGAGCTTACGTTAATGGCATCACCGCGAAGGACATTTTTGATATTTATGAGATCCGCTCTTATCTGGAGGGGCTTTGTGCCAAGTGGGCGTGCCGCAATATTACGGAGGAGCAGCTTGACAATCTGGATGAGATCACATATCTGAGTGATTTTCATATCCAGAGAGAACACTGGGAACAGATATTTGAACTGGATAACCGTTTCCATCTGCTGTTGTACAAGGCATGCGGCAGTACGGTGCTGGAGCATATTCTGTCGGACTATCATCATTATGTGGAGCGTGTCCGTAAGAATACGTTGTCCTCGCAGGGGCGTGCTGGCAAAGCGGCCGAAGAGCACAAGGCTATCTTAAACGCAGTCCGCGAGAAGAACGAGGAGCTGGCAGAGAAGCTTGCTAATGAGCACATTTACCGTTCCCTGGAAAATATTAAGAAGCAGGGCATGGAAAATCTGATGAAATAGACAAAGAGCCTGCGAGGGCTCTTAATGCGATGACAGGGGAGAAACAGGGGAAAGATATCAATGGAAAAAGAAATGAAAAATTACGACCCTTATAAAAGGACGATCTTATTTTTTGCATCCTTGGTCAATATTATATTAATGACAGCAATTTTTGCGTATGCCTGGTATGGTTACTATGCATCGACCATGTACCAGCTGACCTTCTACCGCAAAGGACATTATGCACTGCTTGCTTTGTATGCGCTGCTGATGTTCTTCTTTTCGACCATGTACGGCGGACTCAAGATCGGTCAGCTTCGCCGGATCGAGGTGATGCTGTCTCAGTATCTGAGTCTTTTGTTTACGAATATAGTAGCATATATGGTGATCTGCCTTCTGGCGTTTGGCTTTGTAAATCCGGGGCAGCTTTGCCTGGTATTTCTGGTAGAGATGATCGTTTCTACAATATGGAATGTGATCATTATCTATTTTTATAACCGTATTTTCCAGCCATGGAAGATCCTGCTGATCTACGGGGAACGTCCGGCCGCCGATCTGGTGTATAAGGTGGAGGCAAGAAGAGACAAGTATGCGATCTACGATGCGATCAATGTGGATGAGGGAATTGATGCGATCGCCGAGAAGATGAAGTCGTTTCAGGCGGTGATCATCGGTGATATTTCTGCCATCAAGCGAAATGATATTCTGAAATACTGCTATGCGCATAAGATCCGTGCATATGTGATTCCGAAGGTGTCTGATATTATTCTGATGGGAGCGGACCGGATCCATGTATTTGATACACCGTTTCTTTTGTCGAAGGGATATACGTTAAGCTTTGACCAGCGTTTTGCCAAGAGAGCACTTGATCTGGTCATTGCCGTACCGCTTACGGTACTTTTATCGCCGGTGATGCTGCTGACGGCTCTTGCAATCAAGCTGTATGACAGAGGACCGGTATTTTACAGGCAGGTGCGCTGCACCAAGAACAACCGGGAGTTTGAGATCATCAAGTTCCGCAGTATGATCGTCAATGCAGAGAGCGACGGCGTGGCGAAGTTAGCCTCAGAGAATGACAGCCGTATCACACCGGTCGGTCATTTTATCCGCGCTACACGTATTGATGAGCTGCCGCAGCTGTTTAATATCATTCGTGGGGATATGTCCTTTGTGGGACCAAGACCGGAGCGGCCGGAGATCATTAAAGAATACTGTGAGAATATGCCGGAATTTGCGTTCCGTACCAGAGTGAAGGCGGGACTCACCGGATTTGCTCAGGTCTACGGCAAATATAATACAACTCCTTACGATAAGCTGAAGCTGGATCTTTTCTATATTGAGAATTACTCCTTCTGGATGGATCTCAAGCTGATCCTGATGACCGTGAAAACAGTCCTGAAAAAGGACGCTACGGAGGGCGTTGCCAAGGGACAGGTGACGGCGCAGAAGGATGTGGCGGATCAGGATCCGGAATCAGTCGAAGAAATTGTGAAGGAAATCGTGAAAAAGTAGCGGGGATATTGGAATATGAAGGCATTGATAGTCACAAGGGTGAGCGGATTTTTGCCGCAGTTTGAAGCCAATAATGTGAAGATACTGCAGGAGATGGGCTTTGAGGTTCATTATGCTGCTAATTTTAATACGGTTGTATACGGAAAGGATAATCATCGTCTGGACGGGATGGGTCTGACCTGTCATCAGATCGATTTTGAGCGTTCACCGTTCTCGCCGGGCGTAAGCAAAGCATACCGGCAGTTAAAGAAGCTTTTAGAGCAGGAGAATTTTGACCTGATCCATTGTCATATGCCGATGAGTGGTGTTGTGGCACGTCTGGCAGCACAGGCGGTACGTAGGAAAACAGGACGCAAGGTGCCTGTTCTTTATACGGCGCACGGTCTTCATTTTTATGAGGGAGCACCGTGGAAGAACTGGATCTATTATCCGGTGGAGCGTTATCTGTCCCGATTTACGGACAGATTGATCCTGATCAATGACGAGGATTACCGCAGAGCGCAGAGCTTTCCGGTGCGTGGGAGCGTAGAGCGGATCATGGGAATCGGCATGCGGCTGGATGCACTGCAGGACAGCCGGAAGACCGATTATACCATGGGGAAGACCGATGCAAAGGTGGATCTTTATGAACGCTACAGCATTCCGGACAATTATGGAATACTGATCAGCGTCGGAGAGCTGACGAAGCGAAAGAATCATATTGTGATGATCGATGCGATGAAAGAGCTGTTGGATCTTCCTCTGGTCTATGTGATCTGCGGATCGGGACCGTGGGAGGACAAGCTTAAGGAGCATGTGAAGGAGCAGGGGCTTGAGAATCGCGTCAAGTTTGCCGGCTATGTGGATGAGGTGCCGGCGATGCTTCGCAAGGCAGATTGTTTTGTGTTTCCGTCCTTTCAGGAGGGACTGCCGGTAGCTGTGATGGAAGCAATGGCAGTGGGACTGCCGGTGATCGCCACAAGGATCCGCGGGATCACTGATCTTCTGGAACATACGCAGGGCGGTTATCTGGTCGATGACTGGGAGCCGGAGAATTACGCCGTGAAGGTGCGACGTATGTTTTCGGAACGGGGCGGCAAAAGTGAGACAGACCGCGAGACGAGACGAGGTGAGATGGGACGATGGAACCGCAGAAGAGTCAGGGACTTTGCTCTTCCGGTGGTAGAGCGCAAAATGCGTGAGATTTATCAGTCCGTGATGGAGGAGATCAATGAAAACACTACAAATACTGATGTCAACCTATAATGGAGCCGAATATATCAGAGAGCAGCTCGATTCGCTTCTGGAGCAGGACTGTGAGAAATATGCGAAGGCATCCTTTCAGATACAGATCCGGGATGACGGTTCGGTAGATGGAACACAGGATATTCTGGAAGAATATGCCGTAAGATATCCCGGGAAGCTCCATTGGTATCAGGGAGAGAACGTCGGCGTGATCCGAAGCTTTTTTGAACTGCTTTCGCGGGCGGGCGAGGCTGATTATTATGCGTTCAGCGATCAGGATGATTACTGGATGCCGGATAAGATGACAAGTGCCATCGAACATCTGGAGACAATGACAAAGGAGAAACCGGCACTTTACTGCTGTCGGCCAAAGCTTGTCGATCAAAAGCTGCAGCCGCTTACCTCAGAGATTGAACGGCCGCCGATGCGTCCGGGCTTTTGCAATGCCATGATCGAGAATATTGTGACAGGCTGTACGGCGGTATTTAACCGGGTGATGCGTGATATGATAGCCAGGGAACTTCCGCAGTTTACGGTGATGCATGACTGGTGGCTTTATCTGACAGCAGTCTGCTTTGGTGAGATTTATTATGATGAGACGCCGCATATTTGTTACAGACAGCATCAGGGCAATGTTCTCGGAACCAAGACAAAGCGCATGGATGAATGGAAAATGCGCCTGAAAAGATTCCGGGGCAATCGTGGGAATATCAGTCATCAGCTGGAGGAGTTTGTCCGTATTTTCGGGCAGACGGAACCGGATAATGAAAATATTAAACTCGCAGTAAAATTTTTGGAGGTTCGCAAGTCTTTCGTGGCAAGAAGCCGTTTCTTAAAGGAGTCAGGGATTTACAGACAGCGTCCGGAGGATGATCGGATCTTTCATATTATATTGCTGCTTGGTAACTATTAATACAGGAAAGGATCGGAGGAGACAGGCAGTTCATGAGCATGTTGGCAAAGGTTGGCAGATTCTGCCGGGATTACGGTGTCATTTATACTGCAAGAAAGGTACTTTACCGCACCTACATCAAATATTATCTGGGGGGCAGATACTGTCCGTTTGCAATATCGGAGGAGGAGCGAAATAAGCAGTCTGCCTGGGTGCCGGATAGAAAGGTAAAGATCAGCATTGTGGTACCGCTTTACAATACAAACGAGGAGTTTCTGGTGCAGATGCTGCAGTCTGTGATGGATCAGACCTATGCGGATTGGGAACTTTGTCTGGCAGATGCCAGTGATGATGAGGCATGCCGTGCGAGGATTGCAGAGCTTGTGCATAAGGCACAGGAAAAGGACGGGCGCATAAGCTATCAGAGACTTGCGTCCAACGAGGGAATTTCGGAGAATACCAACCGTGCGATCGAAATGAGTACAGGTGACTATATTGCGTTATTGGATCATGATGATCTTCTGCATCCGTCAGCACTTTACGATGTGATGCAGCAGATCAATTATCATCAGGGAGAGTTTGTGTATACGGATGAGCTTTCGTTCGACGGAACAACAAACCGTGTGCAGAATATCCACTTCAAACCGGATTTTTCGCCGGAAAGTTTTCGCAGCAACAATTACATCTGTCATTTTTCTGTATTTTCCAGACGCCTTCTGGAAAAGGTGGGAGGCTTCCGGAGTGAATTTGACGGAAGTCAGGATTATGATATGCTGCTTCGTCTGACGGATGAAGCGGACAATATCTGTCATGTACCAAGGGTTCGTTATTACTGGAGGATTCATGCCGGCTCTGTGGCATCCTCCTCTGCGGCAAAGCCGTATACGATAGATGCCGGGAAACGGGCGTTGGAGGAGCATCTTATGCGCCGCGGGATTGTCGGCAGAGTGCAGGCGGCAGAGGGCTATGGACCGTTTTACCGGGTACATTATGATGTGCCGCAGGATACAAAGGTGCTTGTAATGGCAGAGACGGAGCGGCTGGCGGAGAAGCTTAAACAGGAGCTGTCCGGGCTTCCTTATGAGATTGAGATCCACCCGGTGGTGCAGCCGAGGTTTGATGTGGATGAAAAGCAGTTTGATGTAATCGTGATGGTGCGTGCCGGATACCGCCCGGATCAGCCGGACGGGGCATGGCTGACGGAGCTTTTGTCCTGTCTTGTGCCAAGGGAGAATATGGTCGCAGCGCCGGTTGTCTATGACGGTCGGGGAAGGATCTTTCATGCGGGCTATGGTTATCGT
>ENA-OPVK01002041-OPVK01002041.1-human-gut-metagenome-genome-assembly--contig:-NODE-2041-length-11047-cov-2.839793_pt1 | contig 11047 bp, 6 predicted proteins | sample MGYA00241495_ERZ501982 | MGnify/ENA primary metagenome ERZ501982 (study PRJEB25962, sample SAMEA2042002) | human gut metagenome | biome: human gut; feature: human-associated habitat; material: faeces...
AAGTCGAAGCGCACGCAGGACTTGTCCGAGATCATGACGTCGGCCCGGCTCATGGAGGCGGTGGCGTCCATCTCGGTATCGAAGCTGACGTTGGGGTAGTCGCGCAGCATCTCGTGGATGGTGTCCAGCATCTCGGTCTCCACCTTGAGGGACTGGGGATGCGGGCGCAGGATCACGTCATAGCCGGCCTTGGCCAGATCCAGCAGGAAGTTGGGGCCGCAGATGTTGAGGCAGCCCTTGTTGCCCCACGAGGGCGCCACCAGCACCACGGGCGGGGTGCTCCGGCCTTCCTTCTTGCGGGCTTTGGCGGCCAGCTCGTCCAGGGCTTTGCATTTCCATTCGCTGGGGTGGCGGCGGTATACCAGTTCCACCTCCGGGTGGTCACCCAGGTAGCGGTCAAACCAGGCCAGCGTTTTTTCCATCGAAACGCGGTTGGTGCGGGCAAAGCCGGAAAAATCCGTTCCCGCCATTTTGGAAAGCTCGGCCACTTCCTGGTCGGTCATGCTGGCATAGCCAAAGCTGGAAATGTACAGGTGCAGCTGTTTGGCGGGGTCAAGGCCGAATTCCTTGCACAGGGTTTCCTTATCCTTAAAGTAGCCCTTGAACTCCGGCCGCAGAAAGTCCATCATCACAGCGCCGGTCACGGGGGTGTTCTTGGCATCCATGCCATGGGCCTGTAACCGCTGGGCAGTGCGCTGGCCCCAGCAAGTCTGCACGCAGCGCTTGGCGTTGCCGTTCATGTTGAACCAATCGCCCTCCTCCTGCGTGTCGGAGAGCATCTGCTCCCAGTGCAGGTTGACGATCTTGTTGCATTTGCCAATGTTGTTGTACACATGGCTGTTGATGGCTTCGTTGTCATACATGCAGCTGGCAACCAGAACTTCCGGCTTGTCTTTGCCAAACAGGCGCAGATCTTTGGCATCCAGCAGCTGGCGGATGCGCACGGTGTAGCCGCGGCGCTCCAGCTCCAATTTGAGCAAAAGATCGCTCTCATATTCCCGAACGGTGTGTTCGTACAAAATCAAAAAGTCCAGTGCCACAGGGAACCTCCTTTTTGGGGTGGGGCAGCATCAGCGCTGCATATCATCAAACAGTTCGGCTGTCCAGTCCGGCAGGCCGTATTTTTCGTCCAGGTGGAACCCATCAAAAAACTGGGTGTCATCATCGGTAATGCAGCTGGTGCCCCATTCGTAATTCAGCACGGTAAAATTCTGCTTTTCCAACAGCGGCAGAACTTCGTCCTGCATCACGGCGGTAATGCCAAAGGCATCGCATACCTCGGTGCGCACATTGGCGGCCATGGGGGGCAGCACAATGGTCAGCTCCACGCCGCGGTCTGCACAGCGCTGGGCCATAGCCAAAAACTCCGCCAGCTCGGTTTCGTTCAGTGTCCAGTTCTGGCAGCGGGTGGTGATCAGCGCCGGGTACTCATACAGCTTTTTGTGCAGCGGAATCGTGTTCCCGGCATCATCCAGGTAATCCGCCGCGGTCCAGTCGCCGGATTCAATGGTGTCCGGCGTGCCCTTTACGGTGTCCATAAACACGGTCAGGGCGTTCACGTTGTATTCCAGGTTCAGACAGTAGGCCAGCGGGTTGCGCAGGGTGGCTTCCAGCGCCGAAAAGCGGTCGGTGTTATAGCTGCTGTTTAAGGTGTAGAACGAAAGCTCAAACAGAATGCGGTCCACCTGGTTGCCGGAATCCAGCACATAGTTGGCAAGGTCCACACATTCCTTCAGGGAAGCACCGCCAAAGGCCAGGTTCTGCCAGCTTTGCCCGGTCAGGGAATCCACAAGGTCCATATCAAAGTGGGCCAGGCGGCTGTCCCCGATGATCAGGTTGGTGCCGGGGCTCTGCTCATAGGCGCGCACACGGGCCACCGGCTGGCTGGAAGAGGCTGTTTTTTTGATGCCAAAATAATTGTTTGGCTCAAACGCCACAAAAAAGGCAAACCACAGATAGACCGGCACGAACAGCAGCGCCAATTTTTTGATGATATGCTTCACGCCGGAAATCTCCTTTTTTCCATAAGATTAAAACCCTGCATAGGGGCCGAACGCGTTGGCATTAAAGCCGCCGCTCTGCATGATGTACCCCACCAGGATAAAAACGATCAAAACAACATACAGCGCATTGCGGTGCTTGGCGCTTGCCAGGGCAACCTCAGCCGGTTTGTTTTTGCAGGCAAAATTGCGCCGGTGATCCAGCCAGATGCCAAGCGCCAGCGCCAGCGCAGCGAACGCCCAATAAGCCGCTACCATAATGGTATTGGCGTAAAAGCCGGTATACGCTGTGCTGTACAGCTCCCCGGCAAAGCGGGCGGGGGACCAGCTGTTCATCAGGCAGCGGCCCAGGTAGGCGAAAGCATCGCCAACGCCCAGGTTTTCGGCCATGCCGGAAAGGTTGCCGGACCCCACGCGGAAGAACACCATGCTGATGGTCCACAAAACAAACACCACAACCCGCTTGCCCCACAGCACACGGGCCGGGGTGCCGCGCTTTTTGGGTTTGCCAAAGCGGCGGTGCAGCAGCTCTTCGCCCACGCGGTAAACCGCCTGCAGCAGACCCCAGATGATGAATGGCGCGGTGCTGCCGTGCCAGAAGCCGGAAGCAAAGAACACGCAGAACACGCACAGCTCGGTGGGCAGGCGGCCAAAGCGGCCAAGATCTGCCCAGGCCAGCGGCATAAAGAGATAATCCTGCAGCCAGGAAGAAAACGAGATGTGCCAGCGGCTCCAGAAGCCGGAAAAATTGGTGGCGTAAAACGGGGTCTTAAAGTTTTCCGGCAGGTCCAGCCCCAGCACAAGGCCGGTGGCACGGGAAATCTCGGAATAGCCGGAAAAGCTGAAATACAGATAAAAAGTGTACATCACCGCGGTCAAAATCAGCATGGGGGCGCTGTAATCCGCATAGTGGGGGAAAACCGTATCCACCACCATGTTCAGCACATCCGCCACGGCAATGTATTTGAACAGCCCCAGCGCATATAGCCGCAAAGCGCGCACCGTGCGGGCGGCATCAAAGCGGTGCTCGGCGCTCAACTGCGGCAGCAGCGCACCGGCGCGGCAGATGGGCCCCTGGGTGACGGTGGCAAAAAAGTTGAGGAACAGCGCCAGCCGGATAAAGCTGGTTTCCACCTCGCAGTCGCCGCGGGTGGCGTCGATCAGGTAGGCGATTGCGGCAAAACTGGTAAAGCTGATGCCCAGCGGTATGGCCACCGCGCGCCAGCCGTGCAGCACCCCGCCCAACAGGCCGTTATACTTAAAAAAGGCCAGAATGCCCAGCATACCGATCACGCCAAGGCGCAAAAAGGCGGTTTTGTGTGCGCCGCCCCGCCAGGCCAGGCCGCGGCCGCACAGGTAGGTGAACACCGCCAGTGCAATGGTGACCGGCAGCATGGCCGGCATGGCCAGCGCATAAAACACCCACGAAGCTCCCAGCAGAAACACCGGCTGCATGCGCACCGGCAAATGCAGGTAAACGGCAGCCACAACCACCAAAAATGCACAGTATTGCAGGCTTTGCAGCCCCATGAGCGCAACCTCCAGACCTAATAGGAGCGGTACCGCACAACGCACGGCGTGCCGCAAAAAATCCACAGGCAGCAAGGATAAAATAAGACCGCCTGCACCCGCAATATGGCAAAATGGCGCAATATCACAGATTAACTAAACTATTATACCTGTTTTGCCTACTAATGTAAAGTGGGCCGTCTGGCAGGGACAAAATACGCACGAAAAAACGGAAAGAATATTGTTTGCACAGCGGCAACAAAAGCGGCGTTAAAATGTGATAACAAAGAGCAAAACGCGGAATAAGAGACAGGCCTACTAGGTGTGATAAGTTTCCTGGAACGGTTGCACTGAATACGTGAAAATGATATACTATCATAGTAATAAAAAATAGGCTGGGTGTGTACCAAACTGTCCGGCGGTTGAAATGCTGGTTGGACGGACAGTTTTTGCGGGACTGCAAGCAGGGTTCCGCTGCAGGCTTACGGGAGTGAAAAATATGAAAGTTGTAATTCTTGCCGGCGGCTATGGCACGCGCATTTCGGAAGAAAGCAAGTTCAAGCCAAAACCGATGATCGAAATCGGCGGTATGCCTATTTTGTGGCATATCATGAAAGAGTATTCTTACTATGGCTTCAATGATTTTGTGATCTGCGCCGGGTACAAGCAGCATATGATCAAGGAGTGGTTTGCGGATTATTTCCTGCATACCAGCGATGTGACCTTTGACTTCACCCAGGGCAACGAGATGATCGTGCATGACCAGCACGCCGAGCCGTGGCGCGTGACGGTGGTGGATACCGGCCTGAACACGATGACGGGCGGCCGCATCAAGCGGGTGCAGAAATATATCGGCAACGAAACCTTTATGATGACCTATGGTGATGGCGTCTGCGATGTGAACATTGCCGAACTGGTCAAGTTCCATAAGCAGCATGGCAAGCTGGCCACCCTGACCGCCGTGGTGCAGGAACAGCAGAAAGGCGTGCTGGATATCGGCCAGGACAATGCGGTTCAGGCGTTCCGTGAAAAAAGCGTCAACGATGGGGCTATCATCAACGCGGGCTATATGGTGCTGGAACCGGAAGTGTTTGATACCATCAGCGGCGATGATACCATTTTTGAGCAGGCCCCGCTGCGCGAGCTGGCAGCCAAAGGCCAGCTGATGAGCTATGTGCACCGCGGATTCTGGCAGTGCATGGATACCGAGCGCGAAAAAAGTATGCTGGAAAAAATGTGGGCGTCTGGCCGTGCGCCCTGGGAAGTGTGGAACCAACAATGAACTTGGAATTTTACCGCGGCAAACGCGTGTTTGTAACCGGGCATACCGGTTTTAAGGGCAGCTGGCTCTGCCGCATGCTGGTGGGGGCCGGTGCAGTGGTAACGGGTTACAGCCTGGAACCGCCCACAACCCCTAACCTCTTCTCTCTGGCAGGGCTGGAAGGCAAAATGACCAGCGTGATCGGCGACATCCGCGATTTTGCCAGCCTGAAAGCGGCCTTTGATGCCGCCCGGCCGGAAATTGTGCTGCACCTGGCGGCTCAGCCCATTGTGCGGGACAGCTACAAGGACCCGCGCTATACCTATGAAACCAATATGATGGGCACTGTGAACCTGTTGGAATGTGTGCGCACCGCCCAAACCCCACCGCGCTCTGTGCTGAACGTGACGACAGATAAGGTGTACCAGAATAATGAATGGTGCTGGGGCTACCGCGAAAACGAACCGCTGGACGGCTTCGACCCCTACTCCAACAGCAAAAGCTGCTCGGAGCTGGTGACCCACAGCTATAAAAACAGCTTTTTTGCGGATGGCAGCGTGGCCATCTCCACTGCCCGCGCGGGTAATGTGATTGGCGGCGGCGATTTTGCCAATGACCGCATCATCCCGGACTGCGTGCGTGCGATGGCAAAAGGGGAGAGCATCGGTGTGCGCAACCCGTATTCCACCCGCCCATACCAGCATGTGCTGGAACCGCTGGCGGCGTACCTGCTGATCGCCCAGCGCCAGTATGAGGATAACCGGTACGCCGGCTATTATAATGTCGGCCCGGATGACTGCGACTGTGTGACGACCGGCACCCTGGTAGACCTGTTCTGCCAGGCGTGGGGCGATGGTGCTGCATGGGAAAACCGCGCTGAGGCAAACGCCCCGCATGAAGCAAACTTTTTGAAGTTGGATTGCAGCAAATTGAAATCCACCTTCGGTTGGAAACCGCGCTGGCACATGGCGGAATGTATGCAAAAGACCGTTGCGTTCAGCAAGGTATGGCTTTCCGGCGGGGATATCCCGGCGGAGATGGACAAAGAAATCAAAGAATTTTTGAGTGAGTAAGGGAGCAGACGATGGCAAATTGGAGCAATGAGGCCGAAGCCCGCGAGCAGATCAAGGCGCTGGTGGCAGAATATTACCATGACTTTAAGGAGAAAAAGACGGATTTCAAGCCCGGCGACCGCGTTACTTATGCATCCCGCGTGTTTGATGAAAAAGAAATGTGCGCCCTGACCGATGCAACGCTGGATTTCTGGCTGACCACCGGCCGCTTTGCGGATGAATTTGAAAAAGAGTTTGCCAAGTGGATCGGCGTAAAGTTCGCCAACCTGGTCAACTCCGGCTCCTCCGCCAACCTGATTGCCTTTATGGCGCTCACCGCCCCGGAACTGGGCGACCGCCAGATCAAAAAGGGCGATGAGATCATCACTGTGGCATGCGGGTTCCCCACCACTGTCACCCCGGCGCTGCAGTATGGCGCTGTGCCGGTGTTTGTGGATGTGACCGTGCCGCAGTACAACATTGATGTGACCAAGCTGGAAGCCGCTCTTTCCCCCAAGACCAAGGCAGTCATGATCGCCCATACCCTGGGCAACCCGTTTGACCTGTCCGCCGTCAAAGCCTTCTGCGATGCCCATAACCTCTGGCTGGTGGAGGATAACTGCGATGCCCTGGGCACCCAGTACACCATCAACGGCGAAACCCGCTTTACCGGAACCTGGGGCGATATCGGCACCTCCAGCTTCTACCCGCCGCACCACATGACGATGGGCGAGGGCGGCTGCGTGTATACAAACAGCCCGCTGCTGAACCGCCTGATCAAGAGCTACCGCGACTGGGGCCGCGACTGCATCTGCCCGTCCGGCCATGATAACTTCTGCGGCCACCGTTTTGACGGTCAGTATGGCGAACTGCCCGCAGGCTATGACCACAAGTACGTTTACAGCCACTTTGGCTATAACCTGAAAGTGACCGATATGCAGGCCGCCATCGGCTGCGAACAGCTGAAAAAGTTCCCCAGCTTTATCGAGCGCCGCCGCCATAACTGGGACCGCCTGCGCGCAGCCCTGGAACCGGCCGCCGATAAGCTGATCCTGCCGGAACCGGCCGCCAACAGCCGCCCGTCCTGGTTCGGCTTCCTGATTTCGGTCAAGCCGGAATCCGGCCTGGACCGCAACGCCGTGACCCGCTATATTGAGGACCACAATGTCCAGACCCGCCTGTTGTTCAGCGGCAACCTGATCAAGCACCCTTGCTTTGACCAGATCCGCGGCACCGACGCCTACCGCGTGGCAGGGGAGCTGACCAACACTGACTTTATCATGAACAACACCTTCTGGGTCGGCGTGTACCCTGGCATGACCGATGAGATGATCGACTATATGGCAAAGATCATTATTGAAGCGGTGAACCAGTAAAAAGCGCTGATAAGATGAATCAATAAGAAAAAGCAAAGCCGTGCTGATAAGAAAAAATGGCTGCTGCACTGCGGTAAATTATCAATACAGGCTTTGCTTTTTTGATTGCTTATAAAAAATAATAAAGGAACGGGATCCATGCAAAAAATGTTGGCACTGTTGGGAGCAAAAAGCAAAGAGGAATTTGTTGCGCTGCTTGCACAGTTTATCAAGTTTGGCCTTGTTGGCGTAAGCAACACGGCGGTATCGATGGTGGTGTATTATATCTTTTTGTGGATCAGCCCAGACCTGTATATGGTAGGCAGCGTTCTGGGAACAATTCTGAGCATTGCCAATGCCTTTTTTTGGAACGATAAGTTTGTGTTTACCGGGAATGCAAACGATTGGCGCAGTAAACTGAAACGCCTTGGAAAAACATATGTCAGCTACGGCGGCACGTCGATCCTTTCTAATGTTTTGCTTTGGATAGAGGTTACGTTCTTCAGCGTAAGCAAAACGATTGCGCCGATTGTAAATTTGCTGGTCACGATTCCGCTGAATTTTATCATCAACAAGTTGTGGACATTTAAGGAAAGATAAACGACAAAATGTTTCCCGTCAACGATGTGGAGCTTATCCGGCACGGAAAAGTGCGGTATCGGGATCCCTAACCATCATCCGACTCAACGAGGTTGGTTGGCGGTGCTTTATTGTTGAAAATAAGACTGCAAAATATATCGGTAAAAAATATGGGAAACCAGGGAATATCTGATACATAACCGGGAACAGAAATAGGGCAAGGCTGTGTATGGACAACATGACAACAAATAACGAGAATAAATCTGGTATCAGCATTGGATTAGATCAGCTGTTGCCGGAAGATAACAAATCGGTGCAGCTGGGACTGAATTATGGCCAGAATGAATGCAACAGCCAGCGCGTGCTGAAAGAGAATAACACGAAACGGGGAAAAGACCTTTTTGGTAAAAAAGAAAGAGGGAGCAATCCGTTCTGGAAAAAAACGGCCAAGCTGTACTGTGTGCTCAGCGCAGTGTGTGCCATTGTGGTTATGGTAACGCTGTATGTTACCCATGGTGATTTTCTTTCGTACTTTTTATACCATGATACACTGGATGCCGGCATGGATTTTTTCCATAGCATTGAATATGTTCGTGGACGCCAGCCGTATGCGGTGTTTGACACACTGTATCCGCCCTTGGCAAATTTGTTCTTTTATGCCCTGTTTTTACTGGTGCCTGCTTCGGTATCTGATAACTGGACCTATGACTTTGAGGCGTCAGTTGCCATGCGCGGCACAGAAGCTGATTTACGCACAACACAGTCGTGCTTTTTGCTATACGTCTTTTTTGTGGTGCTGGCGGTTCTTTTGCTGGCGGTTTTGCTCCGTGACGTGATGCAAAATGCCCAGTGGGCCAGGGCCAGTACGTTTTTTGCCTTGTTCAGCTTTGGTGTGCTTAATGCGGTAGACCGCGGCAATATTATTTTGCTGGCGGCGGGGCTTTCGCTTTTTTTCGTCATGTATCACCGTTCAAAGCGCGCATGGGTGCGGGAACTGGCATTGGTTGCACTGGCAGTAGCAGCCGGACTTAAAATTTATCCCGCATTCTTAGGTGTTATGCTTTTAAGAAACCGGGATTTCAAAGCAGCAATCCGCACGGTGTTTTATGGCATTGCAGCGTTGGTGCTCCCGGTGTTTGCCTTCCAGGAGGGCGTGTACGGCTTGCAGCTTTGGCTGAAGATTTTGTTCTCTTTTGGAAGTAAAAGTAAAACACCTTGGGCAGGCAATGGCATCAACAGCATGTTCGCACATGGGGCACATCTGGTGGACCTGATTGCCGGAACCAGCAATGCAACGGTATCTTTTTTTGCAGCAGCCTTTGCTGTGGCGGCGGTACTGGTTGTGTGTGCTCTGCTCTGCCGCCAGGAATGGCAGGCGTTGCTGCTGATTACCGTGGCTATGATGTACCAAAGCCAGGGCAACTATATTTACTGCATGGCGCTGATTCCGCTGGCGTATTTTCTTGCACAGGAAAAGGTGATGACACGTCAAAATATATTGCCTTTTGCGGTTTTGATGGTATTTAATCTGCCGCTTCCAATCTTTGAAGAGCGTAACTCTTATATTCGCAACACCATTGTACAGTTGGCAATACTGACAGCTATCATCTGGGGCGTTGTACAGGCAGTAAATTGTGTGTTGGCAGCGCTGAAAACCAAAAAGCCTGAACAATCAAAACTAGATAGAAAAGCTGCACGCAGCACGCTGGTTACTTTCGGCGCTTCACTGGGGGCATTGGCAGTTTCCCTTGCCGTTTTCTATGGCGTGTGGGTGCTGTATAATGCGCCGTCTATTACCATGCAGCTGGGGGATGGCATTTATAACACAGAATATTATACTCCTGAAAACTCCAACAAAGAGCTGCCGTTTTACTGGTGCAAGAAAAGTGCGGAGATCAAACTGGTAAACCCGCAGCTGAATACGGAAAGGTACACCTTTACCTTTACAGTGGGGGATTATTTCTTTGATATTTCTGACCGCCCCAGCATTACCATTACCTTCGGTGACAGTAGCCAGACCTTTGTGGTCAGCCAGGAAAACATGAAAATCCGCTATACTGCGGATATTCCTTTTGGTGAAAGTACAATCGATATTAGCTACAGCGGCAAGCGGGTCGATGCCTCGCAGGATTCCAGAACTTTGTATTTTGTAATGGTTCAGCCGCAGCTTGAACGGATTAAATAAAAGGAGGACACCCCCAATGAAACAGCGTCTGGCCGATTATGTGGCCGATTTTCTTGCGGCGCACGGCGTTACGGATGTGTTCAGCGTGGTGGGCGGCGGCGCCATGCATCTGAATGATGCACTGGGCCACCACCCGGCGCTGCATGTTACCTATAACCATCACGAGCAGGCAAGTGCCATTGCGGCGGAAGCATACGCCCGCATTGATAACAAAATTGCCGCCCTGTGCGTTACCACCGGCCCCGGCGGCACCAACGCCCTGACCGGTGTGGTGGGCGGCTGGCTGGATTCCATCCCTATGTTCGTGATCTCCGGCCAGGTTCGGTACGATACCACGGCCCGCTATGCCGCGCAGTTTACCGATGGCCTGCCCCTGCGCGCGGTGGGCGACCAGGAATACGATATCACCAAATCTGTTGCCCCCATGACCAAATACGCCACCATGCTGGAAGACCCGAACCAGATCCGCTATGTGCTGGAAAAAGCCTGGCACCTGGCAACCACCGGTCGCCCCGGCCCGGTGTGGATCGATATCCCGGTCAACTATCAGGGCGGCTACATTGAAACCGACAGCCTGCCCAGCTATGACCCGGCGCAGGACGATGCCCGGCTGCCGCCCCCGGTGGACGATGCCACCGTGCAGATGGTGCTGGAAAAGATCCGCAACGCCAAGCGCCCGGTGTTCCACGCCGGGTACGGTATCCGGCTTTCCGGCGGGTACGCAGCGTTCCGCGCCGTGGCGGAAAAGCTGAACATCCCCATTGTGACCTACTGGAACGCCGTGGACCTGATCGAGGACGAAAACCCGCTTTACTGCGGTCGTGCCGGCAATATGGGCGACCGCCCTGGCAACTGGGCCATCCAGAACGCAGACCTGATTCTGGCTGTGGGCACCCGCATTTCCATCCGCCAGGTGGGCTATAACTGGAAAACCTGGGCCCGCGCGGCGGAAGTCATCATGGTGGATATTGACCGCGCCGAGATGAAAAAGCACACCCTGCATGTGGAGCACCCCGTGTGGGCGGATGCCAAGGACTTTCTGCAAAAGCTGGATGCCGCCGCAGCGCCGCTGACCCCTGTCAGCCAGGCAGCGGACTGGCTGGCAA
>ENA-OPVK01002051-OPVK01002051.1-human-gut-metagenome-genome-assembly--contig:-NODE-2051-length-10999-cov-2.555830_pt1 | contig 10999 bp, 4 predicted proteins | sample MGYA00241495_ERZ501982 | MGnify/ENA primary metagenome ERZ501982 (study PRJEB25962, sample SAMEA2042002) | human gut metagenome | biome: human gut; feature: human-associated habitat; material: faeces...
GGCAGCCATGGCCACGTTGGCCGGGCTCTCGGCAAAGATGTGGCGTGTGGTCATGTCAGACCACGGAGCCCTCACGCCCCAGCGTCCGCCGGTCTCCGACCATCCCTCGGCAGCGCCCTTGTTGGCTTTCTTCTCGGTGCAGTCGTCAAACGTGAAGTAATCGAAATAAGAAGACACGTCGGCAGAAATGGCGTTGAGATACTCGCTCAGGGCCGACTCGCTGCCCATGATCATATCAACCATGCCGTTGAGCTCGTCAACCGAGATGTCGGGATTCTCGGCAGCAGACCTCAGCTCGGCCAACGGCTCCGACAGGTAGTCGGCTGCATCGGGGAATGTCTCGGTGTCGTCGATGATGCTTTGCAGTGTGTTTGCTGCGCTGGTGGCAATGCGGTCGTCGCCCACTTGAGTAGCTGAATAAACGCCGAAGTCGGCAAAGCTGTCAAACTGGATGAGGTTGAAGAACTCAAAGTTGAGGTAGATGTCTGTCTCGGCGCGGTAGGCATAGTTGATGGTCATCCACTCGCCGCCCTTGGTGTCAATCCACTCGGCCACGCTTCCCTGCGACTTGTTGTCTTCTGTCTCGGTGGGATACGGGCTCAATCCGTTGCCGTTGACGAACACATCCTGGTAGTTGTCGTTGCGGCCCGACCAGCGTGCGGTAGACGTAACGCCACCGGTGTTGGCCTTGACCTTGTAAGAAATCACATAGGTATTGCCGCCGGCAAGGCGCACGCTCTGGCGGAAGTTGGCACTGCCGTCAAGAGTGTTGCCCATCGTACCGCCACTAATCATGACCTGAAGGCACGGTTTGCCATCGGGCCCGCCGTTGGGCACAACGTTGAACGTGTCGGTAGGAATGGCCTTGCCGGTCAGGCCGGTCCAGCCACTCGTGCCATTAGAGAAATCGCCATTGACCACGATGTTCTCACCCACAATCTTGTACTTGCCTGTATGGGTATAAACTGCGTCGCCGATGTTATAAGCATACGCCGACCCAGCTACGCCCATGAAGGCAGCCGCCATCATTAGTAATTGCTTCTTCATAAATAATTAAGTTGGTTATTAATAAGTTTCGTTTTTAGCCTTTGGTCATATCTTTCGGCGACAAAGATAGGTAAAAACAGTCAAATATTATCCTTTATACACTAATTCTTTGTGGATAATCACACAAAATTAATTAGTTTTAACTAAAATGAGCGTAAAACGGACACCAAACTCCGTTTTACGCTCAATATAATCAGATTCAGTCGATTACGACTTTCACCGTAGAAGCCGAATCGGCTCCGCTGATGCGGATGATGTATGTGCCCGATGCACCGATGGCGCTCTTGGCACGCTCTACGGCTGTTGCACCTGTGGCCTCAAACTGTCCGACAAGCACTCCACTGAGAGTGAACACGCGGCAAACTACAGCCTCGTCGGCGGCCGGCTTCGACGAGATGCCTGCCGAAGAGATGACGCGCAGTTTGCCTTCGGCCGCAAGCAGGCCGGTGCTGTCCCAGTCGAGCCACTCGGGCAGCTCGGGCAGTTCTACCGTAGGTGTTCCGCTGAAGCTGCCGGCCGTCCAGAGCACTATCTCATCGCCCTCCTCGGGAGAGTAGTTGTCGCTGAGAGTAATGCGGATGGTTCCGTCGGCCTTGAATGCTCCGCCCACTTTGAGGAAAGACCTCGAGCTCGTGGTGTTCGAAGCGTTCTTGATGTTGAGGCTGACCACAGAGCCGGCATTGGCCGTTAGGTTGCCCTCGGCGGCAACGAAGCCCGACACATCGGCTGTGGTGGTGCGGCCCGGGGCAAGCTCTGCGCCCGAGTTGAGCACAATGTTTTTCACCGTGCCGGTACCCTTGATCGACGTGCCGCTGTTCATCGTTATCGTGCCAGACATGATGCACGTTGCCGAATTGTATGTGTCAAGATACAGCCCGCCGCCATTCACCGTTACCGAACCGATGTTGTCTTGCGGGGAAGAGGTGTATACAGACCATGTGCCGTCGCCGGTCTTCACTACCGACGAGCCATCGAACTGGCCACGGAACTTGATGTCGTCGCCCTGGCCGCCAATGGTGTACGTGCCGCCTCCGGCCAGTACGCCCGAGCCCGTGACGTTGGCAATGCTCACAGCGTGGCCCCTGTTGTTGAATGTCACGCCCGAATTGAGCTGCAGTGTGGCCTTAGGCAGACCGTAGTTGTTGTCGAAGTCGAACGACGGGTCGTAGGTGGCGCGCTTCGACAAGCCCGGCACGAGCGTTCCCTCAAACTCGCTCCAGTCGCCCTGGAAGTAGTTGCGGACGCCTGCCGCGTTGACGTTGAACGTTCCGGCACCTGTCAGTTTGCCGCGGTAGTTGCAACGCGGGTCGGCATAGAACGTGCCGGTTGCGCCCTCGGGCACCTCAAACGCTGCATAGTTGGTGGTATAAGAGCCTTCGCTGTTGGGGTCGTAAAGCGTTCCACCGCGGAACTCTACGACAGGCGGCAGCTGTGTCTGGTCGCCGCTCTCAACGGCATTGACCACTCCGGCAACGATGACGAGGCGGCCCACCTGGTTGGAAGAGCCGAGCGTGAGCGTTCCGGTACCGTCTTTGCTGAGCACAGCCGACGCCCCAGTGCCGGCAATGCCGCGCTCCATGGTGAGCGACGACGACGGCTTAACGTCGATGACTGCACCGCCCTCGCCTACGAAAATCTCCTGGCCGGAGGTCACTGAGCCCGACACACCGAGTATGCCGTTGCCTGTGATGGTGACCTTCTTGTCGAGTCCGCCCAGCGAACCAAACTCCTGGCCGACGTTGTTGGCAAGCGACGTTACCACGAGCTCACCACCGCTGATGGTGGTATTGCCGGTGTGGTTGACATTGTTTATTGTGACGCTGCCAGTGCCGCGCTTCTCGACTGTGGGGTCTCCGACGATGCTGTCGCCGGATATTGTGAAGTCTTTCTCGGAGTTGTCGAATACTATGCTCTTGGGAGCGACGTTGCCACTGATGGTAATGTCGGTGACAGAGGCAATGTCGTTGAACGTGACGATGTCGCCCTGGACAAACGAACGCACGTCTTCAGAACCGTCGACGGCAAAGTTCGGGGTCTTGTCAAGGTCCCAATCGCCACCTTCGGCGCCTGTCCACGTCACGTTGCCCGGCACGTAGTTCTCTATGGAGATATACAGCTTGCCGTCTTCGTAGGTCAAGGTCTTGCGCTGGCTGTTGAGCCCTTCGATGACAAGGTCGTTGATGTCGCCTTCTATCTTGCCAAACTCACCAATCAGATACTTGCCCTCGGCAATCCTGTCCTCGCCCGAAGCAGGATGGCAAACAAACTCCATCACCGGGGTGAGATACTGCGGACCGTTCTTCCAGTCCTTCTTCCCTATGGTGAGGACATTGGCCTTTATCTGGTCGGAAGAGATGCCGTCGCTGAACAAGTCGATAAGCATCCGCGAACCGAAGTTGAGTATGAGCGAGTCGGTCTCGATGGTTCCCTGCTTGCCTTCGCCTCCTGGCAGCAGCCTGGCGTTGTACTCTGCCTGTATGCCCTTCATGAACTTGCCGCCATCAGAGATGAGCGTTGTGTGACGGTTGAGCCAGACGCGGCTTGACTGCATGGTTCCGTCGAAGCTGAGCGTACCGCCCCATACGTCGGTGTTGCCCGTATATGTCTCGGTGACCTTGGGCAGCACAAGCACTCCGCTGCCCTGCTTGACAAGGCGCATTGAGCCTGTGAACGCCCCGCCCGTGAGCGTGTGGGTGTATGTCTCGGTAGTGATGTTGTTGTTGTCGTCATGGCCTTGCGTCCATATCGGCGCATTGTCGGTAAAGATGTAAGGCTGTGCACCGTCGGCAACGCTGACAGTCATGTCGTTGGTCTCGCACATGATGATGTGCTTGTCGTTGCTACCGGCATCTATCGACGAACCGTTTGCAATCTCGTCACGCCCCGTCATGGAAAGAGCCGGCGGCGCCATCGTGATGCCTTCCATCTCGCCAAGGTAGTAGCTTGCATGCGGAGTCTGGTTGTATCCGCACATCTGCCATACCATAGCCTGGCGGTACTGGTGGTCATGCCAGAGCGAGTAGTTGCGCCACTTTGTGGGGAAGTCGGTTGTGTAGATGCGTATGTTGTTGTTGGCTGTGCGCATGATGACCTCCTCGCGCCAGTCGCCCAGCACATCGCCCTGATAGCAAGGCGTTCCCTTGGTGTCGTTGTTGGTCATGCTGCCGGCCAGCACCGCTATCTCGCCTTCGCGCGCCTTGACGATGTGTCCCTCGGTGTTCTTGCCGTTGCGATAGTCGAACGACTCTTCGCAAAGGTCGCCATCCCAATATATCCTGAAGTTCTGTGTAATGTTGAACGAACTCTTCGAATATCCGTCGACGCCGGCATGGGCCGCAGCGCCAACGAGATTGTCGTCGCGCGACGACACTCCCTGGGCACCGGGTATGTCGTCTACAAACTTGCCCATGTTGGCACGGCCGTCGTCGCGGCTGCCCACAGAGCGGTAATATATCTTCGACGTGGTTGCGTCGCGGAAGTTATTGTTAGGCTGCGACTCGTTGCAGGCAAAGATTTCCTGCCCGAAGCTGTATGGGTCGAAGTCACTGCAGTGCTGCGAGTCGCCGTGTCCGAGGCCGCTCGACGAGAGGCCCTTGCCGTTGTCATCAATCACCATGGAGCCGAACACAATCTCATCGCGCCCGTCCCAGTCAACGTCTGAGATGCAATAGTTATGGTAACCCTGCCCGTACCACATCGATCCCGGCGTGTTGCAGTTCCAGCGCCAACGCTCTACGAGCTGGTGGGTAGCGGGGTTAACATCGTATGCAATCATCTTGTGGCGTGTGTATATGCCACGTGCGATGAAGATGCTGGGCTTGCGGCCGTCGAGCACGGGAGCGCCAAAGAAATGCTTTGTGGAACGGTGGCCGTAGCCGTCGCCCCAAGCAGCGTTGAGGTCGGTCTCGCCGTCTTCAAGCCTTTTCAGCGGATACTCCATTATCTGGTAAGGCTCTCCGGTCTCGCCATTGAGGTAGAGCAGGAACTCCTGGCCCTCGTGCACAAAGAACTCGGCCCCTCCCGTATGCCCGTCTGCCGGGCGGTAGTCGGCATTCATGTCGCCAATCTCAACCGTTGTGCCGTCGGCCTTGTGTACTACTGTACCATCGGAAGCACGCAACACAGCCTCGGCCTTGCCGTCGCCATCCCAGTCGTAAGCAACGATATTGTTCTCGTTGTTCTGGAAATCGGCCATGTTCGGTCCCAGGTCAATCCACCACAACCGCTTTCCGTTGAGCTTATATACCTCGATGATGGCATACTCACCGTTGTTTCCTCCTTTCTTCCAACGCCCGGCTATGTCTTCCTGGTTGTCAAACTTCAATAGAATCTCAAGCTCGCCGTCGCCGTCAACGTCGGCCATGCAAGCGTCGTTGGGTATGTACGTGCTCTTGAGGTTGCCGTGATCCATCTGCACTTCAAGGTAATTGTTGGCCCATGGCGTCACGGCGTCCGACATCTGCTGCGGTACGCCGCGTACAACCGCCTGCACCTGATAGCTGCTTGATGTAGATCCGCTTTTGTCCAAGTAGTTTGAAACATTGAGGGGCTCGCTGTTCAGCTTGGTGCCGTCGCGGTAGATGTTGTACTTAACATCATAATATTCCTCGGCAGGCATACGCCAGCTGCAGAAGATGCCCCCCTCCTTGTTTAGCTTGGAGTCTGCCTTTACCTGGACAGCCACCAAGCCTCGGTCGAGCACGTCGGTCGCACGCTGCGCCGAGGCAGTGCCCGATAACATTCCCAACACAAACAGAGGTAGAAATCTTTTCTTCATGTTACTATTGTTTGTAGTTATTGATATATAATGAATATATGTAAAATTAGCAATAGAGTCACAGACGCAAGTTATCCAGATAACACGTTTGTCAATGCAAAAGTAGTATAAAAAAGGATTATACACGCAAATAATTAACACAAAAAACGTAAAAAAGGAGAAAAACGGACGGTCGGGCTACAGCCCAACCTCTAAAAAACAACCATATTACATGGCTTAGCCACTACATTAATGCAACCTTGCCAAACAATAAAGTGCAGCCTCAAGGCACAGCTGAGGCAATCTGCCCATGGGCCATAACACCTACTGCCACGGTATGGCAACTTATGGAAAAGTGACAGAAAAAGACAGGTGAATGCCCCGGGATTACAACGTCTACGCCCCCTAACAGCCGGGCACGCAGTGGCTGGATGGCACAATAGTGAAGCCACCTCACAAACACAAAGCCGGAGGCAGCGGTCTGCGGCCCGTGCCTCCGGCAACAATTCCTACCTAAAAGCCGCCCTCATGCCTTGATGGGCGAGTCTTTCAGTTTCTTGTAAAGCCCGTCGATGATGCAATCGGCCAGCGATATGTTGGGCACATGTATCTGCTGGCACCCCAGCGCGTCGGCCACGGTGAGAAACAGCTCTGCCGCCGGTATTATCACGTCGGCCCTGTCGGGCTTGAGCGAATAGCGGTCGATGCGCTCGCGGTAAGTCATTCCCTTCATCTCGTCGTACACCTTGCGCAATCCGTCAACCGGCAGCGTGTCCTTCGACTTCTTGCCCTTGCCGCTGTCGTACAGCCTGCACAGCTTGTTGATGTTGCCCCCGGAGCCTATGATGGAGATGTCTTTATAGTCGGCGGCATATGCAGCCAGCTCTTCTTTCATCTTCTCCACCTCGCCCTCTTCTACGGCCCCGCCGAGGATGCGCAGCGTGCCGAGGTTGTAAGAGCAGCTGCCCACGATGCGCCCGTCGCTAATCATCGAAATCTCGGTGCTGCCTCCGCCCACATCCATATAGGCATAATTGCCCTTGCGCGCATATCCGCTTTCTACAGAATTGTCGCAAAGCAGGCGTGCCTCCTCGCTTCCGGGGATAATCTCGATGTTGATGCCTGTCTCCTTGCGTATCTTTTTCAGAATCTTCTGACCGTTGGCAGCGTCGCGCATTGCCGACGTGGCACATGCCCTGTACTCCACCACCCGGTATAGCTTCATGAGCTGCTTGTAGCTTTTTATCATGCACATCATCATGCGCTCGCGCTCGGGAGATATCTCACCGATGGTAAACACATCCTTGCCCAGCCGCAACGGTATACGGAGGAACAGCACCTTGTTGAACTCATAGTTGCCCCCTGCGTCCTCAATCACGTTCTTGATGAGCAGGCGCGCCCCGTTAGACCCAATGTCGATGGCTGCGAAATTGCTGTTTTCCATAATCAGTTCCTTATGTTGTTGTATTCTTGAGATTCCTTGAGATAGTCGACATACAGGTGCTCCTGCGAGCGGAAGGGCTCGCCCTGCTGCATTTCGTTCTTGCCGAAACCGTCGACAATGCGCCCGTTGGTGGTATCGCGCAAGCCGTAATCCACAGTCCGCGCCAGGTCGCGCTGCAAGTCCTCGTCGTAGACCGGTGTAAGCACCTCGACACGGTTGACGAGGTTGCGCGGCATCCAGTCGGCGCTGCCCATGTAATACCGTGGCGTCCCGCCATTGGCAAAAATCAGTATCCGCGAGTGTTCGAGGTAGCGGTCGATGATGCCCACCACGTGCATGTTGTCGACATTCGACGGCATGAGAGAACAGTTGCCGCGCAAAACGATGTCAATCTTCACCCCGGCCACTGCGGCGTCGTATAGCCGCTCCACCACATCCTCGTCGGTGATGTGGTTTATCTTCATGCGTATCCAGGCATCGATGCCGGCCTTCGCGTTTTTTATCTCGTTGTCAATGAGCCTCAGTATGCGCGGTTTCATGTCGTTTGGCGACACGAGGAGCTCGCGGAACCTGACGGGCTTGAATGGCTTGCGGATGAACTCGAACACCTTTTTCACCTCACGCACAAGCGTGGGCCTGGCCGTCATGACCATATAGTCGGTATATATCTTGGCGTTGCCCTCGTGGAAGTTGCCCGTGCCGATGCACGCAATGTCGCCGCCCTTGCAATTTATGTAAACGAGCTTGGAGTGAACCTTGAGCCCTTCGACGCCGAACACCACCTCTATGCCGGCTTCCTGCATGCGCTTGCTCCACTTGATGTTGCTCTCCTCGTCGAAACGGGCCAGCAACTCGATGACCACGGTGACCTTCTTGCCGTTGCGCGCCGCACAGATGAGGGTGTTGACAACCTTCGAATCCTTGGCCAGTCGGTAAAGCGTGGCCTGTATCTCGCGCACGTCGGGGTTGAGCGCAGCCTCGCGCAGCAGTCGTATGAAACTGTTGAACGAATGGTATGGCACGTGCAAGAAGCGGTCTTTGCCCCTTATGGTGTCAAGAATGCAGTCTTCGGTCTCCAGCTCGGGCTTGACAATGGGCGTCCACGACGGATAGCGCAACTCCGACTTGCCGCAATCGGGAAAGCCCATCAGGTCTTTGTGGTTCTGATATCTGCCGCCGCTTACGATGGTGTCCAGCTGGTCGACGTTCAGTTTCGACATTATCTTCCGCAACAAGTCCTTGGGCATGCGCTCGTCGTAGATAACGCGTATGGGCTCGCCGCGCTTGCGGCTCTTGACGCCCTTGGCCACCTTCTGCACCACGCCGTAGCTCAGGTCGTTGTCGATGTCCATCTCGGCATCCTTGGTAAACTTGAAGGAATAGGCCTCGTAGGTGCACTTGCCGGCGCCGATGAATATCAGCGGCAGGCAGAACCGCACCACGTCGTCTATGTACATGATGTTGGCAAAGCCGTCGCTGGGCGGCAATACCACAAAGCGCCCCACCTCGCGGTCGGGAACCTTGATGAGGGCATGGGTGACCGTGGGGTTCTTCTTGTCGGCCTGCCAGCGCGAACGCTTCACGGCCAGGTAGATGCTGTCGTCGTCGGTGTCGCCTATCTCCTTGATTTCGTTAAGCCACACGGGGTTTGTCGACCCGTTGAGCTTGTCAAGATAGAGCCGCCGGATGTATGTCTTCTGCTCTTCGTTGAGGTCGGTCTCATGAAGCAATCGTATGCCGTGCTTGGCCAGGTCGTCGGTAACCACGCCCACGGTGTGCTCAAACTCCTTGTTGTATGCGGCGTTGAGGCGGTTTATTTCCTTTATCGTGGCCTTGGCCCTCACCCTGTCGGCCTTGGGTATTTTCTCCTTCGACTCGGCAATGCGGCTGAGCGATGCCACACGGACGCGGAAAAACTCGTCGAGGTTGTTTGAGTATATGCCGAGAAACGACATTCGCTCAAGCACCGGTACATTCTGTTTCTCTGCCTCCTGCAGTATTCTGCGGTTAAAGTACATCCAACTGAGGTCGCGTTCAACATAGCGACAGTCTTTGCGGCTCTTCTTGCTCTCCATATCTAAAATATATTTATCTCGTGCAAAATTATTTAACCTGTGCTACATTTCTGTTTCAGCGGCGTGAAAAATACATTACACCTCGCCCACAGCACGCCTCGCCACGGGCTCACCACTTCACCCGGCCATACTTTTCCTTATACCATATCTGCCAGGCGTTGACAAGGTTCTGCCATATCACGTAGGCACCGGGCGCCAACGCCGACAGCGGGTCGAGAAACGTGAGCGCTATCCATATTCCCACCACGGTGTTCTTCTGGCCGAGCGCCTGGCCAGCGCTCACACTGTCGCCATAGGCATGGCCCACGGCCTTGCCCATGGCAAAGAGGGCCAGGGTGACCAACAGCGGGAGCGCGAGCAGCATGACAAGCGTTGAGCCCGACACCGTGGCATGCAGGATGTTGCGCACGGTGACGCCCGTGACGATGGCCAGGTTGACGCACCAGATATAGAATGCGAGGTTGCGCACGCCGGCAATGGCCGACGTGATGCGGGGCACCAACCTGCGGCACAACAGCGCCAGCGCCAACGGTACGACCAGCACAAAGGCCACATTGCGCAGCACCATGAGCATGGTCGTGAAAAACGACACGTCGACACCGCGCTCGATGAGCGGCAGGAGCAGCGGAACGACAACAGACGTGACAACATTGTCGATGATGGTATATATGGTCATCGAGGCTATGCTGCCGCCAAGTTTCTCGGTGACAACGGCCGCGGCGGCCGTCGGGCAGGCCACGCACACGAAAACCCCAACGAGGACAAGGCGGACGCCCGGCACTCCGGCGCACACTATGCCAGCAACAAGGGCCAACGACAGCACGATGCGCAACAGCTGCAGCCAGAAGTGCCACGGCCGCGGGCGCAGGTCGCGCACGTCGATCTTGCAAAATGTGACGAACAGAAGCACGAAGAGCAACACCGGCAGCGCGCCAACCAACAGCGGCTCGGCATCGGCTCCTATCGGCTCCAGAAAGGAAACGCGGGAAAAGAGCAGATAAATTATAGTGCCTGCCAACAGAGACACCACCAGCGACCAACGTTTGATGAATGACAAAACGTTCATAACGATAATATTAATATATAAATGTACGCGCGCACAAACCGCTGCGACCTGAAGCGAGCCGCCATGGGCCGAAAGGCGGAGAAGGCGGCGGCTCTTGCACCGTGGCGCCCTGCGGCAACGCCGGCATGAAGCCATGGCCGCATTGCCACGCCTGACGGCCAATGGCGGTGACACCAAACAGACACCCTATCAAACCCAATTGCGCCACCACGACGGCGGCCATGAGCCCACTGCCCTACAGCGCCGACTCACAGACGGCGGCAACATGCCACTACAGGCAGCCGTTCCGACTATATGCATCGGATATCTATTATGATGCAAATATAACCTTTCTATCGCAAACCCGCAACAAAACGGATGCTTTTTTTGGTGTTTTCCATTCATTTGTCAATCCGCCACCAACAGGCGGCACACATGGCGCCATCATGACATGCCGGGGCCGGCGGGCACGGCCGACGCCAAAGCCAACCGTCGTCGGCATGCCGCCAAAGGCCAACGGAAGCGCGGGCATACGGCAAGGACTGCCGTCAGGGCTTGCAAAACGGGCCGTTCCGCCTTGCAAAACGGCCCATGCAGCACTGCCAAACGGCACATATCGCAAGGCGGAACGG
>ENA-OPVK01002053-OPVK01002053.1-human-gut-metagenome-genome-assembly--contig:-NODE-2053-length-10994-cov-2.451687_pt1 | contig 10994 bp, 10 predicted proteins | sample MGYA00241495_ERZ501982 | MGnify/ENA primary metagenome ERZ501982 (study PRJEB25962, sample SAMEA2042002) | human gut metagenome | biome: human gut; feature: human-associated habitat; material: faeces...
CACGGTGCCTATCCGGCTGATCTTGCCGATATCATTCCGTCCCAGATCCACCAGCATATTGTGTTCGGAGCGTTCCTTCTCATCTGCTAAAAGCTCTGCCTCCAGCGCCTTGTCCGCTTCCTCGGTAGCTCCTCTGGGTCTCGTTCCTGCCAGGGGGAAGGTATGTAATACACCATCTTCCAGTTTCACCAATGTCTCCGGGCTGGCTCCCACGATCTCACCATCACTTCCAGAGAAATAGAACATGTACGGAGAAGGATTTGTTGTGCGGAGTACCCGGTAAGCATCTAAGAGGCTTCCTTCCATCTCCGCCTCCTGGCGATTGGATAATACCACCTGGAAGATATCTCCCTCTCTGATGTAATGCTTGGCTTTCTCCACCATGCTGCAATAGGCTGCTTCGTTGAACAGTGGTTGAAAGTCTGTCCGGAGCTTACAGGGAATATGCTCTGCCTTTTCTCCATTCAGCAAGAGCTCCTTCATGTTGTTCAGTTCCCGCTCCGCTCTATGATAATTGATCTCCAGATCATCGGTCTTGATATTCAGGATCAGGATCAGCTTCTGTCTGTAGTTGTCAAATGCGATGACCTTGTGGAACAGCATCAGGTTCACATCCTGAAAGCCTTCCTCGTCCTTGGCATCCAGCCGCAGGGTCGGTTCGCTGTATTTGATATAGTCATAGGAAAAATATCCTACCAGACCTCCGGTAAAGGAAGGCAGCCCCGGAAGCTTGGGACTTTTATTCTCTTCCATGACGTTGCGGATGATCCCTCTGACATCTCCGGAATCTGTCTGGCTGGTCAGTTCCGATTTTATTGTGGTCTTACCGTTATAGCAGGTGATCTCCAACAGAGGATCGTAGCCTAAGAAGGAATATCGTCCCCATCGTTTATCCGCCTCCGCACTTTCCAGCAGATAGACATGCCCGCTGACTTTTTTTAAGATGCGCAGCACTTCGATGGGTGTGGTCATATCTGCATACAGCTCTGTGCTGATGGGAATTACGCCGTAGCTGCCTTCCGCTGCGATGATTTTACATTCTTCCAATGTGGGGGTGATCTTCATTCCGGTACTCCTCCTTAAAATTATTTCTGCTCACACCTTTTCAGCGCCTCCATTCGTAAAATCGCCTCTTTGAGGCTTCCTTTTACTCATTGAGGCTATCTCGCCATAGGCTCTGAAAAGGTTACAAAAAAACCGCCCATGACAGAATCTGCTTCTGTCAAGGACGGGTTATTTACATTTCCCGCGGTGCCACCTTGCTTCACAATTTCTTGTGCTCTTACAGGATACCAACATATCCCCGGCAACTGACGTATGCCCTCACGTCGCAGAATACTTGAGATCTCATAATTCCATGTGTCCTCTTTGACTGCGCCCTCCGTGGTCCATTTAACAACCTGCGTTCCAACCTTTCTCAGCCTCCGGTCTCTCTGTAAGTGCACGAACTGTTTTTATCTCCACATCAATGGTTTCTTACCGCTGTATTTAATTTTTATTTATATTACTGCTTTAGTGTGGTAACGTCAAGTAGTGATTTTAATCTTTTTTCAAAAAAATCTTTGCGTATTTTATTTTTCTATCTTCCTACTTTGAGGAAAAGCTCACGAATTCCTTCATAGTAACCAATGGTCACCGTGGTACTGTCTTCCTCCTCCCCCGGGAAAGTATACTTGGCAAAATACGGCGTCGTCTCCAACAGCGGATTTTGATCCTCATATTTTTCAAGACCGGTCAGTTCCAGATATTCCGCATACCGGCCAATCATGGCATCCGTATTGATGTCTTCCCATTGCAGTCCGGTCCGGACATAGAATTCATAAATTTTGCCGGTATCCGCATCCAGATAAATATCCAGAAAACGGTTACTCTTATCCGCATTCCTTACGTCCGTAGACAGGCTGATTTTCCATACAGAGAGATTATTTCTCGGCTCCAAAACATCGATAGCAGAGCAGATCACCGCTTCGTAAGAGTCTTCCGAAACTTCCTTTACTTCGTCGGGAAGAATTCCCTGCTCCTTCAGGATCTGAATCTCTCTGTTACATGCCTCATATACCGCTTCCTCCTGAATCTGTCCCTCTCCCGGTTGCTGACGATTCTCTACAAACGCATAGGTACCCGTCATTTCTCCGTAGTTTCCTGCCTCACTGTCCACTCTGGTCAAAAAACGCAGTTCACTCTCCGGCAGGGTCTGACTGCTCAGACATCTCCCCAAAAGATATAGTTTCTGATTGCTGCTCATGCGGTAACGGTATCCTTCCGCACCTTCCACCGCCTCTGTGGTAATACTGTTTAAGAGTCTCTCATCACTTTTGGCCGCGATCCATTCCGGTCCCCACAGAGCCGCAAGAATGACCACAACTGATACCGCAAAGCCCAAAGAACAGCTCTTCCATCTATTCATCCGACTTCACCCCCTCATCCGGAATCAGAAAGCTCATGCAGCTTCCAAAGCCCTGTGTACTCTCGATCTTCAGGCTGCTGTGATGCAGTTCCAGAATAGCGGTGCACAGTGCAAGCCCCAGTCCCGCTCCGTTATGAGCCCTGGATCTGGATTTATCCACCATATAAAAAGCTTCCGTGATCTTATGAAGTTCTTCCTCGGGGATGCCAATTCCTTCATCCCGTACCTGAAAATAATAACCGTTCTCCATGTGCCTTCCTGTGATCTCCACGGTCTGCCCCTCCTCGGAGGCTTTGATGGCATTATCGGTCAGATTGATCAAAACAGTCTTCAACAGGTTCTCCTCGGCATAGAGTTCTCCCTTTTCCCAGCAGATGTCAACCTTCACCCTGCTGTCTTCTGGGTTCTTGGTCTCATCATAGATTTCCTGCAGATACGAGAAAATACCGGAGACATTTGTGGTCTTACGATCGATCTCCTTACGTCTGGTCACAATGATGTCCAGCAGTCTGAGTGCCATAGTCTCCAGGCGTTTTCCCTCTGTATAAATATAATTGGCACAGAGAAAATGCTTCTCCTCGTCCAGTTTGCGGGAACGCAGCATATCCGCGTAACCGATTATAGCTGTCAGCGGTGTCTTCAGTTCATGGGAAAATGCGGCAATAAAATCTTCTCTGGCTCTGACTTCATTTTCCAAATTCTGAATATTCTGCTCCAGTGCTTCTGCCATATGGTTGAAATCCGCAGTCAGCTGTCCCATTTCATCATTACTGATCTGCTCCGCGCGATAGCTGTATTCTCCCTCCGCCATTTTGCCGGTAGCCTGCGTCAGAAGCCGGATCGGTCGGGTCAGCCAGCAGGCGATCAGCGTCATCACAGCGCCACTGCATAACAATACGATCACCGTAACCTGACGATACATCCGAAATCCTTCCGTCCTCTCCGTATATACCGCAGTTACATTTTTCATGGTCTCTAACGTCAGCAGACGGTCGGACACATTGATCCTTGTCTGTGTCTGGATATAATAGGAATCCCCCGACTGCACTACCCGGTACACTCTCGTATTTTCTCCGCGTTCTTCCCACAGAGAAGTATCCCCGGTAAACCCTTCACTGACATACAGCACCTTACCGTTCTCATCGCTGATCCGCAGCAATCTGTTGCCGTGCTGTCCACTGTTCTCCAGGTATACTCCGATCTGTTCCACCGTTCCGTCCGGAAGTACATCATATTTGGACGGAATATTTAAAGCTGCCGTCTCAAAAGCGAACCTCAAAATACTACTTTCATCCAGTGCCTGTCTGGTCTCACGCTCCATGGAGGTCTGAAACACATAATTTACAAAAAAATAACCGCTTGCTCCGCATGCCGCTGCCATGATCAGCATGGTGCACAGCAGAATTTTCCAGGAAAATTTCATTCTTTTCTCCTCTTGTCCACTTTCCTACAAGAATTCCTCGTTCTCAGGCAATCTCCAGCCGGTATCCTACCTTATATACCGCTACCAGCTGATTCTCCCATCCCATTTTTTTGCGCAGGCGCTGCACATGCAGCTCCAGAGTCCTGCTGTCCCCGTCATATTCTTCTCCCCATACCTTTTCGTACAGGCTTTCCTTGAATAAGGCAATATTTTTATTCTGAATAAATAACACCAGAAGTCCGTATTCCTTGTTGGTAAGTACCACAGGTACGCCCGCTTTCGTCACCATTCTGGCTTCCATATCCACCACTACATCTCCTGCGGACAGCTGCGCTCCCCGTTTGTGGAATCTGCGCAGTACCACTTCTACCCTTGCCAGCAGTTCCACCACATCAAAGGGCTTCACCAGATAATCCTCCGCCCCCAGACGCAAGCCTTTTACCCGGTCCTTTACATCTCCCTTGGCGGTAATGAAGATCACCGGGATCTTTAAAGGTCTGATATATTCCATAATATCAAAACCGTCCACTCCCGGAAGCATAATATCCAGTAAGATCAGATCAAAGGTTTCCTTCTCGATCAGTTCAATGGCTTTCATGCCATCCTGTACACTTTTGCAAAAATATCCTGCTGCCGACAGATTCAGGTCGATCAGGTCACAGATTGGCTTTTCATCATCCACGATCAATATTTTTATCATTATGTCTGCCACCCCCAATAGGCACGGATCTTCGTCACCAGTGCCTCCAGAGTATCCTCCTCCGTACATTCATAATTTTCTGTAAAATCAGTATCCTTCTCAAATCCGGCCGTCCGTTGGTAATAAATGGTGCACACGGTGTCCACCAGCAATTCCCCGTTTTCTCCTTCATAGCTGTATTTTGCAAACACCACCAGATCCTTCAGGCCGTCACCGTCCAGGTCCTTTCCCTGGATTCCCTTCAGCGCATAGAGATTGTCGTAATCCTCCATGGGTTGAAAACTCCACACAATATTTCCCTGTTCATCGATCAGATAGATCATGAACACGTCATATTCCGCCATCCGGTAGGTGCCCGGAACCACCTTTAATTTTCCCAGCTTTTCAAAATTACGGGTATAAGACTGTTCCTCGATGACATTGAAATTGTGGTTCAGAAGATCTGCCAGTGTCTCCGCCGTATAGAGGAATTCCGTAGAACGCCCGTCTCTTACAAAATTTAAAATACAGGCAGGGTTCTTGTTCATATCAAAGCGGTTGATCTTGTCTGAGATCCGATAATCACGGTAAAAGTTTCCATCGTCCTGGAACAGAACATCTCCTACTTTGTAGGATTCTTCCTGATAATCCCCCCTGTCATTATGGCACTGGACGATCAGGATGATATCCGTATCTCTGTCATTGTCTACATCCTGAAAAGAAACCGAAGCCAGTTTTTTCACCGGCTGCCGCATTTCTCCCAAATAGCAGTAATTTGCTTCCAGCTGGTTGTTGCTTTGCGCACAAAACGCAAAATTTTTTCCGCCAGTCTGTGGTACCTTGTATCCAGTGCCGCATAGAACCAGACTTCATCCCCGGGTTCCTCTGTCGTATCTACGGCTTCCTCCGGAAGTTTTTGCAACGGCATCGCAAAGATCTGATCCTCCAGCAGGCGGAATCCCTGGTTCTCCAAATCTCCAATCTTTTCTATCCTGTCAAAGCGTTCCCGGTATCGTTCGTACTCCTCCGCCACCAGTTCTCCGTGTTCCCCGGCCGCAGTCACAGAAAAAGAAAAGGCGGAAAGCTGCGCAGATAAAACTACAAAAAGCACAATACTCACTATGCTGAGCATGATTCTTCTCTTCCTGTGTTTCGGCATCTTTCCACCTCCTTTGTATCGTTATTTGATTTGTTGTTTTATTCCATTTTTTTACAGATCGTCAATAATAATGTGTCTGGGTTGCCCTGTGATCATGATCGGAGTCAGCTCCGCCTGGATCAAAGGTTCGATATAATTTTTCATATCTTCCGTCACATAATCGCCTGCTTCGTTGATCCAGGAACGAGGCACCTTTTTCTCCAGATTGGCTACTTTGTGTACATCATAGAGATCCGTAGTGCAAATATAGGGATCCTGAGATACTCTCTTTAAGATCACCATCTGACCGGTCTTGCCTTCAAAAGCTGCCTTTACCGCAGTTCCACCTACCTGATAAGCCTCGGTGATATCCACGCGGGAGGTCAGATGTCCGGCACAGCGCTGCAGAGTAGACAGTTCAATAGCTCTGGATTTGCAGCCCAACTTTTCAATGATCAGGTCAGACAAATATTTGCCCGTACCGGATAACTGTACATGGCCGAAAGAATCCGTCTTGTCGGAAGGTGCAGACAATTCGCAGACATATCTTCCGTCTGCCGTCTTGATTCCTTCGGACACTGCAATGACAATGGACTGTTTCTCGCTGACCAGTTTCTTGACCTTTTTCAGAAAATCATCCACATCAAAGGCTACTTCCGGCAGGTAGATCAGATCCGGGCCTTCACAGTCTTCACTCTTGGCCAGTACTGCTGCTCCGGTGAGCCATCCCGCATTTCTTCCCATGATCTCGATGACCGTCACGCTCTGCATCTCATAGATTAGGCCGTCACGTACCAGTTCCTTGGTAACGGTAGCAATATATTTTGCCGCACTTCCGTAACCAGGCGTATGATCCGTACCCTCTAAGTCGTTATCAATGGTCTTGGGTACGCCGATAAAACGAATCGGGGTGCCCACTGTCTCTGCATAATCGGAAAGCTTTTTGATGGTATCCATGGAGTCATTGCCGCCGATATAGAAAAATGCCATGATCTCCAGTTCTTCCAGAATTGCAAATATTTTCTCGTAAATAGCTTTATCTTCACTGATCTCCGGCAGCTTATAGCGGCAGGATCCCAGAAAGGAAGCCGGTGTTCTCTTCAAAAGTTCCACATCCATGTCGTTGCGGATCTTTTCCCCCAGATCCACGATCTTTTTCTCCAACAAACCCTGAATGCCATAGCGCATACCGTATATGGTATCCGCTCCCATATCCTTTGCTGTCTTGTAGACACCTGCCAGACTGGCATTGATCACCGCTGTGGGGCCTCCGGACTGTCCTACGATCACATTTTTTTTCATAATTTTTCTCCCTCTGTTGATTCGTTACCATACATCGACGGGGACTTCTCCTGCTCGATTTGCATACGTAAAACACCCACCAATCGGATCCTCCGGTTGATGGGTGTTCTCATTCTTAAGGTTCCGTCGAACCTATTTTACCAAACTTACAGTCTCTCTGGCAATAGCAAGTTCCTCATTCGTAGGAATTACCATAACAGTGGTCTTGCTGTCAGGAGTGGAAATAGCGATCTCCTCGCCACGCTTGTGGTTCGCCTCCTCATCGATGGATACTCCCAAGAAGCCCAAATGCTCGCATACCAGGGAACGAACTAAAGGTGCGTTCTCGCCGATACCTGCGGTAAAGCAGATCACATCTACACCGTTCATGGCTGCTACATAAGAGCCGATATATTTTGCCACACGGTAGCAGTAAGTGTTCATGGTACGGATGCAGTGTGCATCGCCGTTGTTGTAACCTGCTTCCAGATCACGGAAATCGGAAGACAGATTGTTGGACAGACCATATACACCGGACTTCTTGTTCAGAACGGTCATGATCTCGTCGATGTTCTTGCCCTCTTTGTGAGCGATGAACTCCATGATGGCAGGATCGATATCACCGGAACGGGTTCCCATGATCAGACCTTCCAGAGGTGTCAGACCCATGGAGGTGTCTACACACTTGCCGTTCTTAACAGCGGATACGCTGGCACCATTGCCCAGGTGGCAAACGATGATCTTCAGATCTTCGTACTTTTTGCCCAGAACCTCAGCAGCCTTCTTGGATACATAAGAGTGGCTGGTTCCGTGGAAGCCGTAACGTCTGATCTTGTATTTCTCATAATACTCGTAAGGCAGACCGTACATATAAGCTTCCTCAGGCATGGTCTGATGGAAAGCGGTGTCAAATACAGCTACCATGGGAGTGGTGGGCATCAGCTTCTTGCATGCATTGATACCGATCAGGTTAGCAGGGTTATGTAAAGGAGCCAGGTCGTTGCATTCCTCGATGGCTTTCATAACTTCATCGGTGATAATGGTGGATGCTGCGAACTTCTCGCCGCCGTGTACAATACGATGTCCTACGGCACCGATCTCATCCAGACTCTTTACCACACCTGTCTTTTCATTGGTCAGAGCTTCCAGTACCAGACGGATAGCTTCGGTATGATCCGGCATGGGAGTTACAGTCTGCTCTTTCTCACCACCATCGGGGGTATAGGTAATCTGGCTTCCTTCGATACCGATTCTCTCACAAAGACCCTTTGCGATGCATTTCTCGGTCTCGGAATCAATGAGCTGGAACTTCAGGGAAGAGCTTCCGCAGTTAATAACTAAAATATTCATGATGAATTCCTTTCTTTCAAATCTGTTACTCTATGGGGTCATGTTACCCGTGCGGGCAATACATGAATACGGTGCGGGACAGATATCCCGCACACGTTTATGTTCGTTACCAGTGATTATACTAACTGTGCCTGTACAGCGGTCAGTGCTACGACACCGACGATATCCTGCCAGGAACATCCTCTGGACAGATCGTTAACAGGCTTTGCGATACCCTGTAACATAGGGCCGTAAGCTTCTGCTCCACCCAGTCTCTGTACCAGCTTGTAACCGATGTTACCAGCATCCAGGTTCGGGAAGATCAGGACATTGGCATGTCCGTTTACAGGGCTTCCGGGAGCCTTAGACTTGGCAACGCTGGGAACCAGAGCTGCATCCAGCTGCAGTTCGCCGTCCAGAGTCAGATGAGGATACTCCTCATGTGCGATACGGGTAGCTTCTACTACTTTGTCAACCAGTGCGTGCTTTGCACTTCCCTTGGTGGAGTGGCTCAGCATGGCGATCACGGGCTTAGGTCCGATCAGAGACTTGAAGCTTCTGGAAGAAGTATCTGCGATAGCAGCCAGTTCTTCGGGAGTAGGATCCTGGTTCAGACCACAGTCAGCGAACAGGAAGGTTCCGTTCTCACCCTGATCCTTGAATACGGTATCCATAACGAAGAATGCGGATACCAGTTTAACGCCGGGTGCAGTCTTCAGGATCTGCAGTGCAGGTCTTAAAGTATCTGCGGTAGAGTGGCATGCACCTGCTACCATACCGTCTGCATCATTAGCCTTAACCATTACGATACCGAAGGTCAGGTAATCATTCAGCAGGATCTCTCTTGCCTTCTCGGGGGTCATTCCCTTTGCTTTTCTGGTTTCATATAATAAATTCACATAGTCATCCAACTTGGGAGTTGTTTTAGGGTTAACTACCTTAACTTTGGACAGGTCAACTTCCAGCCAGCCTGCACCATCCATGATCTTCTCTTCATCACCGATCATAATGATGTCTGCGATGCCCTCTTCCACGATACGGGCAGCAGCCAGTAATGTTCTCTTATCATTAGATTCCGGTAATACAATAGTCTTTTTGTCGAGTCTTGCTCTCTCTTTAATCATGTCAATGTATGACATATCCATTCTCCTTTCCGGCGGGGGATACCCGCTTCCTCCCAAATAACTTCTGTAAAGTTTTGGTTTTATCTTAACAAACCGATGTATTTATATTATACTAAATACATCTGGAGTACACAAGGGCATAATGTTCGCAAAATTGTATATTTTCAGATACAACCACTATTTTTTCAGAATAAAATAAGCCGATAACTATGCGCATGTAAACGCTTTCAGCGTATGTTATTTTTTTCACATTCCTTGTCAGGGTTTGTGTTCGTTATAACGTATATTTCTTTTCACGAAAGGAGCCACATTATGAAGGTCAATGGTATTGTCGCAGAGTATAATCCCTTCCATAATGGTCATGCTTACCAGTTACAGCATGCCAAAGAGGCCAATGATGCCGATTATACGATCATTGTCATGAGCGGTAATTTCATGCAGCGGGGTGCTCCTGCCCTCTTAGATAAGTTCACCCGTACAAAAATGGCTCTGGAGAACGGTGCAGATCTGGTGCTGGAACTGCCCACCCGCTATGCTGCCTCCAGTGCGGAATTTTTTGCCAAGGGCTCGGTTGCCTTGTTCGACAAACTGGGAGTGACCACAAATCTGTGCTTTGGCAGTGAGTGCGGCAACATTGAAGTCTTGTCACGGATCGCTGAGATTTTCTATACGGAACCGGAACCTTACGTGGAATCCTTGCGCTGCAATATGCGTAAGGGAATGTCCTTCCCCATCGCCAGGACCTGGGCGTTATTGCAATACGCGCCTTCCTTAAGCGATGATAAGGACGTTCTTTCCTCTCCTAATAATATATTGGGAATTGAATATCTCAAAGCTCTGATGTCCAGAAACAGCAAGATCTCACCGTTCACTACCACCAGAGTCGGTGCGGATTATCACGACAAACGTCTCGGCACCAATCAGTGTTCCGCCATTGCTATCCGCCAGTCGGTGGCCGCCGGGCATGATCTATCCTATCTGGCTGCCCAGATGCCGGAAAGTGCCTATGCATTGATGACGGATTCTCTGTCTCACAAAAAGCCTCTGTTTGCCGATGATTTTTCCGCAGCACTGCAATACAAGCTGCTGACGGAATACTCTGTGGGCTACGACAAGTATCAGGATATTTCTTCGGATCTGTCCGACCGGATCCGCAATACCCTGCCTTCCTTCGCAGGTTACACTTCTTTCTGTGATCTGCTCAAGAGTAAGGATATGACCTACACCCGCATCAGCAGATGTCTGCTTCATATTTTGCTGAATATGACCAAGGAAGAATTCGAGACCTGCAAGTCGGAAGACTATATCTCTTACGCCAGAGTGTTGGGTTTCCGCAAGAATGCGACGCCACTGCTTACCGAGATCAAAAAGAACAGTTCCATTCCTCTCGTCACCAGCCTGGCTGACGCCAGACAGACGCTTTCTCCCGAATCTCTGCGGATGCTGGATCTGGATATCCTCCGCAATCAGATCTATCTGGGGAATCTGGCTTTAAAGAACCAGACGGAAATGGTGAATGAATATCGGACGCCGATTGTGATTGTATAAATAGAAAGTTAATGAAATAAATATTGGCAAACCAGACGAACTCCCGAAGCGGCAGAAGGCCCTCA
>ENA-OPVK01002054-OPVK01002054.1-human-gut-metagenome-genome-assembly--contig:-NODE-2054-length-10993-cov-2.007771_pt1 | contig 10993 bp, 8 predicted proteins | sample MGYA00241495_ERZ501982 | MGnify/ENA primary metagenome ERZ501982 (study PRJEB25962, sample SAMEA2042002) | human gut metagenome | biome: human gut; feature: human-associated habitat; material: faeces...
GCTCCGAACATCTGTCTGAAAGCAAGACGACCGATACGGCCGAATCCGTTGATTGCTACTCTTACTGCCATTCTTAATTCCTCCTAGAATTGTAAATAAATAGTCTCATGGGACTTGCGTCCCAAGCTTCCTTTATTTTACCCAATTATTTCCGAAAGTTCAAGTCTTTTCTCCGTCTTTGTTAATTTTTTCACTAAAGGTATCTATTTCCCCTGAAATATAGTATAATCTTACGAAAAGACTTTTTCCAAAATCAACCACACAGAAAAAAGGAGGCTCTTATGCTTTGGGATACACATATGCACACGCATCACAGCGGAGACAGTGACGCATTGATGCCTGACATGATCCAGGCCGCTGTACGGCAGAACCTGGATGGCATCTGTTTTACCGATCATTTTGATTATGATTACCCGGATGATCCCAATCTGTTTCTTCTGGATTTTGATTCCTATATAAAAGAAGTCCGCAGTTTTCAGGACACCTGCCATGACCGTCTTTCCATTCGTCTTGGAATCGAAGTCGGTCTGCAGCCCCACATCACGGAAATCAACCGCAAAGCGGTGACCGGACATCCGTTTGATTTTGTCATCGGTTCCTCCCACGTTGTTCACGGAATCGATCCCTATTACCCGAAATACTATGAAGGACGCTCCGAAAAAACTGCTTACCGCGAGTACTTCGAATCCATTCTGGAAAACCTGAACACCTATTCCGACTTCGATGTATACGGTCATCTCGATTATGTTGTCCGCTACGGTCCGGACCGCAACCGTTTCTATACATATGAGGCCTATGCCGATATCATTGATGAGATTCTGCGTAAACTCATTTCCATGGGAAAAGGGATCGAAGTCAACACGGCAGGATTCAAATACGGGCTGGGACATCCAAACCCGACCGAAGCTGTTCTTTTACGCTATCACGAACTCGGGGGAGAGATTCTGACACTCGGAGCCGATGCCCATGCGCCGGAGCACGTTGCATATGCGTTTGACCGTCTTCCTCAGATTCTGCGGCATGCAGGCTTCCGGTACTTTACGGTCTTTACCGGCAGAAAGCCGGACTTCCTTCCGCTTCCGGAATAGCGAAAATAAAGGATTAATTCCAAAAATTTCAAAATAGGTATTGCAAAATCCGAATAACACGGTATAATGTAAGTATTGAATGGTGTTATTTAAATATAGCATGCACGTACGCAAATGAGTATGTAGTTCAATTTTATTAAACAATTATCTAATTAACTACTCAGTTACTCAATTTCCTTTAAGTAACTAAGAAGGAGCAGGTTTCCTCGCCTGCTCCTTTCTTTGTTTTTGGGCTTCTGTCCTGATTCTTATATACCTGCTGTCTTTTCGCGGTTGCTCCCCGACCTCTTTTTTATAAAGGTAAGAACAGCAAGCAGGAGCATGAGGCTGATGCCAAGTGCTACCCACCAGATCTGTACCAGTCCTGCAATGATATAGCCAATGATACATACCACAGCAACAACCGCTGCATACTGCATCTGCGTTGTCACATGGTTGATATGGTTACTCTGCGCGCCGGCCGAAGACATAACCGTTGTATCCGAAATCGGTGAAATATGATCCCCGCAGACGGCACCTGCCAGCACTGCGGAAACCGCAATGATCATCATTTCCAGATGATCTGCCCCCGGAAACATGGCGATTGCAATCGGAACAAGAATCGCAAATGTTCCCCAGCTTGTTCCGGTAGAAAACGCAAGGAACACTGCAACAACAAACAAAACAGCCGGAAGGAACAGGCTTGCAGAAGCACTCGTTCCAACGATGGATTCCACAAATGTACCAATCTGCAGAGCATCTCCCATTCCCTTTAAGGTCCAGGCAAATATCAGTATTCCGATCGCCGGGATCATCAGCTTAAAGCCTTCCACAAAACTCTCCATGAATCCTTTAAACGTAACCACCTTTCGCGGAAGATACAAAAACAGCATGACAAAGACCGTGACCATGGTTGCAAAAATCAGGCTGGTCTCCGCATCACATCCTGCAAATGCACTGACCACATCGGTCGCACCGCCCAGAAATCCGGTATAGATCATGGCACCAATTGCAGAACCGATCAGAACAATCACCGGAAGAAGCAGATCAATCACTTTTCCGTTGGAAGAAATATCTTCTTCCTTAACCTTTTCAAACTCTTCCCCGCCGCTGGTAAACAGATCTCCTTTTGCAGCATTCTCCTCATGTTTTTTCATGAGTCCGAAATCAAAACCTGCAATAATCACAAAAAATACCATGACAATCGTCAGAATCGCATAGAGATTGTACGGAATTGTTCGCAGAAACAGCTGAAATCCCGTAATCCCGGCATCTTTCGGAACATACGAATTGACGGCTGCCGCCCAGCTGGAAATCGGCGCAATGATGCAGACCGGCGCAGCGGTCGCATCAATGATATATGCCAGTTTTGCGCGGGATACTTTGTAGCGGTCAGTTACCGGACGCATCACAGATCCGACGGTCAGACAATTGAAATAATCATCCACAAAAATCAGCATTCCAAGTCCTGTGGTTGCCAGCATTGCGCTCTTTTTTGACCTGATCTTGCTGCCGGCCCATCTTCCATAAGCAGCTGAGCCTCCTGATTTTGACATCAATACAATAATCATTCCAAGCAGCACATCAAAAATCAGAATATTCAGATTCATGCTGTCTTTCATAATCGAAAACAGGGCATTGAATGCATTCCACGGATGAAATCCGGTATATAACAGTGCTCCGACCGCCACTCCAATAAACAGGGAACTGTATACTTCCTTGGTGACAAGTGCCAGTATGATTGCCAGAAGAGGCGGCACCAGTGACCACCATGTTCCGATAAAAATCGATGTATCCATTTTCCAGATTGTTCCTCTCTTATACCTTTATTTTGTATCACTATTTTAACTTGAACTGCTGCACCAGATCATTCAGAGAAGCAGACTCTGCAGAAAGCTCCTGACTGGTTGCGGAAGATTCCTCTGCGATTGCCGCGTTGCTCTGTACAACCTCGGAAATCTGGTTTACACCGGACTCTGCCTGCTTGATCTGCTCTGCCTGTGTCTCGGAAAGCTGTGCCAGTTCCCGGGATTTCTTTGCCACTTCATTGATTCCCTCTACAAGAGAAATAATCGTCTGGAAAGTCACATCAACTGCCTGATTGCCGTTTTCGATTTCCTGAATAGAGTTCATAATCAGCTCACGGGTATTGACTGCAGACTGTGCACTCTCATCCGCAAGTTTTCCGATCTGGGATGCAACTACGGCAAAGCCCTTGCCGGCTTCTCCTGCACGTGCAGCCTCAATGGATGCGTTCAGTGCAAGCAGGTTCGTCTGCTCCGCGATCTCCTCGATCTGTCCGATGATTGTCTCAATCTGCTTGGACATATCGCTGATTCTCTTCATTGCTTCGGTAACTGCATTCATTTCCTTCTGTGTCTTATCTGCTTCCTGTGCATATTTTACAGATAACTCGTAAGAAGCCTGTGCACTCTCATGTGTGTGCTCAACCCCTTCTGTGATATTGGCAAAGGATGCCAGAAGTTCTTCCACTGCACCTGCCTGATCGGTAGATCCCTCTGCCAGTGTCTGTGATCCCTCTGCCAGGTTGGTAGAACCTGCAGATACCTGGGAAGCTGTCTCCTCAATCCGGTGCATCGTCTCATTCATATCGGTGTTCATGACATGGATCGCATCATTCATTGCCGCAAACTCACCCATATATTTCTCCGGGATTTTGGATACACCGGTATAATCGTTGTGAGCCATCAGATCCATACGGTGGTTGACATCCTGAATAACAGCGGCCAGATTCTTTGCCATCTCGCGCGCAACAATTACCATCTCGGAAATTTCATCCTCTGATGTCATCTCCGGGAATTCGCTGGAGAGATCCCCCTTTGCAAATGTATCAAAACGGGCACCCAGCTGATCCAAAGGATCAACAATATTCTGTGCAAGTACTCTGCCGATCCGGCGGGCTACAAAAATTGCAAGTGCAATAACCGCAATAATTGCAATAAGTGTGATCAATTCTACCATCGTAAGAATTTTTTCTAACTTATCTCCATGCTCGGTATTTGCATCCATCAGTTTCACCATATCCTGATAAATCTGCTCATAGATCGGTGCCACCTGGTCCTGTGCCATCTGCTGAGCCTCATGACGCGCATCAATGTCCTGTGTGTTCTTTCCTTTTTCCAGTACTGCATCACAGATTTCATAATATTCCGTCAGTTTTTCTGTGATGCTGCTATAGATTTTCTCCTCATCCGAAGATGAAACCGTATTTTTTACCTCTTTGGTGTACTGCTGGCAGGATTCTTTCTTCTTCTCATAATTTTCTACGCAACTGTTCACAATGTTTTCATCCTGATATCCGATTGAAGCACACAGATAACTTCTCGTATCGGCAAACGTAATCATCATCTTGCCGATATCACCCTGTGAAAAACCATAATTTTTCAATGCATAATTATAGCGGTTGTTGACCACAATTCCGGATACGGCTCCCACAACACCGGAAATGCTAACAATCAGGGCCACCATCACAATTGCAGAAGAAATTCGTTCTTTTAATCTCTTCTTATTTAACTTTTCAATCAACTTTTGTATCATATAAGTTTCCTCCTCAAACGGGTTCTCATTTGTTTAGATATTTTTTCAGAATTTCTTCCGTCATCTCAAACGGATAGTTCTTTAACTTGGCAGGATTCTGCAACAGTTTCTGCACATCCTCCTCCCACAGTTCCTCCGGGATCTGTGGTTTGCCCAGCAGCTTGTCCAGATAGGCGATAAATTCAGCCCGGTTCTCAAACCCAAGCAGCTCAAGCACCTCTGCCACCCGCTTCTGATTATTGTAAAAACGCAAAAATCCCGGCAGGAAAAATCCGACTGCCTTTCCATGCGGAATGCCAAGCTCATATGTGACCGGATAACTTAATCCGTGCGGAATACTGGTACCGGTATGTGCAATCGCCATACCTGCCACAACCGATGCATGCATGAATGTTTCGTATCCTTCATCCGGAATCTTAATCCCGGAAGAAAGCAGGTATTCCTTTGCACTGCCCCAGATCCGAAGACCTTCCGCTGAATATATCCGGTTATATGCATTTGCATTAGTATTCAGATATGACTCAATCAGATGTGCCAGCGCATCCACACAGGTGCTGACCATATTCTCATAAGAAGAAGTCTTTAAATATCCGGCATCCACAAATGCCAGATCCGCAAACCATTTGTGTGCGATTGACTGCTTGGTATGTAAGTCGTGCCGTGTCAGAATCGCATAAGGCGTCACTTCCGATCCCGTACCGGATGTGGTCGGGACTGCTGCAACCGGATAGCCCTGCATCGGCTCCGGATGATAAAGACGCTCCTCTGCATGATCGATTGCCGATGGATTCGCTGCCAGAAGCGAAATCGCCTTGGACGCATCCATCGGAGAACCGCCTCCCACAGCCACAAAAAAATCCACCTGTTCTTTTACTGCAATGCCCGCTGCCACAGCCACGGTCTCCACAGAAGGATTCTCTTCGATCTCATCAAAAATCACATAGGTCTGCCCGTTTGCCTGCAATGCCTGTTCAACTGCTGCAAGCGAACCATTGATGCGGCTGGAATGTTTTCCCGTCACAATCATGGCTCTGCTTCCTAATGCTTTTAACTCTGCACCGTTTTCCAAAACACAACCGCTGCCAAAAAATACCTTCGTCGGCATATACAATCTCATGTTTCTTCTCCTTTATGCGTTGCACATCTCTGTAACAACTTCATTGATCACCTTTCCGTCTGCCTTTCCTTTCAGCTCCGGCATAATCGTCTTCATGATCTGTCCCTTGTTCTTCGTTGCAATCACATCTGCAAACTTTTCCTTAACAATCGCAGTCACTTCCTCTTTCGAAAGCATCTTCGGTGCATATTCTTTCATAATGTCATAACGTTTTCTGTACTCCTCCAGCAAATCGGTACGGTCTGCCGGGCAGGAATCGATCTGTTCCTGAACGGTCTTTAATTCCTTCATGATTGTGGCATTGACCATATCCTCCGGAATGTCATCTCTGCATCCGGCATCAATGGCATTTTTCTTCACTGCCGAAACCAGAGACGAAATTGCATCCTTCCGTTCCTTGTCGCGCGCTTTCATCGCTGCCATCATATCTTTGCGTAGCTGTTCCATCTGCATAATTTCCTAACCTCCATGCCTATAAAATTCAGATAACTACATTATACTACGCTTCGGGCTGATAGCAAAGAATAACCTTACATTTTTTAATTATATTTATGAATTTTTTTCTGAAACTCCCGAATATCCTTTGCAATTTCACCACTGAGCAGGAGCATACAGATCAGATTCGGGATTGCCATCAGCGCATTGGCAATATCCGAGAAACTCCATACCAGATTCAGTGTCTGTGTACATCCGAAATACACAACAAAGGAAAAAACAAGGCGGTATACCATATTAAACCGGTGCGTTCCCAGCAGATATTCAAATGCTTTTTCCCCGTGATACTCCCAGCCGAGTATTGTAGAAAACGCAAACAATGTAATCCCGATTGTCACAAGCCAGCCCCCGGCCGATCCCAGAACCGTCTCAAATGCCGCAATTGTAACATCCGAACCGGTCAGCATATTCCCGGCAGCATCGGTCATGCCAAGGACACCGGAAGAGGCAATCGCAAGTCCTGTAATCGTACAGACAACAATCGTATCCCAGAAGGTTCCCGTCATATTGATATATCCCTGACGCACCGGGTTATCCGTCGTTGCAGCCGCTGCCGTAATTGCCGCAGATCCCATACCGGCTTCGTTGGAAAATACACCTCTTGCCACACCATAACGCATTGCATTCATCATGGAAGCGACAATCGTTCCGCACAGACCGCCGCCTACCGCTTTTACCGAAAATGCCATCTGAAAAATCATCAAAATGCCTGCCGGCAGATTCGAAATATTTCCGATAATGACAATAACGCCACAGATCACATAAAAAATCGCCATCAGCGGAACGACCACCGAAGAAACCTTTGAAATGGATTTGATACCGCCGACAATGATCAGCAGGGCAAGCACCGTAATCACAATTCCGGTCAGATGGGTCGGCACATGAAATGTCGTATGTAATGCACCGGAAATCGAATTTCCCTGTGTCATATTGCCGATTCCAAACGAAGCAATCACAGCAAAGAGTGCAAATAACCACGCAAGAACCGCTCCAAATCTTTTATTCTTCAGTGCCTTTTTCATCGTGTACATCGGGCCGCCGCTCATCTCCCCTTTGGCATTGATCTCACGGTATTTGATCGCCAGCATACATTCACTGAACTTCGACGTCAGACCAAATGCAGCAGAGATCCACATCCAGACCAAAGCTCCCGGGCCACCGGAAACCATCGCCGTCGCAACCCCCACAATGTTGCCCGTTCCGATTGTGGCGGCAAGTGCTGTGGTCAGTGCCGAAAACGGAGACACATCGCCCTCGCCACGGCTTTTCGTCCGCGCCTCTTTGCTTAACGTACTTTTGAGTGCATAACCGAGATTTCTCCATGTCAGAAACCGCGTGCGGATCGTAAGGAAAATTCCGGTCCCCACAAGCAGAATCAGCATGACCGGTCCCCAGACAAAATCGTCAATTGCTGTAATCACATCATTTAACTTTTCCATAACCTCATCCCTCCTGTTTTCGAATAAAAAAAGGGGCAGTGTCTGAACAACATCGCCCTTTGTTTTTTATATCCTATGAAATTTGTCTTTATATTATACTTCCGAAAGGAATCTGTCAACTGGTTTATGCAACAACGTCCACTTCGTCATCCTTCTGACGCAGAATCCTTGCCGTTTCCATCCCATTCTTTCCCGGCATCTGGATATCCAAAAAGAGCATATCCGGCTTACAACCACTTGCAATCAGTTCATCACCCGATAAATATGTTTCTATCACTGCATCCGGTAATAATTTCTTTATTTTTCTTCTAATATCAAGCCTATAGATTTTTCATCATCGCAGATTGCAATTTGCATCCTGACAATAGTATTCTCAAAAATATATTCTCCCCGAAAATGCCACATGCGGTAATTCATAAAAAATACTGTCCCCCGGACAGATCGGACGATACAGAGGATCTGCCACAATGATCCCTGCACTTTTAAGTGCCTCTTCCATTGCTTCCTCTCCAAGCACCATTTTATCTTTTTCACCGAGCAAATCCGCACATTCCTTTAACGGACACAGTACGCGGGCGGCACGACCATATCTTTTTTCAATCCCTGCTGCTAATGATCCCATAGTGACAGGTTCTCCGACCAGCGTGATATCTGCCTCCTGCTGCATGCGGTTCTGCAAATATACAACCGCCGGCTCTGCCTGCCGTGTGGCTGCACGTTCCAGTGCATTTGAAATATCTTCTGCCAGCCAATCGTTTGGTGTTCCGATCACATATGGTATTTTGTACTTCTCCCAGAGTATCTTTGCCACACGGAGTCCTACTGCCGAAACAACCAGATTAACGTCTGCCTCCGCTGATCTTTGCAACGTTTTCAAATCATCGCCCATCGCCCACACAGACATAACCTGCCATCCGTATTTCTGCAGATTCTCTTTTAAGGTTTCTGCATTTTTCTGTGGTCCGAAATCAAGTGGTGTCACACCTAACAGATTTACCGTGCGCGAAGAGGGATCTCTATTCTCCTGCCTGTCCGGTTCTCTGACAAACCGCTTTGCGATTTCTTCGAGTGCAATGCCCGCTCCATACACATAATCATTCATCCCGTTCGTCGGCACGGAAAATGCCGGAATTCCGGTTTCTGTCTCAATCACACGCGCAATTGCAGGAAAATCCGTACCATTCATAAATGGAATAGGCGAACCTGCCAGCGCGATAAATTTGGGATGCAGTTCACGGGCTGCATACTCGATATCATCAATAAATTTTCTGTCATTTCCCATGATCGCGTCAATTTCTGTAAGTCCCGAGATAAAAATAAGACTGTCCTGATCGTACCAGCGGATTTCATCATGCGTATTGTAAGTAGAGTTGCATCCGGAAGGATCATGCATAACTGTCATTCCGCCAAGTTCATACAGTGCAGAACAGACCCCTGACACATCGGCCGTATAAACCGGTATCATTCGATAAGATTGTCTCATAGACAGCACTCACACCCCCATCCTTTTTGTACAACAAGTTTTTCTGTATCCTTTTCATTGAGATATGCATCCATCATCAGCTCTGCGGTTCTTCGAATACCGTCAAATCCATACAGACCTTCTCCCTGTACCAGATTGACAAAGTGACGGCTTCGGCCAAAATAGGCCGCTTTCTGTCCGATTGCCAGCACTTCCCCGCTTGCACCTCTTGGCAGTACACGCATCTTCACCTGAATCGTTGCGATCAGCTCAAGTTCCGGTGCATGCTCCTGCAGCCAGAAAAAATCTGCTTTTTCTTCCGGACTGATACTGTCCAGATAAACAGCTTTCACACAAAAGCCATGTGTCAGAAGCAGTTTTGCCAGTCCAAGTGGTCTTGGATGATACAGATAATCCAGAGTGACCGGCATATCCCCGATCAGATTTTTTGCTTTTGCCAGAGCCTCCTCACAGGACTCCTGCTCGCGGGCCAGCTCATCTTCTGTCAGTTCCGGCAGTCCGAGTGCATCGGTCAGCTGCTTTAACTGCTTTCTGATCTCATCATAGTCAAAACTGCCGGGCAGATACAGAGATTTTCGTCCCAGGCGGCCTGCCTGTGCCTCCATCCCGTATTTTCCAGCCGGATAGCAGTCGATAAACAGGCATCCCCTGCTCATATCCAACAGTTCCTGCCAGGTTTTACATCCGGGCAGTTCCAGCACCTTATAATCATATCGTTTTAACAGACGCTTAATATCACTGTTCTCATCCAGAACAAAATCACTGCCAAAGACAGATACTGTTTTAGCGTCCGGCTCACAGCCCAAAAGAGGATCATACATTGCTTTCCGCAGCTTCTGGTCCGGTGTCAGTCCATGTTTTTGCATAATCGGGTCCATATAACAGCGGATAAAGCAGATGTCAGGAAAACGATGCTCTAGTTCCCTGTAAATATAGTTCAGATTACTTCCCACAAAATGATGCAGACAAACGGTAAAAAGCAGAACCGCCTCAGGATGGTCCTTCCGTTTATTCAACACATCCGTCACACCCTCGATGGTAATATCCTCCAGATTGCCGCTTAGCAGATTCTGCTCCTCCACAAGAACAAAAGAAAAACGGTCTGCTGCATTCATTTCTGCCGCAGTCAGTACAACACCACGCATACAGTTATCCGCACAGACATAGATCTGGATAGATTCCGGAACCTGCATTCCCGTATGCACAATATTCCAGTTGCCATGCACCGGCGAATTATACTCCAGTGCCGAAACAAATGGTGTTGGAAATGAGGCATCTTTTATTTTTACCACAGCATCTTTCGAATCAACGGTTTCCCCCACACGACGTAACATTACGCTTCCTCCTGTATATATCCGGACCTTACCTTATCGCTTTTCGCTTCCAGAATGCCACCGCATATGCGATACATCTGCATGGCAAGCGCACGGTATTCGTCTGCCATTTCACCTGTTGGATAACACTCCATCAATGTTTTTTTCTGCTCCTCTGCCAGTGCCACCTGCCCGCTGTGTGATAGTGTACCAATAACAGCTGTGTGAAAATCGTCTGCCAGTTCTGCCACTTTTTCCTCTTCCCGCGGGACATCCCTGCGATTTAAAATGAGTCCGCCAAGCCCGGCATATCCACGGTTTTTAAAATTTTCCACTGCCATGGCAATATTTGCAGCTGCATGAATTGCCATGTTTTCCCCGGAGGTAATAATAAATATTTTGTCCGCATAACCGCCCCGCATCGGCATGGAAAATCCACCGCATACCACATCTCCGAGTACATCATATAAAACCACATCCGGTTTGTATACATCATATGCGCCAAGCTCTTTTAACTTTTC
>ENA-OPVK01002061-OPVK01002061.1-human-gut-metagenome-genome-assembly--contig:-NODE-2061-length-10962-cov-1.889612_pt1 | contig 10962 bp, 10 predicted proteins | sample MGYA00241495_ERZ501982 | MGnify/ENA primary metagenome ERZ501982 (study PRJEB25962, sample SAMEA2042002) | human gut metagenome | biome: human gut; feature: human-associated habitat; material: faeces...
GCCTACTTGCTGGGCTTCTGCGTCGGTGTTGCAGTCGGTACACCTGGTTTCTGCGTTGGGGTTGCAGTCGGTGTCACTGCCGGTTTCTGCGTCGGTGCTTTGGTTGGTACTTTTGTCGGTGCATTAGTCACAACTACTGTCTTTTTCTTTTTCACCGTAACCTTGCAGGTTTTTACATACTTCTTGCCCTGATAACGAAAACGTGCTGTAATCTTCGTTGTCCCCGCCTTTTTCGCTTTCACTTTTCCTTTCTTGGAAACTGTCGCAATTTTCTTGTTTTTGCTCTTCCATGTTACTTTTGTCTTCTTGCTTATATTTTTAACCTTAAGCGTTAAGATTTTCCCCACAGTTATTACCGCTTTTTTCTTTGATAAAGCAGGCTTTTTCTTTGCTGCCTGAGTTGGCATAGAAAAAGAAAATACCATGCTTGCTGCTAACATCCATGCTAACAGCTTTTTACCATTCTTTTGCATACACAAACCTCCAATTCTATCCTTGAATTGTCTCATTTTTAGGATATGTTAATTATAACATATTTCCTCTGCAACACCATAAATCAATTCTTATTTTTTCATAAAGTCAACGTAATAGCCTAAAAAATTAAACAGGGACCGGTCTGGCAAGAACCGGTCCCCAAAAGAGAAACAATTAGTTGTGACAATCTCCTATTTAATTTATGGCTCTGCAGCCACCTCATCCGGTGGTGCTCCACCTGGCTTTTTAACATCCTTTTTCTCTACTTTTTTCCCTTTGATTTTTGCTTTTGCAAAGAGTGCCTGTAACACAATAAAGAAGCAAAGCAGTGCGGAAAGTACAATTCGTACCCACCAGCTTGACAATGTACCCTGTGTTGTAATCAGACTGGTAATGGTTCCTTTAATCAGTACACCAAATGTTGTACCAACAACCGTTCCGACACCTCCTGAAAGAAGTGTTCCACCGATTACTGCTGCCGAAATAGCATCCATTTCCAAACCTTTTGCCTGTTCTACAAATCCAGCACAACTGTTCAAGCAGAATAAGAATCCACCCAAGCCGGCCAAAAGACCATCTAAAATATAAGCTTCAAACTTCGTTCTTTTTACATTTAAGCCCATCATCAATGCACTCTGCTGGCTACCGCCGATAGCAAATAATTTGCGTCCGAATTTTGTATAACGAAGCATAATAGCAATCAAAACAACCACAATTAGTGCAATCACAACCGATGGATATATATATGCCGGCCGAAATACCCCATGTTTATTATATGTTCCAATCGGCAGTTCAATCTGATATGTTGCCCATTTCTGAAACAAATCGTTTTTAATGGAAATCATATCTGTACTTATCATAGCCGTAAGTCCTCTTCCTAGAAACAAACCCGCCAGAGTAACGATAAACGGCTGAATTTCCAGGTAGGAAACTAAATAGCCTTGAAGCAAACCAAACAGTAATCCAATACCAAGCGAAATCGCAAGAGCAGCATAAGGGCTCATCCCCTTATTTTCCATGGCATAAGCACTCGCCATACAAACCAATGCGGTTACCGAACCAACCGAGATATCAATTCCTCCGGTAATCATAACGATTGTCATACCACAACCAATTACAATCAATCCGGCATTGTTAATAAACAAGTTGGTAAACATCTGCGGTTTTGCAAAACCTTTGTCTGCAAATACAATCATTCCTGCTACATACATTGCAATAAACAACACAATTGTAATAATGAAAAGAAATGTATTGCTGTTAAATCTTTTTGTCTTTGCCTTCAAAAATTCACCCATTACTGTTCACCTCCCTGTACTACTGCCTTTTTCGACTGTCTCTTCGCTTTGTAATTCTGCATTGCCTTTTTGTAAACCGGGCTCTGAAGAACTACGATAATGATAACAACGATTGCTTTATAAACCGGGAGCTGGTCAGACGGTACACTCATAGCATACAGCGTTGTTGTCAACGCCTGAATCGTATAAGCGCCAATTACTGACCCCATCAAACTAAATTTACCACCACTTAAGATGTTTCCACCTAACGCTACTGCTAAGATGGCATCCATCTCAAGGTTCAGACCAATGTTGTTAGCATCTGCGGAATAAATTCGGCTCGAAGCAACAATTCCTGCAAGCCCTGCCAGGGCTCCGCAAATTACATAGGTGAGGAATTTAATTCTTGTAGAATTTAATCCAATCAAGCGGGATGCGTGACTGTTAATTCCTACACTTTCAATATACATACCAAGTGCTGTCTTATTTAATACCAAATAGGCAACAATAACGGCTGCGACTGCAAAGATAACCGGTGTCGGAATTGGTCCGAGAAATCCACCCATTGCCTTGTAAGATTCCACACGGACATATGTAATCTGTCCTTGTGTAACCAACTGGGCAATACCGCGCCCTGCAGTAAACAAAATCAATGTAGCAACCATTGGCTGGATATTTAGTTTTGCAACCAAAAAACCATTAAACGCACCGCACAAAGCAGCAACTAAAATTCCGGCAATCGCAGCAATGATAATCGGAGCTGCCAGTGTATTTGTACTTACTTCACCGCCGGACAAAATCTGACAGCAACCGCCATAACAGCACCAACACTGATATCCTGACCACCGGAAGCAGCTGTTACTAATGTCATACCAATGGCAAGTATAACAAGTTCAGAACCTCGGTTAATCACATCAATCAGCCATCCACTTAATTGTCCGTCCTTTAACGTTATATTAAAGAAATCCGGTGTTCGAATCACATTTACAAGCAATACGATAAACAAACACACAATCGGCATAAATAATCGCATTCCTGTTATTTTTTTAATTTTCTCAGCCATTATTCATCACCTCCCGCAATTGCTTTCATAATGGATTCTTGTGACAAATCCTCTTCTTCAATTTCGCCAACCTTTTTTCCGTCACGAAGAACTGCCATACGGCTGCAGGTTCGAAGCATCTCCTCAATCTCGGAGGATATAAAGGTGACTGCTTTTCCCTCATCCGCCAGTTGAAGTACTAATTTCTGAATTTCTGTCTTTGTTCCGATATCAATCCCTCGTGTCGGTTCATCCAAAATCAGGTAATCCGGATTCGTAAGCAGCCATCTGGCAATAATCACCTTCTGCTGGTTTCCGCCGGATAAGCTCTTAATCGGAGTTTCACGGCTTGCTGTTTTAATCTGCAGCAAGTCAATGTATTTATCCGCAAATTCTTCCATCTGTTTGCGGGATAATAACTTAAACATTCCACGTTTTGCCTGAAGTGCCAATATAATATTTTCGCGAACAGACAAATCGGCAATGATTCCTTCCTTTTTTCTATCTTCCGGCAAATATGCCATGCCGGCTTTCATCGCATCCAATGGGGATGAGATTTTAGTATCTTTTCCTTTGACTTTCAGCACGCCGGAATCGGCTTTGTCAGCGCCGTAAATGGTACGAACCAACTCTGAACGTCCGGAGCCAAGAAGTCCTGTAAGTCCAATTACTTCTCCTTTGTTGATTGTCAAATCAAACGGTCGAATTGTACCTGCATGACCTAACCCTTTGGCCTCAATCAACGGTTCTAAATGTTTTTCATGCTTATATTCACCCTTGATATCTGCTAAGTCATCAAAATCTTTTCCCATCATTTTAGATACTAATTTTACACGTGGAAGCGATTCCACTTCATACTCACCAACCAATTCACCATTTCTCAGTACAGTGATTCGGTCACACACTTCATATACCTGTTCCAAAAAGTGTGTTACAAAAATAATTCCTACACCTTCTGCTCTCAATTTCCGCATCAGGACAAATAATTTTTGAACCTCGTCATCATCCAAAGAGGATGTCGGCTCATCCAAAATTAAAACTCGGCATTTCATATCCACAGCTCTGGCAATTGCTATCATTTGCTGAATTGCCAAGGAACACTCGTCCAAACTCTGAGTTGGTGCCACATGGATATCGAGATTCTTTAAAACCTCTGCTGACTTCCGATTCATTGTACGCCAGTCTATCATACCAAATCTTCTTGGCTCTCTGCCGATAAACAAGTTTTCTGCAACCGTAAGATTCGGACATAAATTTACTTCCTGGTATACGGTACTGATACCATTTTGTTGTGCTTCCTGCGGTGAATGATTCACTATTAATTCCGGTTTACCTCCCGCATTTTTCACCATGTAAATCTCACCTGTCTGAAAATCATGAACACCGGTTAACACTTTAATCAAGGTGGATTTACCTGCACCATTTTCCCCCATCAGGGCATGGATTTCTCCTTCCCGTAATGTAAAATCTACATTGGATAATGCCTTCACTCCGGGAAAAGTTTTGCTGATATTACTCATCTTTAATACAATATTCTCGCTCATCTTTCCCTCCATCTACCTGCATAACAGGATATTTTCTAATTGAGAGAGGAAGAAATCATTCCTCCTCTCTCACTCAATTTGTTACTGATTTTGTTTCATTTTCTGCTACATTGTGTTCGAATTAATACTTACGAGCACCCATTACCTCATCTGTCACAACCGTTACCGGATACTCTTTTCCGTCAACAGTTACCGATTTTACAGTATCATCATGAGCAAACATTTCTTCATCTACGTAAGCTTTCTTCTCTGGTGTTTCTTTGTTCTCAAGCTGTTTGATGATTGCTTCTACACGTGGTCCATGAAGTGGGTTACACTCTGTATTCAAAGTGATTTCACCAGACTGAACTTTCTTCAAACCTTCTTTTGTACTATCGAAGGAGAATACCATCATGTCTTTGTCTGCACCAACTTCATAACCTGCTGCTTTGATTGCATCAATTGCACCAAATGCTTCGTTATCGTTCTCACAGTATACAACATTGATGTCTTTTTTGTACTTCTTCAAGAAGGACTGCATAACTTCCTGACCTTTTGCCTGTGTAAATTCACCGGTTGTTTTGTCAAGAAGGTTCCAGCCATTTGCAGCTACAGCATCATCCAAACCTTTGGTACGGCCAATCTGTGCCGATGCACCGATTGTACCCTGAATATTAACCAGTTTCATATCTTTCATGTTCTTTGCTTTCATGTAAGCATCCAAGTAAGCTGCTGCCTTTTTACCTTCCAGTTCGAAGTTAGAACCTACCCATGCAGTATACAAACTGTCATCTTTTACATCTACCATACGGTCAACAATGATAACCGGGATTCCTGCCTGTTTTGCCTCACCAAGAACGGCATCCCATCCGGTCTCAGTAACCGGTGCAAGTACGATGTAATCAACATCCTGCTGGATAAAGTTACGGATTGCTGTGATCTGGTTTTCCTGTTTCTGCTGAGCATCATCAAAGATCAGGTCATATCCGTTTTCTTTGCTGAATGTGTCTTTCATTGACTGAGAGTTTGCTGTACGCCAGTCAGATTCTGCACCTACCTGTGAGAAACCTACTGTGATCACATCATCGGATGAGCTTGATGAATCACTGCTCTTGTCGCTGCTGTCAGATCCTTTGCTTCCACCGCATCCAACTGCTAAAGCTGCTGTCATCGCTGCACATAACAATACTGCTAACACTTTTCTTTTTTTCATTTTACATGTTCCTCCTTCATTGGGTTTTCTTAACCTCTTGATGTACTTATAATAATAAAATTTTCATACTTTTAATACGGAAAATCTTCCTCTTTTGGTAGAATATTTTCTGCTTTTCCATGAAAAAGTTAGTTTTTTTATGATGGAAGTTGAATATTTTTAGCTGCTATGATGATCGTCGCATTTGTGCCTTCATTTTCCTTGCTTTCAAAGAACACTCCGTATTCTTCCCCGTAATAATACTTGATTCTCTGGTTCACATTCGATACACCAAAGCCCTTCGCTTCATCTCCTGTATCCGTCCCTGCCATCTTTTTCCGGAGACTGTTCAGTTCTTCCTCTGTCATACCTTTTCCATTGTCAATGACCTGGAAAATGATTTTATCTCCCTGCTTTTTACCGGTAATCAGGATTTTACCTTTCCCCCGCTTATTCTTAATTCCATGATAAAGCGCATTTTCGACAAGAGGCTGCAGTGTAAGCTTCGGTATAATGTAGCCATAGATCTCCTCATCCATCTGGATCTCATAGTCCAGGATATCCTGATAGCGGAACTGCTGGATCTCCAGATAGCTCTCAATATGCGTCCGCTCTTCTTTCACTGTAATATAATCATGTCCTTTGCTTAAGGTTGTGCGGAAAAAATCAGAGAGCGAGGTTACCATTTTCACAACCTCTGCACTTTTATTTTCCTCAGCAAGCCAGACAATGGCATCAAGAGTATTGTAAAGGAAATGTGGATTGATCTGTTCCTGCAGAAGTCGGTTCTCAATAATTCTGAGATTTTCCTGTTTTTTCCGGATATCATCTACCAGAATCCCGATTTCCTCTGTCATATCGTTAAAGCTCCGCGTGAGCACCGCAATCTCGTCCCCTGCTTCGACCTGTGTTTTTACAGAGAAATCACCACCGGCAACCTTCTCTGTCAGATCACACAGATCGCGGATCGGTCTTGTCACACTTCTTGCTGCTCGTCCACTGAGCAGCAGGGAAATACTCATCGCAACAATTGCTACTCCGACCGCCAAAATGGTCGAATTACGGTTATTCCGGTTCAGTTCCGTCTGTACAGTCACAAAATTGGAAGTTTCCAGATAGACATAGTCCTGGATTCCGGTCTGTACCAGTGTCGTCAGATCTTTGACATTACTGTTAAAATATTCCATTCTCTCATCATAAGAAGTCCGTTCTTTAATCTGTTTATCCAGATCCTGTACACAAAAACGGAGTGAAGACAGTGAATTTTTAATACGTCCCGCCTGTGACTGGGTGAGCGGAACCGTCGCATTTTGCGTCATCTTATCACACGCCTCTTCCATCTCCGTAATATAGTCGTATGGATTCACCGTCACTACTCCATTTACCGTTGTAACTCCATCTCCGACCTCCTTAAGCTGCTTATTACTTACCACAGCAAGATACACACTATAATCCAGCCGACTTTTAAAGTCTTTCACATAACGGTTGGCATAGGCAATACTTTTTGTAATCTCAGAATAAGCTGATGCCGCATTATTTAAAGACACGATCAAATAGGCGGCCAGAATTACCATTGGCAGAAATGCTGACAGCGAAATGGAAAGCAGTTTCTTATTGATCGACCAGTTCTTATATTTCACCTTCATATTTTATCCCCTTCCTCTTGAACGGAATTCCTTCGGTGAACATCCCTGTGTCTTTTTGAATATATAGCTGAAATAATGGGAATCTTTGTATCCCACCTCATATCCGATGTCCGATGTCCTCTTATCCGAACACATCAGAAGCTCTTTTGCTTTTTCCATACGAACACCCGTCAGATATTCTACAAAGGTTGAGCCAACCTCCTGACTAAACAAAGAGCTGAAATAGCTCGGACTGATGTTGACGCTCGAAGCCACCAGGTTCAGTGAAATATTCTCTGACATATAATTTTGTCCGATATAATCTCTCGCTTTTTCAATAATTTCTGAATAGCGTCTGCCCGATACCTGCTCTCTTAACCGGATCATTCGTCTGACTATATTTTCCAGGTACTTCCTCGTTGCCTCCAGTTCCTGCACATACTGCGATACCTCCTGCACATCGCCAAGCTCTCTTTCAATATCTTCTTTTTCAATGTTCAAACTATCTCCCAGACTTTGGACGCTGATAAAAGTATCCATTACAATATACTGTCTCAACATCATCGACTGCAGGTTCTGCTCACCAATTGCATCAAAATATGCATCCATAAAGCTTTTTACTTCATTTTCCGTTCCTGTCTTCAGGAAACGCTCCAGCATTTTCCGGTTCTCCGCCATGGTTCCGAGTCTGTGCATCTCAACGTCATTCTGAACCCCCATTTGATGAACCTCTGAATAACTCACAAACTGTCTCAAACTTCTTGAAAAACGCTCTGCAAAGGCTCTGTTTGCATCATTGTAGGATCTTTTAATCTCACTGAACCTCCCCACCTGACTTCCAATTCCTCCAAAATATTCCAGATTTTTATATTTTTCCAGAACTTTTTCCAGATCTTCCCTAAATGTCTGAGCTCTCGCAGTCAGTTCTTCACCAACAGCTCCCTGTGCAATAAATCCCCATCCTTCTACACCTCTCCGGAACCACAGGAGCTTTTCTGTCTGCTCACTCAGATTTTCTATATCTTCAGTTGCACTTACAATATCCTCGCTATAATCCATCGGATGATCGATCATAATGATCTTAAAGAGGATCACACAATATCCCTCTGCACTGATTTCAATTCCCAGCTGCTTTCCCTGCTCCAGACATTCTCCAAATGGCATACTTCCTGCAAACACCTGATTGAAAAACTGAAACTTTTCACTTTCTTTGTTTTCCTGCATTTCACGGGCATATTGATTCATCTGCTCTTTTTCACTTTGCTCTTTCCGGATTTCTTCTGCTACTTTGTTAACTGCATCCAACAATTTTTCTGAAGAAATTGGCTTCAGAAGGTAATCGGTTACACCAATCTTAATCGCCATCTTTGCATAATCAAACTCATTATATCCACTCAGAATCATGATTTTCGTAGCCGGAAGTACTTTTTTAACCTGCTCACTGAGTTCCAGTCCATCCATAAAAGGCATCTTAATATCCGTGATCAGGATGTCTGGTTTCTTTTCAAGAATCATCGGTAACGCAAGTTCTCCATCACTTGCCTCTCCGACAAAGTCATATCCATGCATTTCCCAATTAATACTGTTCTTGATCCCATTTCTGATAATAATTTCATCTTCAACCAAAAATACTTTTATCATTCTTCTTCCTGCCTTTAATATGTTCTGTTTTCTATAATTTCATCCAAATCCATAGTTCCGTCAAAATATGTTTCTTCCACGTATTGTTCCTTATCAATGGAAATATCCGATTCCAGTCTCTGGATCAGTTCTGCCGCTTTCGGTCCCTGGCCAGGATTGCATTCAAAGGTTACATTCAATTTACCTTCTTTTACAGCTTCGATCCCCGCTTTGCTTCCACCAAATGAAATCACAATAATATCTCCGTCCTCTCCACAGGTCTTTCCTGATTTCTCGATCGCATCGATGGCTCCCAGTGCCATCTCGTCACTCTCAGCAAACACTACCCGTAAATCCGGTTCCTGCTCAAGAAATAGTTTCATGACTTTCTCTGCCTCTTCTCTGGAATTGTCACCGGTCTGTTGTGCCACCATCTCCCAGTCCGAATACCTTTCCAGCATAGTCTGATATCCCTGCGCTCTCATCAGCTGCTCCTCCGAGCCGATGGATTCCTGAATCGCGGCGATCTTGATGGTAATGTCTTCTTCTGTCTGCTCCTCCTCTGTCGAATCCGTCTCATCCTTCGCCGTTGAACTGCTTTTCATAATTTTATCAAAAATGGATGCACTGCTATCTGTCGCTTTTGAACTGTCTGTATTTACTTCCGTATCTTCACTGTCCGTCTGTTCCGATTCTTCCTGAGTCGGTGCCTCAGAAGCCGCCTTTTCTTTCTCTGCCTTTTTCTCGTCCTCTTCTTTCAGATATTCATCCAACCATTTTCCTGCCTTTTTCATCTGTTTTCCGTAATCACTTCCAAGCATGCACGAATACAGACTGCTGTCATCCGTATCTACACCGTTATTCACAAGGATTATAGGAATATGTGCCTTTTTTGCATCTTCCAGCACATCATCCCAGCCAATTTCAGAAATCGGATTCAGAATGATATAGTCCACACCCTGTTTTATAAATCCTTCCACATCTTCAATCTGTTTTTCCTGATCGCTACCTGCATCTGCATACACCGCTTCATAGCCGTTTGATTTGACAAATGTATCCATAAAAGACGCTGTATTTGCATCCTTCCATGAGCTTTCTTCTCCACTCTGTGAAATTCCCACTGTGATCAGATAATCGAACTCGCTTTGCAGATTATCCCCATTTCTTGTCTCTCCTGTAAATAAAGAAAGTGCAAATGTACCCGCCGATACAATCAATATCAATACTGCCGCAACCTTTAAAATAAATCGTCCTACACGTCCCATGTCGTTCCTCCTTCACGTCTGTTAAAGGACATTCTTTTCAGATGTTTTCTATTATACACTGACTTTTATCAGAAAGAAAGGTAGAAATCGAGCAGACCAGCTCACTATATACACAAAAAACCACAGACATAAATGCCTGTGGCTTTCGATCTCATTTGATTATACAAGCTCAAGAATAACTTCCATTGCAGCGTCACCTTTACGCGGTCCAATCTTAACGATTCTTGTGTAACCACCGTCTGCATACTTCGGAGCGATCTCTGTAAACAGTTTGTCTACCAGATCAACTTCTTTTGTATTTTTCTTCTTTCCAGCTGCAGCAGTCGGAACTTCTGTTACAGGGTAAAGTACTTTCAGCATCTGACGTCTTGCATGAAGTCTTGACGGATTATCTTTTTTGATTGTCTTTTCAACTTCTTCGTATACAGTAACTTTCTTACCATCTACTACTTCTTTAACTCTCTTGCCTTCTGCATCTTTCTTAGCAACTTTAGCTTTGATTGTAACTTCTTCGAAGTTATCTTTTTCTTTTACAGCTGAAGCGATAAGACCTTCTGCGATCTTACGGATTTCTTTAGCTTTAGCTTCTGTTGTTCTGATTTTTCCGTGCTGAAGAAGCATTGTTACCTGATTTCTCAGTAATGCTTTTCTCTGACTTGCTGTTCTTCCAAGTTTTCTATACTTTGCCATTTTTTTATCCTCCATTATTCGGGACATACCGGCATGCACTTTCGGTCTTACTGCGGATATGCCATCTGGTTATGCTTTCATCGGGCTTACTAGCCAGATCGTGTGTCAGTGTTTCTGCCTGTATTCACATGCGAAACGGGAACTCCTTATTCGTCTCCCTGGCTGAGTTCAAGACCAAGTTCTTTTAATTTAGCATAAACTTCATCGAGAGACTTACGACCAAGGTTACGAACCTTCATCATATCTTCCGGAGTCTT
>ENA-OPVK01002062-OPVK01002062.1-human-gut-metagenome-genome-assembly--contig:-NODE-2062-length-10955-cov-3.222844_pt1 | contig 10955 bp, 10 predicted proteins | sample MGYA00241495_ERZ501982 | MGnify/ENA primary metagenome ERZ501982 (study PRJEB25962, sample SAMEA2042002) | human gut metagenome | biome: human gut; feature: human-associated habitat; material: faeces...
AAGTGATATAGTTTCTACAACAATCACATAAATCCCCACTTCTTATTTGATTGTAATATGATTTGGTTTTCTCAACATCCAAAGCATTCACATCCTCAAACTTGAAGTTGTTAATTGCAGTCTCAGAACAGCGATCAGTTCTTCGCCGTCCATTTCACCGGTTTCTTCGAAACCGAAAGAGCGATACATCTGACGGGCAACTGCATTATCGGGTTCATATGATAGCCAACAGTATTCCGCTTCTCCACAAGGCATAGATTTTATGAACTCTAATGCAAGGCTGACCGCTTCTTTTCCGTACCCTCTGTTTTGATATGCCTTATCGATCATAAGACGCCACAGATTATAGTTTCCCTTTGCAATTTCAGGTGCATCCGTCCAATAATCATCAACATCAAAACCAATCATCAGGAAGCCTACAGGCTTATCCTCATCATATATACCAAACGGGAATGCATGACCGTTTCCCGTAATTGCAGTATACGCTTCAATGATGCTGATCTCATTGGTGGCAACGAAGTTCTTCTGCGATTTCGATACCGTCAGTTTCAGGATATCCCAGACATTATTACCATTTACTTTTTCTAAATGAAGCATATATCTTTACCTCGCTAAATAACGATTTTCTCAATTCTCCAAACTGGAATTTTATCGTTCTTTCATACAATACACATAAGTCTGTACAATATTACGCATATAAATAAACTGATTATGTTTGCTCTATTTGTTTTATAGTTTGCATTTGTCGGATTTCATTTTTTTATTTTGTTATTTCAAGTAAAATCAAATACATGCAATGGGACAATAACAATAATAAGACTAAATAGTAAAGTCACTATCTTTAATATTTTACTTTTTTTCCAGAAAAAATAGTACATTGCAAACTGCAATATTATACTTATTGTAAAATAAAGTATCCACTTTAATTCCCATTGCACAATAGCTATTATTGATTCATAATCAAATTCAGTAAAAATTATGCATACAATAAATATCCAAAGAAAAAGTAAAAATACAATAAATTCGTATCCTGCTAATGCAAGTACTTTTTTTCTTATACTTGCATTTCGCATAAAAAAAACAACCCCAATAGATAATATACACAATAAAAATGTTCTATAATAATCCGAAAAAATTATTTCTGTTATCACATTCGTGTCTCCTATAAAAACTTCTGTTAAATCAGCACAATTTTTCAAATATTGATAGCAGCAATATTCCGATTTTACGCTCTCTGCAACTTCCCGACAAATTACGATTGATCAACTTTATTAATACCATTATTCTACCATAATTACACTTACAATCCTACTTCATTCTATTAAAATTGATTTACAGAATTTATAATTAATTTACTTTGAGAATGCAGATTGAGTTTTGATCCTATAGGCACTCATTCCATACCCCGCGAGTTCCATAACGTAAATTACAGATTCTGTGGTGCAATTCATAACGTTGACCGGGCATGTATAAGCGTCCTCTCACAAGTCATCCATAACGTAAATGAAAGAAAAACGGTGCAGACAAATATGATTTCCTTCGTGAGCCATGGAGCTGGGATTCTAAAAATTTCGTGAAGCTCTGCTTCACAAAATTTTTGCTCAGAAGCCCAGCGGAATGCCCGGCGAACAGGAACATCATATTTCGTCTGTACCGTTTTTCTTTTCATAAACCGATAAAATCACGACTTGCGAGAGGACGCTTATATCTGCCCCCTCATAGCCTATAAAAGCACCACAAAATCTGCTACTTTACGGTAAGCTAAACTCCAGTTATTTATTCATAATCCTGCGGAATCCAGATTCCATCCTCGCTGTCAGGCTGGATCATTTTTACAAACCGCTCTGCGCCGTCCTCGATAAAAGTGATTTTTATATTGATACCTTCTTTCGAGCCGTCCTGCAACGTCTCCACTTGTACTTTGTTTTCGTTATCCAGCAGATTCAACAAATACTTTGCAGCCAATACCGGATCCTTTAGATTCTGATATAACATAGAACTGGAAAGCAGACTGTTCATAACCAATGCATCATACATGCCATTGACCGTGTAATCAATCGGTGTGCCATTAATTTGCGGATATGCCTCATCAAATTCCGTTCCTGATACAATATAATCCAGAAAACGGATATTCTCATCCGTCACTTTATAACTTCCATCTCTCTCCTCAAATGTAATATCTTCTTTCCACACCGTAACATGTGGATCAGATGTCCATGCATAGTACAAAATCTCTGCTGTGTTTTTTCCATCATAGGAGGTCGTGATCGTATACCCCTTCGAATTTTCATCCGACGTATCCCACATTGGCCACGGGCTTGACCATCCAAAGATGGTATCTCCTTCGTCGATCACAAGCAGCTGCTCCTTCATCATTTTTTTTCTTGCTCCATCCATGCACAAACTGTCAATCGCTGCTCCGTCCCTGTCACAAAATGCATCCGCCCAGGTTTGTAAGAAACTTTGTTGTTGTGCCCGAATCGCATCGGACTGCTTTTTTAATAAGGCATTTAGTTCTGATTCCTGATCAGCCAAAGAATCCTTCTCTGTGTTTAACGTTTGGTCAGTCAGACTGCTTTCTGATAATTCGGTTGCAATATTTTCTTCCACATTATCGTTCTTTTTCGGATTGGTAAGAAAAAGTGCTCCTATTATCACACAGAAAAGCAATGCTGCTGCAATCAGCCAGAAGGTCGGCTTTTTAAAATTCAGGATTCCTTTTACTCTCTGTTTCACACCCACTTCCCCAAATGCTAACGGGCAGACGGTGATCATTTTTCCCGGCACATGGAACGAAAGCAGGACAAGTGAATACTCTTTTTTCTGCTCTGCGCTCCAGTCCTTTATCACACGCTCATCGCATGCCATCTCAATGTCCCGGCAAAACAAAATGTACGCCAGCCAGCAGAACGGATTGAACCAATATACTGCAAACAGCACATAACCAAGTGGTTTCCACAGATAATCCAGCCGTCTGATATGCGCTTTTTCATGCGCCACAACATTTTTTATCTGAACTTCTTTTAACGATGATGGCAGATAGATCCGAGGATTTAACACTCCAAAAATAAATGGTGTCTGGATTCTGTCACAAATATAGATATTTCCTTCTATGCGGACGGATTCTCTCACTTTCCTGCGAATATGTACATAACTGACTGCTGCATATACGAGCAAAACCGCTACACCGCATAGCCAGATAGATGCAATCAGGTTCATCGGGTTTTGCGCCGTCTCCTGCTCCGGAACTGTGATACCCTCAAAATAATATTTTGCAAGATACCGGTTTGCCGTGTTGTCTAAAGCCGGCATTTCTGCCAGAACCTGCGATGTTACCGCACCTGCTTCAATGCTTACAACCTGTGCGTTTGGTGCGAGGCTAAATGTCGTCTCTAATTGAAACGGGCACAGCAGCCGGATTCCAACCAGCGCCCACAAGATACAGTGAATCCACTTCGGCGATTTCCTCAGCAGACAGCGTGCCAGCACCACAACCACGATCAGCACACTGGCAGATATACTCATGTTCAACAATTTCAAAAAGAGTCCTGACATTTTCAGCCCTCCTTTCCAATAGCATCGATCATTTTCTTTATCTCGTCCACCTCTGATTTATTTAATTTTTTTCTCGTTGTGAACGCGGCAAGAAACGCCGGAAGGGAACCTCCAAAGTTTTCCTCCACAAATTTTTCACTCTGGGCAGCGTCGTATTCCTCTTTCGTCATCCGGGCGGAAACCATTCCTTTTTCGTTCTGAAAGATTCCCCGCTCGCACAACCTCTTTAAAACCGTGTAAGTGGTCGACTTTTTCCAACCAAGCTTCTGCTCACATAATTTCACCAGCTCACTGGACGGAAGCGGTTCATTGCTCCATATGATTTCCGCAAACTGCGATTCTATTACCCCTAATCTTAATTCCTCCATTGTTACCTCCTTGGTCTAATGCTTGTAGACTTGTTTTTAGTCTACAGTCATTAGACCAATTTGTCAAGAAAAAAATCCACAGATATGTGGAAATCAATTACTTTTTTCCTCATATCTGTGGATAAATAAATTTTTATAAATTTGTTTCCTTCCAAAATCACTCCCACAAATCGCCCCAGATATCCGTGCACAACTTTGTACAATATTCTCTGGAAAAATTTGCATCCTGTTCCATGATTGCGTTTTTTCCTGCCATTTCATCTGTGTAATCTTTCAGGAAATAAGTGGTGACTCCATTATGCCCCGGCTCCACCTGCGTCACAAGTGCATTCACGCCATAATCTACAATAAATCCCTTGCCAGCCTCATCAAATCCAACTGTGATCTCTGCCATGCCTCCCACCATACGGTTTGCAATTCCATCACCGCTGCTGGATGTCCAGTTGACGAAATTTCCAAGAGAATAATAGACGAGCATTTGATGTCCGGTTGTCTCATCCTCTACCCATTCAATTGGTTCGATCACATGCGGATGCGTTCCGAGCACCAGATCAGCACCGCTTTCTGCAAAAATTTTTGTCCACTTTTTCTGCATGCTGTCCGGCTGCAGACTATATTCTGTTCCCCAATGCGGACACACAATAACAAAATCGGACTGTTCTTTCGCTGATGCAATATCTGCTTTTACTTTTTCTTCGTCCAGAAGATTTACTGCATACGGCATATCCGAAGGCAGTGCAATACCGTTCAGACCGTATGTATAATTTAATACCGCAATTTTTATGCCATTCTGCTCTAAAACGGTAACGCTATCCTGCGCATCCTGACTTTTATTAATTCCAAGAATTTTTATGTCAGGATATTTTTTCTCCCAGTTTGAAAGGCAATTAGTAATTCCTTTTTTCCCCTGATCCATCGCATGATTTGTTCCATGCAAAATGACATCAAATCCGGTTTCTGCCAATGCATCCGCCACCTCGTAAGGTGCATTAAAGCTTGGATAACCAGATACTCCTAGTTCCTCCCCGCCAATGATAACTTCCTGATTGACAATCGCAATGTTTGCCGCCTGCACCTCGTCTTTCACATTGGCAAAAAGACTGGAAAAATCATAAGAGCCATCCTCTGCCTGACAGCTTTCTTCCACCGGAGTGTGAAGCAGAACATCCCCGACCATGGCAAGTGTCACGGTCGGACCTGAATACACATCTGAGATTTCCGGCTCCTCGGTTGTAATATCCACAACCTGTTCTGTCTCTGCCTGAATGTTATCCACGCTTTCTGTATTTTCGACTTCGTTATCCACGGAAGCTTCCTCTACATGGTTGAAACTGTAGATCATTTCCTGCCTGTCACAACCGGATAGCGTGAACATAGCAAGCAATATCATTGGTATCTTTTTCATTTTCACCTCCTACAAAAGCAACGCCTGATACACATCCCTCTTACTGATCCCACGGTCTTTTGCCACAAGTTTCATTGCCTCTTTCCGTGCAATGCCCCGGCTCTCATATACCTGCATATGTTCCTCTAATGTCATGGATTCCCAGTTTTTCTTCTCTTCCTCAGCAATCTCCTCAAAACTTTTTCCCTGCAAAACAAGGACATACTCGCCGCGTGGTTCGTTTTGCTCATAATAGCTGAGACTGTCACCTAACGTTGTCTGCATTTTTTCCTCATATCGCTTTGTAAGCTCCCTGCAGATTGTAAGCTTTCTGTCACTTCCAAGAACGCTCTCCAGTTCCTCTAACGTTTTCACAAGATGGTGCGGTGCCTCATAGATAATGATGGTTCTTGTCTCATTTGCAAGCCCGTTTAAAACAAGCGCCCTCTCTTTTTTATCCCTCGGCAAAAATGCCTCAAACGCAAATCTTCTCGTTGGAAGTCCTGACATCGTAAGTGCTGTAATACAGGCTGCCGGTCCCGGAAGGGAAGTCACTTCGATTCCTTCTTCATAACAGATGCGCACGAGATCTTCCCCCGGATCAGAAATACCCGGCGTTCCTGCGTCCGTGATAAGTGCAATATTTTTCCCTTCGCGAAGCTTGTCCACCAATTGATATGCTTTGTCAATCTTATTAAATTCATGGTAGCTTGTCATAGGTGTCTTGATCTCAAAATGATTCAGCAGTTTGATGGAATTTCTCGTATCTTCTGCTGCGATCAGGTCAACCTCTTTTAGCGTGCGGAGGACCCGATAGGTAATATCCTCAAGGTTTCCAATCGGTGTTGCGCACAAATATAACTTTCCTGCCATCATTATTCTCTCTCCAATATCCTCCCGGAAGTATTTTTCAATTTATCTTTTTGCATAGATCAAAATGATAATGTTCTGAATATTTGTTACGAAGCAATATAAATGAAATGGTACAACTAACAAAAAACTAAATTATATCTGTCCGCTGCGCATCAGTCATTTTTCGCATGATTATAAAAAAAGCACACGTAAATATAATGCCTTTCATCATTGTGGTTGTTGTAAGTGCCCACCATATTCCCAGAATTCCTAGCACACCACTACTTAAAATGATTGCAAGCGGAATACGAAGCGATGTGAATACAATACTAATCACACTACACAGGCGAGTCCTGCCAAGTCCTGATAATGCACCTACTGTCATCAGCTCAACACATAAAAAAGCTTCGCTGTATCCGACAATGATCAAATAGTCAACTGCTGTTGCGATCGCTGTCTTCTCATGGAAAAACACGCTTGCGATCGGTACTGGAACAACTACAAACACAAGGGTGATCAAAATTCCCCATATACCAACGGTGCACAACGATGCTCGATATCCCTTCTTCACACGTTCGGTTTTACCAGCACCATAGTTTTGACCGATAAAAGCGTTCATAGCTGCGCCAAATCCATCTGCCGTATTCCATGAGATTGATTCAATCTGACCACCCACACGCTGCGTAGCGATTGCCTCTGGACCAAAACCAGCTACCATGCGTGTCAATACCATAGAGATAAAACAATACACCATACCCTGAAGTGCAGTAGGAATACCTATTTTGCAGATTCCCTGCACATATTCCAACGGAATTTTTACAAACAAGCGAAGACCTTTCAACACATTTTCCTTCTTCTGTAATATAACTCCAAACAGCATAATCATTGTAACAATTACCTGTGCCAAAACAGTTGCCATCGCTGCGCCTGCCGCTCCAAATCTCTGAAATGGTCCCGGTCCAAGAATCAAAACAGGGTCCAGGATCATATTCGCCGCCAAACCAAAAAGATTTGCAATAAAAGGAGTTTTAGAATCTCCCTGAGCCGTATATATTCCCGTTAATGTGAATGATAAAAATGAAAAAACAATGAATCCGCATGCAATCTTAGTGTAATCCAACGCAGCACTCAATGTTTCCGCATCATCCAGCTTGAAAAATCCAACCAGCTGATTTGCAAATAGTGCTACAATGATCCCATATGCGAGTCCCATCAATAATGCCAACTGCATCGCTGTCTGTGCATATCCATGTGCCTTTTCCTTCTCTCCTCGTCCTATGCACTGTGCAATCTGTACCTGGCCTCCCATTCTTGCCATCGAAGCAAGCCCCTGCGAGAGCCATGTAAACATACCTCCAACGCCTACTCCGGCAACCGCCTTGGCACCTAGCAGTCCAATCCATGCCATATCGGTAATATTATATAATGTTCCTAGAAATGACGATGCCATAATTGGAATCGCAAGTTTCGTTAATGTCTTTAAAATTGGTCCTTTTGTTAAATTTCCTTCCATTCAGTCCCTATTAATTCCTTTTCCTTTGTATTTCCTTCTGCATGACGTTCTATTTCTGTACATAAATTTTTCAATCATTTTATACATACTTTACCTTTTATCCCTCTATCTTTGTTTCTGCATTTACTCTTTCTTCTCCATCATCTTCGGAATCACAAAATACAGCACGATTCCGAGTGCCACGATTCCAAAGGAAATAATCTGTGATGTGGAAAAAATTCCTATACTTCCACGATAATCATTTCGTAAAAATTCGATCAAAAATCTTCCCACGCCATAGAGCACCAGATAACCTGCTGCCACTCTGCCCGGCTCTGGCTTCTTAGATGCATACCACAGTAATACGCCGCAGATCAGAAAATCACCTGCGGAAGAGATCAGCTGCGTCGGAATCAGGCTTACACCATTTGGTGCAAAATCAGAATGTGTAAAGGTAATGCCATACCACGCATGTGTCTCTCTTCCATAACAGCAGCCGGCACAAAAACATCCAATACGCCCAAATCCCTGTGCCATGGAAACTGCAGGCATCACAAGATCAAAATAAGAAATAAAATTTTCTTTTTTGATACGGCAATAGACATAACTTGTCACAATTCCACCGATAATTCCACCATAAACGACGTATCCGTTTTTGAAATCCCATAAAATCGATGGATCTTCCATAATTGCCGGAATCTCTACAATGTAATAAAGCAGCCGGCAGCCAACCATTCCACCAATCAGCGCACATAAAAAAATACCGAAAATCGTATCCTCACTTAAACCTCTCTTCTTTCCCCGGTAATTACATAGGAAAAGTGCCGAAGCAAATCCAATTGCAATCATCAATCCATACATATAAACCGTGATCGGTCCAAGCGTTATCTTATTAAACATATAATCCTCCTTGTTTTTCGAAGAAAAATGCGACTGCCTATGCAGGAGCAGAGGATTTAGCCTCCTTGTTTACCAGACTTATAAACTGATAATTACGAAACTCTCATGCCGTAGATTTAATTGTGCTAAAATAACAAAAGCTTGAGAAGACACTGGGGAGCCGCCGGTTCTTACATGGCAGACATAGCAACTTGCTGTGGCTGGCATGTTAGTACCGCTGCGAGCGACACGTAGCGAAAGCGTGTCTTCGAAAATTTTGTTATTTTATCACAATCTTCACACGCCGTATTGAGTTTCGTATTACCAATCAATATCCATAAATGTCATAAATCTCATCCGTATACACACCCTGTTCCTTGTATACAATGAGCGGCTTCTCCACTGTCACACGGGATTTTCCTCCGCGCAATCCCTCGATCAACACCATATTCGGTTCCTTATCAATATAAGGATATACCAGGCGCATACGCTTCGGCTCTATCTTATATTCCACCATTTTACTCATGATCTCTGCCAGACGGAACGGGCGGTGTACCATATAAAATCTGCCTCCCGGCATAAGCATTTTTGCGCTCTCCCGCAAAATATCGTCCAGCGTGCACAAAACCTCATGCCTTGCGATCGCTTTTGCTGTGGATGGCGAGTTTTCCCCATGAGTGCCGATCATGTACGGCGGGTTTGTTGTGATGACATGAAAAGAAGATGCTCCAAAAATATTTGAAGCATCCCTGATATCTCCTGTGATCACTTTGATCTTATCCTCGAGATGATTGTACGCGACACTGCGTCTTGCCATATCTGCGCTTTCTTCCTGAATCTCTAACGCTGTAAAATCTGCTGCGTCCGTCTTTGCTTCCATTAAAATCGGAATAATTCCGGTACCGGTTCCAAGATCCAGTACTTTTTCCCCTGCCTTTGCTTTCGCAAAACCGGATAATAGCACAGCATCCATGCCAAAACAGAAACGCGCCGGATTCTGGATGATTCCATATCCATTGCGTTGCAGCTCGTCCAAACGCTCTCCTTCATGAATCAGATTATTTTGTATCATCAATCTTTGACTTTCCTCCACGGTCTTCTAATGCAGCCAGCTCTTTCATTTCCTCGGCAGTAAGCTTCACATCTCTGCGTCGTTTTGGTTTGAATTTCAACTGATCTGCCTGATATTCCCGCAGTTCCTTCTCATCGTTGACTTCCACTAAAACTTTTACAAGCTGGCGAAGTACATTTACAGAAGAAACTTCGCCCTTCAAACCATCATCCGTTGTGACATAATCACCAACATTTGGCAGACGGCTGTTGAGATACTCGTATGTCTCTTCCTCATTTTTCAGACAGCACATCAGTCTGCCGCACACGCCGGAAATCTTGGTTGGATTCAGGGAAAGATTCTGCTCCTTCGCCATTTTGATTGATACCGGTGCAAACTCGGAAAGGAATGTGTGACAGCACAGTTCACGTCCACAGATTCCATATCCTCCCATAATCTTTGTCTCATCGCGGACACCGATCTGACGCAGTTCGATCCTTGTGCGGAATACGGCTGCAAGATCTTTTACCAGCTCACGGAAATCAATTCTTCCGTCTGCGGTAAAATAGAACAGCAGCTTATTATTATCAAATGTGTATTCTGCTTCCACTAACTTCATATCCAGCTTATGTTTTGCAATCTTTTCCAGACAGATCTTAAACGCCTCTTTTTCTTTCTGTTTGTTTTTATTTACAACTTTCTGATCCTGCTCAGTCGCAATCCTGATCACTGATTTCAACGGCTGGATCACATCTTCTTCGGCAACTTCTTTTACTCCGCTTACAACTCGCCCGAACTCTACGCCGCGGGCAGTTTCCACGATCACATTGTCGCCTTGCTTAATATCAAACTGTCCGGGAGAAAAAAAATAAATTTTCCCGGCAGTACGAAATCTGACTCCGATTACTTTTACCATTTTGTCAATTCTCCTTTATCGTCAGCAGGAGCAGTTCCATCGTCAGCTCAAAATTTACATTCGCTTTCATTCTTGCCTTTGCCTTTTCAAGAGAATCGAGAATATTTTCAATCCCCTCGTATGAGCTCTTCTTCGCCCGCTCCCGAATATATTTCATCTGATCGGAAAACACGACCCGATCCACACTTCTTGTTGCTTTATAGATCAACACATCTCTGTACCATATCGCGATCATATCAAGATAATCGCTGATCTCCATCTTATATATCATGCAGCGTTTTACCGCTTCCATCAGATCCGGAACTGTCATCTCGTCGATATTTCTCAGCAAATGTACAACTTCCTCTTTAATCTCATTGAAATATTCGGAGTTTGCCAACATGATCGCCTTCCCCATATTTCCCTGAGCAAAAGCAACGCAGACATCTGCTTTATAATCCGGCACTTCCAACTGCTCC
>ENA-OPVK01002063-OPVK01002063.1-human-gut-metagenome-genome-assembly--contig:-NODE-2063-length-10951-cov-2.229626_pt1 | contig 10951 bp, 8 predicted proteins | sample MGYA00241495_ERZ501982 | MGnify/ENA primary metagenome ERZ501982 (study PRJEB25962, sample SAMEA2042002) | human gut metagenome | biome: human gut; feature: human-associated habitat; material: faeces...
GGGTGAAGCGTCCGGAAGCCTGGAAACGGCAATGGATCGTGTGGCTACACAGTTGGAAAAGTCACATAAGACACAGGCAATGGTGAAGAAAGCGATGATTTATCCTATTGCGGTGTGTATAGTTGCAATCATAGTTACCATTGTAATGCTGGTAAAGGTTATTCCTTCTTACGAGGATATGTTCAGCCAGATTGGCGGAGAACTTCCCTGGATTACAAAGCTTTATGTGAATTTGAGCCATGGAATTATTAATTATTGGTTTATTATTGTCCCAGTAATTGCAGCCATTGTGTTTGCAATTCGTGCATTTGCTAAAACGGACCTTGGAAAACACTTTTTTGGAAAAATAGCATTGAAGATTCCTTTGTTTAGCAAACTCACTATAAAATCAGCTTCTTCTTTGATGGCGCGTACATTAAGTACTTTGATGGGAGCCGGAGTTCCTTTGATGGAAGCAGTGGAAATTGTATCCGATGTTATGAGCAACGTATATTTTAAAGAGGCTTTATTGGACGCTAAAGAAGAAATTACTATTGGTATGCCTTTGTCAAGACCACTACAGGAAAGCGGACTGTTTCCACCTATGGTATATCAAATGATACGTATCGGTGAAGAATCCGGTAACACGGAGGAAATGTTGGATAAACTGGCTGACTATTATGAAGAAGAAGTAGAAATGGAAGTACAATCTCTTATGGCAGCATTGGAACCTATGATTATTATTGTATTGGCAATTGTAGTTGGCGGATTGTTAGCGGCATGTATGATGCCTATGATGTCTATGTATGAAGCATTAGATGCAATGTAAATTAAAACGAATTATCCGTCCTGTGTAGGGACAGGACGATAATTAATAAATGGGGCGGAAAACTTACTACCCTGAAATTAAAAAACACATAAAAAGGAGAATGTTATTATGAACAAGAAACAGAAGAGCTTAACAAACAAAGGTTTCTCCCTGGTAGAGCTGATCATCGTTATTGCTATTATGGCAGTTCTGATTGGTGTACTGGCACCTCAGTACATTAAGTATTTGGACAAGTCTAAGATTTCTGCTGATACTCAGTTAGCAGATAGTGTTAGAAATGCTATCACAAATACATTACTCGATCCCTCTGTAACAGACAACGTACCTGCAGAAAATACTCCTAAAACAACGATTCCCGGACCTGGAGCAACAGCAACAGATTTCTGGAAGAATGTATATGATGTTTTAGGCGAGACAAGCTATAACGATTTGCTTGCAAACTTAAAATACGATAATGACAATACAAAGGTTGTTATCAGCTATGCAGTAGATGGTCAGAAAAATGTTACTGTTACTATTGATGGTGGTAAATATACAACTAATAGTAATGAAATTACAGTTGACTAATTTTTTGAAAGGCAACCAACATGCTTCCTGCAATTTTTCTCTACATAGTGGTTTTCCTCTATGGAATCGTGATCGGTAGCTTCCTCAATGTGTTGATCTACCGTATTCCTAACAAAGAGAATATTGTAACGACCAGGTCTCACTGCATGAACTGCGGTTATCAGCTGCGGTGGTACGACCTCGTACCTCTTTTCAGCTACCTGGTACTGGGAGGCAAATGTCGGAAATGCAAGGCACATATCTCCGTTCAATACCCCATCATTGAGGCACTGAACGGAGTGCTGTACCTGCTCGTATTCTGGAAATATGGGATGAGCGTGGATTCCCTAGTCTACTGCTTGTTGTTTAGTGCACTTCTTGCTTTAAGTGTGATTGATTTCAGAACATATGAGATCCCTGTGGGATTTAACTTATTTATACTGACACTGGGGCTGATCCATTGCGTCTGCCATTATACAAACTGGCTGGACTATTTGATCGGCTTCCTGTGTGTCAGTGTATTTTTACTTATACTGTATTACGCTACCGGAGGCAGAGCCATCGGTGGCGGAGATGTGAAGCTGATGGCGGTCTGCGGACTGTTACTCGGCTGGAAATTGATTATTTTCGCATTTTTACTGGGATGTATCATCGGTTCCGTGATCCATCTGATCCGTATGAAAGTAAGCGGCGAAGGACATGTCCTCGCCATGGGACCGTATCTTTCTGCAGGAGTGGCAATCGCCGTCCTCTGGGGAAATGAATTCTTACAGTGGTATCTGCATTTTTACTTATAAAAGATATCTGCATTTCGAACATGATTTCAGAAAGTTCTTCAAAAGCTCCGCATCAGCGGAATGCTTTCGAAATACAATAAATACCGGGAAGAGGAAGGGTAGAAATATGGCAATGAACAATCGCGTATTGAGTATTGAGATCGGAAACTCTTTTACGAAGATCTGCGAGATAGACTACAAGGTGAAGAAGCCGAAGGTCTACAAGGTATTGACGGTGGAGACACCGGAAGGCATTGTGGTAGATGGTATGTTGCAGCCGACACAGGAGTACGCAGACCGCATGGTGAATGCACTGGGGACAAACGGCATCCGGACGAAGAAAGTGATCTTTACCATTTCTTCTACCAGAGTGGCAAGCCGTGAGGTACAGATTCCCAATGTCAAGGCGAACAAGATCGAGGCACTGGTGAAGACCAACGCCAATGAATATTTCCCGGTGGATCTGACCCAGTATGAGATCGGACATTATCTGGCCGGCGGACTGACCGAGAACGGGAAGCTGCGTGTCATGGCACTGGCGGTGCCCAAGGCACTGTTAGACAGCTATTATCAGCTGGCGCAGATGTGTAGTTGGGAGGTGGAGTGCTTCGACTACAGCAGCAACAGCTTATACCAGATTCTCCGCGATGAGAAGTCCGAAAAAGTTACCATGGTCATCAAAATCGATGAGAACAGCACCATTGTGACCGTGCTTTCCGCCGGTAAGGTGTTATTACAGAGAACGGTGGCTTACGGTGTGCAGGATGCCATTGATACTATGATCGCTTCCGGAGCCTATGCCGTGAACGATCCCATGAGTGCGGTAGAACGTTTCCAGAAGAAAACATGTCTGAACAGAGTGCTCCATCCGGGAGACAAAGTCTGGGAAGAAAATGCCGGACGCTGGGAAGATGAGGACGCCGGTAATGTGGAAGTCACGGAAGCGAGACAGAAGATCACCGCTTCGCTGGAGCCTCTGATCGTGGGTGTGAGCCGTGTCATTGACTTCTATGATTCCAGGAACAGTGAAAATCCCATTGAAAAGTCCTATGTTACCGGTCTGGGCGGCAGCTTCAGCGGCATGAGCAAGCTGTTCACCAACTGTCTGGAGCGCAAGGTACATACCCTGTCCGAGATGGATGACAAGATCGGCATGAGCAAGGCCATCCGTTCCACCAGACCCGCAGCCTATATTTCCTGTCTGGGTGCGGTGCTCGCCCCTGTGGGACTGATCGACAAGAGCACCCAGAAGGCCAAGGGCATGACCGTAGTCAGCGGCACGAACTATACCTTCGTCAGTGTGGCGGTACTGGTGTTGGGCGTGATCCTGTCCATCGCCATGGCAGCCACCTCTGTGACCAGATATCTGGGAAATGTGGCGCAGAATGTGTATCTGCAGAACCGGGTACAGGAGCTGCAGCCGGCACAGGCAGTATACAACGATTATCTGGCAGCAGAAGCCCAGTATGATAAATACACATATTTATATGCTTATACCCAGACTCCCAATGAGAATCTGGTGGAGTTCATCAATGAACTGGAACAGATCCTGCCGGACAGCTTCTATACCAACAGCTTCAGTTCCGACCAGACCGGCATCAGCATGTCAGTGACGGTGGAAGGGAAAGCAGCGGCAGCCCGTACGATTCTGAATATCCGCAACATGCAGAGCATTGATGATGTAGAGATCAGCAATATTACGGACAGCAAGGATGAGACCGGAACGTCCATAGTGACTTTTTCCATTACCGGAAGCTATAAGGAGCTGACGGATGAGACCGAAGAGAGCGGTGAGGCGCAGGCCGATACCCAGACAGCACAGTAGGAGGCAGCGGAAGATGAAGGTTAAAAAGAGTGAAATTCAGCTTTTGATCGCAGTGATCGGTGTTCTTATTGCTGTGTGTACTTATTTTCTGGTATATTCCAGTTTTAATGAAAAATCAGATGCCCTTGAGGCACAGAATGTAACGTTATCATCCCAGGTGGCAACGCTGGAAGCCTTAGACCAGCGCAAGGCGGACTACATTGAGGCTACCGAGAAGATGCAGTCCTATATCACGAATTTTGAGAACCGTTTCCCGGCAGATATCTTACCGGAAGACAGCATTATGATGGTAAAGACATTGGAAGATTATACTCGTACCGAGGTGGCAAATATTGCATTCGGTTCCGAAGCAGAGGTGGTGTATACTCCTGCAGCGGATGCGGCAACGACGACTGCGGCCAGATGTCCGCTTGGTATATCCTTTCCGCCATGGGATTCTATCCGAAACGACGGCAGCAAGTCCGGTATCTACGGACGGTACTGTTTATGCAGATACCCATATGTATGAGGTACCCCTGAGCATCAGCATTTCCTGCACCTATGACGATTTTAAGGGACTGGTAAGATACATTTACAATCAGCAGGAACGCGAGAGCATCCAGGGCGTCAGCATCAGCTACAACGAGACCGACGGAATGCTCACCGGCAACATGACCATGAACACCTATTATCTGCTGGGAACCGATAAGGTATACAGTTCACCTTACATCCCGGATATGCAGATGGGCGTAGACACTATTTTCGGAAACGTGGAATAATAGATTTGCAATCATAGCAGTATACGACTGCTTGCAGGCAGGATACTGCTATGATTAGCAAATCAAACAACCATGAGCAGGGAGGACGATAGTCCGGAGTGCGAATGGTTGTCCGGTTTCGGGAGCACGGAGTGCGGAGAGACCGGTATTAGTCAGAAGCAGGAAGGACGACTTACATGCAGAAGCACACGGAGAGAAGACAACTGAATAACGAAGGCTTTTCTCTGATTGAACTGCTGATTGCCATCGTGATCCTGTCGATCATCGTTGTGCCGCTTTTGCACAGCTTTGTGACTTCTGCCAGAACCAATGCCAAGTCCCGCAACACCATGCATGCCACGGCCATCGCAGAGGATGTCATGGAGCAGTTCGAGGCACATACACTGGAGGAGATGGCAGACACCTATGAGACGATCACGCCCACTGATTTCACTAACAATGTGCAGAGAGATGTCTCTCTGGATGTGGACGGAGACGGCGCAGCAGAAGATGGTATCTGGCAATATACCTTCCGGGATGAGAAGACGACTTCCGGCATCTATGATGTGGTAGTAACACTGGATCCTAACGGTTACACGGCACTGAATGAGAAGGATATTGTAAATATCCAGAACCTGGCAGGCAATCTGAATGCGGTATATTCCGAATCGGAAGATGCCGCACAGGAGGCATACGGTTATTTTGAAGCGTATTCCGGCGGCAGAGACGTTATGGAGATTGCCAGGAATACTACCAAGACCATCGAAATATCCATAGACAGCAGCCGCATTTTGCTGGATCTGGGAGATGGAGAGAACGTAGAGACAGATGTGTATCTGGTGACGGCCTCCACAGTCTATCATTGCAATTCCGCCATCCTTACAGGCATCAGCGGAGACTACCCCCAGAACGGTACGGATTATGTGATCTTTTCCAACGAAGAGGCGGTAAGAGCCAAAGCAGCGGAACTTAAGAAACAGAAGGAGAGCGGGAATCCGGTGGATGCAGAGGAGATCATTTCCCAGCTGGCCAATATTATTGTGTGCCTGCAGCCCAGAGTGGAGGCTACCCAGAGTGCGGTGACTTCTGCGGTAGACAAAGTGATCGTAAATAACCCGAAGAATGTACAGACAAATCTGTTCCTGGTGGAGCAGACTCCGTCAGCGGAGAGAATAGACAGCTTCACGGACGAAAGCACCGGTTTTAACCCGTATTCCTCCTGGAACAACAATTACAAGGCGGCATTTGAACTGCGGGAGACCTGGCCGGGCTGGATGTCCTCTGCCGGAGCCAGCATTGATTCCGCCTGCAGACTGCGGACGAATCTGATAGACCGCAGCAATACGGAATACATTTTCAATGATCTCAGCGTGTCCGGTGCGGCAGGAAATGCTACCGGAGACGTGGCGAAGGATATTATGGGTGCGGACGGCGGTCTGACACCGACGGAGCGACGCAACCGTATCTATGACATGCGGGTACAGGTGTACAGCAGGGATACGATCGGTGTACAGTCCCCTGTGCTTACCATGACGGGAACCGTGATCGAGTGATCCGTCAGGCACAGGACAGAGAAGATACCGGAAGGAAGACGAGAAAAATGAAGATATGCGGAAGAAATCCCAAAATATTTTCAAGGGTAAGACAATTCCACAGACGAACGGACAATAAGGGCTCAGCAATGGTCGTTGTGATCATTGCCATGGCCTTTATTGGCATTTTAGCCAGTGTTTTGATGTATATGTCACTGCTGAACTATCAGATGAAGGTGAACAATCTCAAGGCGAAGGACAATTTTTACTCTGCAGAGACTGTGCTGGATGAGATCCGGACGGCTATGGGAGAGCGGGTGTCCGCTTCTGTCGGAAGTGCCTATGAACTGGTCCTGAAAAATTATGAGGCAACCTCCGCAGAGGAGAAGCAGAACAAACTGAGATATTATTTCCTGAAGAATATGCAGGATTATTATGCAGTGACAGGAAGTATGAATATCAACAACTATGATCTGACCAAGCTGTTTAACAGCCTGTCTTCGGAGATAAAGCGGGGGACGGTGCTAGAGACATTGAATGACTCCGGGGAAGTAGTGTACCGGATGGCTCTGGACAGCAGCGGCAGTCTGAAGGTATATGTAATGACAACGGATCCGGTGACGGGCAACAAGGAGAGAGTGGAGACCACGGATATTCCTACCGGACGTTTTCAGTTGTACACCGACGGACTTTCCTTCTGCGGCCTGAAGGTGACTTATACGGATACCGACGGTTATGTATCGGTGATCCAGACCGATATCCGGGTGAAGATGCCGGATATGGATTTTGCACAGGCAGTGACGCTGCCTTCCATTACGGGAATCTCCATGGTGGCACAGGAGAATATTCAGGCGCTTCCTTCCAATCCTGCGCTACACAGCACCAATGTCATCGGCGGCAGCTTTTATGCGAACCGTTTTATCGTGGGCAGCGAAGAGTCTGGCAAGGGTAACGGTGTGACGGTGGAATGGAAAGAGACCACCGGCAATGAAAACGAAGACAAGCGTATGGTGATGGCTTCCGACTTATATCTGGGAGAAGGAGCCACACTTACCACAGATCAGTACGGTGAAGTATGGGCCGGTTCCATTGCCATGAACGGAGGTATTCCGGGCAATACGGGAAGCAACGGAACGTTGAACTTTCAGGGAAACAACGTATATGTGGCCGGAGATCTCAAGATGAACGGAGAGCGGAATGTATTTACCGCCGGAGCACAGATCGACGGAGAATATGCCGGACAGTATATCGGCTTCGGTAACGGAAAGGGCGTGGATAGCAGCGCCATTCTGGTCAACGGCACGGATACGGAGATCTATCTGAATGAATTGAAGAATCTTACGCTGGCGGGAAATTCTTACATTTCCCTGACGAAAGCCAATGATGGAATTACCAGTGAGGATGGTGTGAGCAACACCGGAGTACAGGATGTGATGATGGGACAGTCTATCGCTGTGAAGAGTGACCAGCTGGCTTACCTCGTTCCGGCGCAGTGTATCGGCGTGGATGCTTCCGGCAAGACCGTGTTAAACGGTGCCAGCAACCCGATCACGTTGGAGCAGTATAAGGACAAGATCAGGGACCAGGCGGATGTAACGGAAGTGGCATTGAATATTCCGTCCGCTACCCTGAATGGTCATACGCTGGCCGAGTACGGACTGACCCAGAACAATATCCAGAAGATTTTCAAGCGGATCAACAGCAAGATCACGCTGGTGTATTATTATGTAAGCTTTGACAGCACCTCTGATACCGCGAGAGCCAATGCCAACCGGTATTTTCAGGATTATTACGGTGCCAACCAACAGACCATGGAAGCCTATACCGGTCTGTATACCAAAGCCATTCAGGTGCGTGGACAGCAGAACGGAGCGTACATCATGCATCTGGCAGGCAATGTGGCCATGTATGACAGCAGTGCGGCTGCGGGAAGCAAAGAGAAGCTGTTGGATGCCACACTGACCAGTGATGGTGCCAATGCAGGATATCAGGCACTTTTGGCATCGGATCAGTTGAAATTCCAGGCATTGTCCAAGAAGATGATCGATGTCTATGAGCAGCTGCTTCCTTCGGAGAAGACGGATGCAGCCAATGCTTATACCAATCTGGTAAATGAAGGGGAGATAACGACCTTCCATGCTGTATTAAACGGCAGTACCGGAAATAAGGTGGAGGCAAAATATTTCGGCAACACTACCGGAAGCCTTGCGGAGCAGAATTATAAGGCGGTTATTGTAAAGGGTGATTATACTTATCCGGAAGCCGGATTCGGTGAATTTAAGGGGCTGATCATTGCTGACGGAGATGTCAAAGTGACGAAGAACTTCCAGGGAACGATTCTGTCCGGCGGAACGATCACGCTGGATCAGAATGTCAATGTGGAACCCGACCGGGATGCTGTGCTTCATGCCCTGACCTATTCCCAAACGATCGTAAGTTCTGCCGGTAAGACACAGGAATATCATGTGGTAGATTTTTTAAATGGCGGAGACGGTTACCTGAGCAGTAACGGTAAGTCCTATAAGAACAGTGATATAAATCTGGGAGATTTGATAGTTTATGAAAACTGGCAGAAAGAATAACAACAGTGGCTTTTCTCTGGTGGAGCTGGTCATTGTCATTGCGATCATGGCGGTGCTGGTGGGTGTGATGGCCACATCCATTACATCCCTGACCGGCAGGAAAGTCCGGAAATGTGCGGACGAAATTGTGACAACACTGGAGCGGACCAGAGTGCTGACCCTCGGAAAAGAACAGAATCGGGTGGAGTGCGTTATCAGCTATAATGATACGACCAAGGAATATACGGCACAGATCCGGCAGGGAGATGTGGAGGTATCCAACAGGGTACTGGGAAAAGAACCTATTGATATAAAGGTATATTTTGAGGGAGATTCCACGGGATATTCCCTGACGGAACTGAAAGGATCCGACAGCCTGTTACCTTATGTTTCATCTTCAAATGGGCTGCATCTGGTGTTTAACCGTGCATCCGGGGCCTTTGAGAAGGATACCTGTACGGCAAACAATGTGTTGAAGGAATATTGTCAGAAAATCGTCGTAAGCAACGGAACGAGAACCATAGAAATCACAACGGTCGGCAAGACCGGCAAGATCCTGACGAAGTAAGGAGGTTGACCATGGGTATTGGAAAGAAAGGATTTACTCTGGTAGAGATCATCGTATCTCTTGCCATCATGACCATAGTAGCTGGTGCGGTGGGAGCATTCGTGGTCGCCGGCAACAATTCCTATATGCGGGGGAACAAGGAACTGACCCTGCAGGAAGAAGCCCAGCTGACCGCCAACCAGATGATCGATCTGATCATTGATGTGGAGAAAGGGATCAGCTTTTCCAATCTGACAGATCAGGAAGCGGTTGATGTTGATGGCAATGTGGCAAAAGACGTTAACGGCATGGAAGTAACAAATGCCAGTGTCAGCGAGCTGCGTCTGATCAATAATGACAACAGCTATATGATCCGCTGGCAGGGGGGTGCCGGAGCGGATTATGCCGATGCCAATCAGGTGTATCTTTATGAGGTAACAAATACTAAGGACGGCGAAGGCAAAGTTGTGGTAGGAGATTTTGATACAGCCAGGCCCGCACTGATGGCAGAGCATGTCAGCAGCTTCAGCGTGGACCTCAGTGAACTGGATAAGCGGAAAGTCGTTCTGAACATGACCTTTACCTATCAGGACAAGTCCTATGATATTTCCGAGACCATCAAGCTGAGAAATGATCTGAGCTCCGAGCCGTCCAGCATCTATTCCTGGATCAGCGGCATCCGTATCATTCCCGAGCACGCAGATCTGAAACAGGGACAGGCTTTCGTCTTCGATTACGAGATCACCGGAGACGAGGAAGCCATTGCTCAGGGCGTGACCTGGGCCGTAAGTTATCAGGATGGCAGCGCATGTAAGAGTACCATCAGCGGTAACGGTAAACTGAGTGTGGCAGCGGATGAGACCATAGCAGAGAATATTCTGACAGTAACCTGTACCGCCGTAGCGGATCCTACCATAGCGGCAACGGCTACCGTAACGGTACAAAAGCATATGGTGGATTCTCTGGATATAGAACCGAAAGATGCTTCTGTGATTCAGGGGGACAGCCTGCAGTACTCTTATACTATGGAAGGAACAGAAGAGGCTAAAAATGCCGGGGTGACCTGGAGCGTGGCAAGAGTGGACGCAACTGGACTTAAGGCAGGAACCACGATAAATGGGAGCGGTCTTTTGACGGCTGACAGATATGAGCCGACCGGAACACTTGTGCTACAGGTAACCTGTACTTCCGTGGCGGATCCCGGAATGTCTGCATCCACAAAGGTATCGGTATTACCCTATACCAACATTGACGGAAAATATGATGCAACACTGATTGCCAAGAATCTGACCACATATGATTTTACCGAAGGAAGTACGGAAAAGATCGGTTATAAGGCATTGATTGAATGTCTGCCGTCCTGGGCGGATTACAGAAATGGTTATCCACAGATTGAGTGGAGTGTGGTAGATGATTATGCCAATAATTACAAAATAACCGGTTTGACAGATTCTGATGGTCGACAGTTCCAGGCAGAACTGGAATGTGGAAATATGACGGATACGGTAGTACGTGTACGTGCGGTGATAGCTTTATCAGTAGATATTAAGATTACCAGAGAAATCGATATTACAATCCCTCCCCTGAAGACGGTTGTAAACGCGAAGGAACCGTATATT
>ENA-OPVK01002069-OPVK01002069.1-human-gut-metagenome-genome-assembly--contig:-NODE-2069-length-10920-cov-3.428900_pt1 | contig 10920 bp, 12 predicted proteins | sample MGYA00241495_ERZ501982 | MGnify/ENA primary metagenome ERZ501982 (study PRJEB25962, sample SAMEA2042002) | human gut metagenome | biome: human gut; feature: human-associated habitat; material: faeces...
CTGCCACAACCAATGATGCGTGGCAGCGCCAATAACATGTAAGCCTGCCTTTCCTGCCATCATTTACTTTTCCTGCACAAACCGGCCTTTTGCAGCCAAAGCGACTCCATGATGCTGACACGCAGATAGGCAGTAGCCTTTGCCTGAGGCGTAGCGGGCAAAGCCGAGACAATGCGGCCAACAACATGCCGGCAACAAGACGCAAGCATTTGGAAAGCCGCGAACGGCAACCAAGCCACATCCCCGGCGGCCGGATGGCCGCTTGCGCTTGGATTCACTTATGGAATTTATACCGCAACCAGACCACCCCGTCATTCAACGTTTCAGCCGACAGCAGTTCGAGGCTTTGCCCCCGCGCAGGCATCGTGTCTGCCCCCATATACTCGAAGACGGATGGCGACAGAGCCCAACCGTCGATGCCCGGATATACCACAAGGCTCAGTTCGTCTATCAGCCCGAATTGCAGAAACGCCCCATCGATGATGCCCCCGCCTTGCAACGACAGGCATTTCACCCCGAACACTTCGGCGAGTTCACGCATGGCCAGAGGCAAATCGCCACCGTCAGGGCCTGCAAACAGATACGAGACATTGCGCCGCCTGAGGTGCTCCAGATAAACAGCAGGGGCCGTCTCGGGCAAGATGGCCACGATGTTGTCGCCCCTCACGTCTGAAGAGTCATACATGATGTCGGCCTCGGGGTCGGCCACGACAAACAGACGGCCAGACAATCGGCGAGCAACGTATGCCTCGGGCCGTGGCGACGGGTCGGTAACAGCAGCGTGGAACTTCCTTGGGAAGAAGCCTTCCGTCAGTGTGTTCTTTCCAAACATCCAGGCATCGGTGCCCAGATTGCGGCCTATGGCGGCATAAACGCCAAGGAGCTCGCCTTTAGGTTTGCCGTCGAAGGGAAGCGTCCAGCGGTCGGTCAGCAGCCGACCGTCAACAGACGACATTATATGGCAGATTACTTTGGGTTGCATATTGATTCTTTTTTATATGAGTTTCTTGTGTCATGCCTTCAATACATTACAGCCAAGCCCCGCAACAAACAAGCAAACGACAATACAGCTCTTTTCATATAGCCCTGCTCTTTACAAGCGAACCGCTGAACACATCGCTCATGTGCATGGCATCAAGGGCTTCGTCAATGCCTTTTATCTCCTCGGCAGAGAGACTGATGTCTGCCGCTCCGATGTTCTCCTTTAACCTGCACAGCTTGCGTGTGCCGGGAATCGGGACTATCCACGGCTTCTTGCACAACATCCAGGCAAGCGATATCTGCGCGGGTGTGGCGTGCTTCCGCTCGGCCAGCTCGTCGAGCAGAGAGAACAGGGCCTTGTTTTTCCCGAAACTGTCTTCCTGGAACTGCGGCATGGAAGCACGGTAATCGTTTGCCACATCGAAATGGTCGGTTGCCGTATAGCACCTCGAAAGCAAGCCGTTGGCAAGCGGAGAGAACGCAACGAAACCTATGCCAAGCTCTTGGAGCACAGGGAAAAGAGCCTCGTTCCACCGTGCCATCATCGAATAGCGGTTTTGTACAGCTGTCACTGGGCATACGCTGTGTGCCCGGCGCAGGTATTCAACGCTTGCTTCCGAAAGGCCCCAATGCAGAACCTTGCCTTCCTTGATCAGTTCGGCCATGACAGACGCAACCGTCTCGGGCTCTACCCGCGGGTCTGTACGGTGCTGGTAGTACAGGTCTATATGGTCGGTCTGCAGCCGTCGCAGCGACCCTTCAACCGAACGGCGTATCACCTCCGGGCGCGAATCGGTGACAACAGCGTGTACACCGGGCGCAGCCAAATTCTCAAACGTGATGCCGAATTTGGTAGCTATGACGATTTTGTCACGAAAAGGCTTCAGGGCCTCACCCAACAACTCCTCATTGTCATGTGGATTGTCAACCGTTCCATACGATTCTGCCGTATCAAAAAACGTGTAACCCATATCCACCGCATCGGCAAGCAACTCGGTCATGTCGCGCCGGTCTGCCGGTGCACCGTAGGCATGGCTCATGCCCATGCATCCCAAGCCTATGGCGGACACTCTCAGTCCGCTCTGTCCTAATGTTCTGTAGTCCATATTCAGTTTGTTTGTTATGACGTTGCAAAATTACAATGGCCGGTGAAAAGCCGCTTTACAAGGATTGCGGTAAGCCATGCACTTATTTCCGTTTTTGCCTGTAACGGGCAAGAATGCACGCGTTTTTAGCCGGCCAGACAATGGTTATCGGCCCGAAAGATGTATCTTTGCAAAAGAAATGAAAGTGTTGGAAACATGGCAGAAACCGATAACATCATAATAAAGGACAGCCTTGATGGACTTGGCCCTGATGCTTATGGCAAATACCTGGCCCATGCACTTTGCCTGGCTGGCAGTTGCAAGCTGAAATACAACGGTGAGGAACGACAGCTGCAGGCGGGCAACCTGATGATTGTACGCAAGGGAAAGCTGGTTGAACGCATACGCCCGGCGGAAGATTTCATGGTGAAAGTGATATATGTAGCCTCCGAGTTCATTGAGCTCTCCACGCCACTGAGCAACTATGGCATGAAAGGACAGCTGGCCCTGTTCCTCGACCCAGTAATGAAACTGGACGCAGGGCAGCTTGAACTGTGCCGCAAAGACTTCGAAATGGTGGAAGAAAGGCTTGCTCAGACCGACCACCATTTCCGTCGCGACCTGCTTATAGCCTCAGTGCAACTGCTTATCATCGACTTTTTCGATTTCCACTCACATCTTTACGGAGTTGACAACATACCGCTGCAAAGCGCAGCGATAATGAGCCGGTTCCTCAATATGCTTGAGAATGGAACCTACCGCGAACACCGTGAAGTGAAATGGTTTGCCGACAAGCTATGCGTAACGCCCAAATACCTGTCTGAAGTTTCCCATAAGGTTAGCGGCTATCCGGCCAACTACTGGATAAACCGCTACACAGTGCTCGACATTTCACGCCTGTTGCGCGACAAGTCGCTTACTTTCGTGCGCATCTCCGACATGTTTGGGTTCTCTTCGCCTGCCTATTTCAGCCGTTATGTACAGCAACATCTGGGCATGAGTCCGACGGAGTACAGGGGCTGACGTTCGTTTTACAAATGTCCCCCGTGCCCATTAGGCGCCATGCCTGCAACCTTGTTGCACCCACTTGTGAAATGTTGCGGCTAATGGGAAGCCTGATTGTAGTATACCATGCCGGAAGTATTGCAGGGTATGGGCAACCGTTCTTATGCCACGCCGCTTGCCTTTTGTTGTATGCATCCCAACGCAGTACTGCCTGTCTCTTTCTTAATCAGGCCGCCAGAGCGACATATTCATCATACGTTTCTTCCACATTGCCATAATGAATGCCGCCACAAAGGTAAATGTCATTATAGGCTTTTGCAGACAGCATTGGACAAGCCACGTGTTATTGTAATGCATATGTGTGCCTTGCATCCTTTGCATGACAGTATGATTGCTACCGGGAAAAGAATCTGTGGATGTGTTAATCGTGTCCGTGTTTTGTATAACGACAGTTTGCCGAAATCGGATTAACTTTGCAACCGTATCGGACATAACACCCGGGGGGAGTATGGTTGGGCCACGCAGCAGATGGTTTTGCAGCCCATACCGGCCGTAATATAATAATGTGTAACTACGTGACGTGTGGTCATACCCATCATCTCCCTGCTGTTTACCGCATTGGCATCGACAGCAAACAAACAAACCAACAGAACAATGGAACATAACATGAAAGCAAAGAAAACACTTGTGGCATTCTTCTCACGTGCAGGCGAGAATTACGCAGTGGGAAACATAGCCGAGGGAAACACCCGCATCATTGCCGACATGATAGTCGACGAAACAGGCGGAGACATCTTCCAGATAATCCCCGAAACGCCTTATCCAGAAGACTACGCGCAATGCACGGAGGTGGCCAAGCGGGAATTGGCCGCCAAGGCGCGCCCGGCAGTCAAGGGAGATGCCGCAGTCGAGGATTACGACACCATCTTCATAGGTTATCCCAACTGGTGGGGCGACATGCCGATGCCCGTATATACATTCATAGAAAAACACCGCTGGCAAGGCAAGACCGTAATACCTTTCTGCACACATGAAGGCAGCGGGCTGTCGGGAACAGAACACAAACTGGAAACCGCATGCCAAGGGGCGACCCTACTGAAGGGGATTGCACTGAGAGGAGCCACGGCACAGAATGAGCGGGCCCGTGCAAAGGAAAGCATAAACGAATGGCTGAGCAAGCTTTAATGGCGTTTAGGCAATGATAACTACAGATGTCTGGCAGGCAGACATGGCGTTTGCTTGCATTCACGTAGACCGAAAAGCCGATTAACACAGGCGGGCCACAACCGCGAAACGCATGCGGCACGCCCATGCCGCCAACTTTACAAGCAGTGAAACGGCAGCCTGTTTATATGGCACGGCTAAGCGTATGAGGCGAACTATCCGTAAAATTGTAGGCAATGGCGGCATTTATTGTAACATGCACCACAAGAATTTTGTCGAAATTTGCAACCGTATAATTACATGGAATGATGAAGATAATGACCAGCATTGCTATCATGATGGCCGCCATGACCACAGCGCTATGCGGCTGCACGGACAAGACCGTGATGCAGACCGATGGAGATGGGAACGCAACATCTGCAAACGACAGTTTCAGAATTGACATGACCAGGGCCGTTCCCGGCCAATACCTGTCGGAGGCAACCCAACAGGGACAGGTTGTGAGAATAGAGTATGAATCGAAAGACTACACCCGTGACGACCGTCCCGCCACCAGGAAACCGGCCTATGTCTACCTGCCTTACGGCTATGACGAAAGCCGGCAGTACAATGTGGTCTACCTGATGCACGGCTGGACAGGCACGGCCGAAGACACATTCGGGGCTTTGGGCGGAGCACAGAAGAACATACTCGACTGGATGATACAGCAGGGCGACTGCCAACCGGTGATAGTCGTTTCACCAACATGGGACAAAGACAACCAGGCGAAAGGCTGGGGCGAGTCGTGCGAGGAAATTGCCGTGTTCCACAATGAATATGAAAACGACCTGATTCCGGCCGTCGAGAGCCGGTTTGCCACATTCGCCGAAACGACCGACAGGGCCGGCATCGTGGCATCGCGCGACCACCGGGCTTTCGGCGGATTCTCGTTGGGCAGCGTCACTACGTGGTATGTATTTGAACATTGCTTCGACCTGCAACGCTTCTTCCTGCCCATGAGCGGCGACAGCTGGCACGTGGCGACTTTCGGCGGGCAGACGGCACCCGAACAGACGACGCGTTTCCTTGCCACTGTCGTACGGTCTTCACCCTTCGGCACAGGCAACGGCTTCCATGTATGGCACGCCGTGGGAACGCGTGACGCGCGATTCTACCAGACCCACAACCAGGCCATGGCCTGCATGCAGCTTACCGACGTGTTCACACCGCACAATTTCTCTTACCATCAGAGGGAGGGAGGGCTGCACGACTATAATTCCGTGGTCGAGTTTGTTTACAACGCCCTCCCTTTCTTCTTCCCGGCAGAAACCGGGCAGGCGTTTACCAGCACAAGCCGCATAAGCGACGTGATGGACGACCCGGCTTTCGGCGATTGGGGCCGGCTGGTTTTCCCCGTGGACGATGGGTACTGGAGCGGCGAAACCCTTGGGCAGTTGCGTATGGCCTGGTACAACTACATCGACCCGGACAAGACAGTCGAGATATGCAATTACCTCAAGTCGCACGCCGACAGCGTATTTATCGACATCTACACAGAGGCCGAAAAACAGGCCGACCCGCAGAAACGCAACACAGGCCTGTTCTTCTTCAGAGGGAATCATGGCGCCCCCTTCGCCATCTGCAACGCCGGCGGAGCATTCGCTTATGTCGGGGCCATGCACGACAGCTTTCCCCATGCCCTCGAACTTTCCAAACTCGGATACAACGCCTTTGCGCTCATCTACCGCCCCGACCATGCCTACGAAGACCTTGCACGAGCCATCACTTATATCCACGACAATGCCGACGCACTGGGAGTGAGGGCCTCGGGATATTCGCTCTGGGGCGGTTCGGCGGGGGCCCGCAGGGCGGCTGCACTCGGCAACGCCGACGGCCTGCGCCAACTGACGGGACGCAACGACATACCGCAGGCAGCGGCCGTGGTCATGCAATATACGGGGTATGGCTCAGTAAGCCGGCAAGACGCCCCCACATACGCCTGTGTAGGTACCAACGACGGAATAGCCCCGTGGCGCACCATGCGAAACAGGCTGCAACGGCTTGCCGAGCTCGGCATTCCGACAGAATTCCATGCCTACGAGGGGCTTCCTCACGGCTTCGGACTGGGCACCGGTACCGAAGGATGGCTGGCTGACGCCGTAGGCTTTTGGGATGCACAAACAAACAACTGATGTAAAGATGGATGACCGCACCATTCACATGCATGCAAATATGCAACTAAAAAGCGGCTTACGCCATGCCGATTTCCAGCAAGGGCGGCATCGCATGGCCAAACGGTCTGTATTGCTTTGCAACATGACCCGTTTTGCAGGCCCAAACATGCCGATTGGGAAGCCTGAACGGCCCGTTTTGCAACGCGCTGAATATGAAACAATTAAGCAAGGCTGTCACTGCTGTCGTCTTTAACATAAAATGTTAAAGGCGCAGCAGGCGGTTGCCGACAAACAATGAACCTGCTGACGTTTGCAGACATTCAACAAAAAGAATGCAAATACCCATTATAATGAAAACTTACAACAAAAGTGAAATATGAGAAAATCTATGATGATGGCGGCAGCCTTGCTGTCGGTTGTGATGGCATGCAACGAAAACAACAAACCAAACAACACAAGTATAGACATGAACGGAAAAGAAAATGTAAAAGAAGTGGCCGGGCGCCGCAATTTCGGAGCGCAGCACCCGGTAATGACACCGCAGCCCTGCATCATGATAGCCACTTACGACGAGGACCAAGTGCCCGACGTGATGATGGCCGCATGGGGCGGACAGTGCGATTACAACAAAATCACTTTTGAATTGGGAGCGCACAAGACCACCGAGAACATAAAGCGGAAGAAAGCCTTCACGGTGAACTTTGCCACCGAGGACGACATGGCCGAATCCGACTATTTCGGACTGGTGAGCGGCAACAAGGTTCCCGACAAAGTGAAGCGAGCAGGCTTCACCGTGACCCCCAGCCCCAATGTGGATGCACCAATCGTCAACGAATACAAGCTCACGCTGGAGTGCCGTGCGGTTGAAATTGACGAAAATGCCGATGGCGGCGCACGCGTGGTCGGCGAGGTGGTGAACTGGAGCGCCGACGAGAGCATTCTCAATGCCGACGGCAAGGTGGACTTGGCCAAGCTCCGGCCAATCATTTTCGACTCGTCGGCGCTGATTTACCGTGCCGTGGGCGACAGCGTGGGCCAGGCATGGCATTCCGGCAAAAAGTTTCAATGAACCAAACAACAAAACAACAAAATGCAGACAATCAAACTTAGCAACGGCGTGGAAATGCCGTTATTGGGCTACGGAGTGTTCAAGGTGGCCCCGGATGAATGTGAACGGTGCGTAGGCGACGCCCTGAACGTGGGCTACCGCCTGATTGACACGGCACAGGCGTATTTCAACGAAGAAGGAGTGGGCAACGCCATAAGCAAGAGCGGAATTTCCCGGCAGGACATTTTCCTGGTGACAAAAGTATGGATTTCAAATGCCGGCGAGGAGAAAGCGGCGGCAAGCATAGACGAGAGCCTGCGCAAGCTGCAGACCGACTACATCGACCTGCTGCTCATCCATCAGGCTTACGGCGATGTGTTCGGATCGTGGCGGGCCATGGAGAAAGCCTACCGTGCGGGCAAGGTGCGTGCCATCGGCGTGAGCAACTTCCAGGCAGGGCGTTTCTATGACTTTGCGCATTATGCTGACATCAAGCCTATGGTGAACCAGTTGCAATGCAATCCGCTCGTACAGCAACAAGGCATAGAGCCACTGCTCGCCGAACACAACACAAAAATGATGGCATGGGGGCCGCTCGGCGGAGAGGGTGCCGAAGGCGTGGTAGACAGTGAGCTGCTCGCCTCTATCGGCAAAGGCTACGGCAAGACCGCCGCACAGGTGGCACTGCGATGGCTCATGCAGCGTGGCATCATAACCATACCCAAGAGCACGCACATAGAGCGTATGCGACAGAACATTGACATATTTGACTTTTCGCTGACCGACGAGGAAATGAAAAGCATTGCGGCACTAAACCGCCACGATACGGGAACGGTTGATTTCGGAGACCCGAAGCTGGTGAAATTCCTGATTGAGACATACGGATAAAACCGCAAAAGGCGCATTCAACGGCAAGGCAAAGTCAACCGCCAACACCCGCTATGACAAATACTGCATAAGCAAGCAAAACCGCTTTGCTCTCATTTGCGGGAATAATAATGATTGACATAAGTAAAAAATGCAAGAGGGTGCGCTCAATCGGGCGCACCCTCTTTGCTGCATCACGTAATGATACACACATAGGGGGTAGCCATTAAGTAGCTATTCAAAATTAACCGGCAGATGAGAATAAATGCCGAATGGAGGTCGGCACTGTTCTCAAACATTCCTAAAGCCGACTTCTCCGGATGGAAACTACATATTACCTATCGGGGTGTCACGCATCAAGGACAGCCGTTCCATGCGATACGATGGTATTTCCTTGATAAGGAGGGCAGGACTGTTATTAAGATAATGGAACTGCCTTTGCCGCATCTTCCACTCATCCCGATACGAATATTGCTCAAATAACCTTGACTGATAAAGAATAATTGCAGAACAGCCATTTGCCCCGAATGCCACCGCTTTCGGGACTTCTTTTCTTTGTCTTTGAACAAGCAGGCGACCAAAAGAAAAGAAGCAAAAGAAAGTCGCAGGAATTATGTATCCTAAAGACATATTTCTTTAAGCATATTTCTATTATATTTCTCGTGCGTTTTCGTATATTCATTTTTCTCTGTTTGGGGTTGCAAATATAGCAAAAGGCAGAGAATCTCTCCCTGCCTTTAAGCATAGTCTTTAACAAATCACATTGATAATCATATGATTATTTTGATATTTCCCGATTGAGAACATTAATGTATTACCCATTTAGTTGTTATCATATATATACTTAAACACTCTCCCCTCGCATATATAGATAAGTAATCCTAAACCTATATATAAAAACTTCTCATAGGGTATATTAGCAACAGTCAACCAACTACATACATATACTAATAGAAATGCTATGCTAAATATGGAATACAGAATCTTATTTACTCTACCATATCCATAAAACAAAAAAGTTATGATAAAACCTATTATATATAACATATCATTATAAAGATATAGGATGCCTAAAGCTATATCATGTTTGCCTCGAAAAAGTATATGTAACATGTTTGAGACGATAATGTATACAAATACACCTAAACTAATAGAAATTATTTTTTTTACAATCATATCCTTTATTTTCTATTTCTTTATTATATATACTCGCATATTATTAGGTGAATAATCATTCTTTCCAACACCTATTTCATAATGCCCATTAGGCATACAAATTGGCTTTAGTGTATACCTTTTCTTCGCCCAATCTACAGCGCGTTTTATAATAGCATTATCATAACTATTACTATTATCTGGGGATGGGAAAAATAGATTTAATAAACGACCATTCCCAAACTGCTTGCCTACATATATCGTTTCTCCTGCCGCTCTTTCTGAGTTTTTTGTCCTTCTTAATACATTTCTATATTCATTCAATGTAAATGGTATTTGACCTATGGCATCAGTCCAATATGGAACCCCTTCTACTTCTACCATTAAATACCCATTTCCAGAATTACCTTCAGCTTTCCAATCTCCATTACCTCCAGCACGATAACTAAACATGGATCTATCAACTTCTAAAAAAGAAATGATATCATCCCAAGTAAAATGTTTAAAACTATCAGATTTTCTAATGTTAGTACTTACAAAAAGTAATGGCATATAATTATCTGCAGAGGATTCAAACCATTGAATACCTTTAGCATACAAATCTTTCGCTGTAATATTAGTGCGATTGGCTTGATGATTATCTAATGTAAATAAATAAGCACCTCTTGAATTTCTAACATCCAATGTATCACCATTTATATCCGTAAATTTTAAAGGATTACCAAGACAATACGCATAAGGTGTCGAGTTTGGATATTTCTCTGCAAATCTATCCACACTCATCCACAGACTAATCCTTGGATCGTAGTATCTTGCACCATAGTAGTACATACCTGTTTCCTCATCATACTCCTTGGCATTGAAGAAGTAAGGCGTGTTCCACGTATTGTTGCGCTCCTCAATGAATACTTCTCCGAAAGGCACATACTCGATGTGCAGCACCACCTCACCATCAAGGTTGGTGATGTAGCGGGAGCTACCCAAGTGATCGGGATGGTAGTAGAACTGCATCCGCTCGTATTCCTCGGTATCGTGGAAGTTGTTGGAAACAGCTCGTGTTTTCAACATCTTCGCCCTTGCAGCTTCCGGTGAATTATCATTACAACAGAAGCCTTGTCCGCTTACATAGTCATTGTTGTCCTCACCATTGTAAGGCACACCGAAGTCGGCATAGTTGTCCTTGATGGCTTGTTGCTGGCGGTTGTACTTCGACTGATAGTCCACAGAGATTCCATCCGCTTCCGTTCCAGCGTAAGGTATGCGCCTTGGATTTGCACCATAGCTGGCGAGGTCGCCAAGTTTGCTGGCGATACGTTGGCTTCCGATGTAGATGTGCTTGGTGTACTTGCCACCCTGGCTTGCCACAAGGTAGGGGCTAACATAGAGGGAGAACTTGGCGGTATTGGTTACAACTCCCGAGAACTCAGAGTTGACATATATCTGCTCGCCCTCACCGCTCGAC
>ENA-OPVK01002073-OPVK01002073.1-human-gut-metagenome-genome-assembly--contig:-NODE-2073-length-10912-cov-4.246937_pt1 | contig 10912 bp, 10 predicted proteins | sample MGYA00241495_ERZ501982 | MGnify/ENA primary metagenome ERZ501982 (study PRJEB25962, sample SAMEA2042002) | human gut metagenome | biome: human gut; feature: human-associated habitat; material: faeces...
CCTTGACCCCGCCAAAGGGTCTTCGACCCTCTGGACTCCCCTTTTCGCGATTGAGTTGAGCGCAACTGCATACTGTATGCGCGTGTTAAGTTCTGCGCGGTTTACTTGCGGTTGGCGGTTTCCGCCAGTTCCAGCCCTGCGTTGTTCTCGCAGGCAAGGCGGATGCTCCACTCGTTCTCAAACAGCAGCACATCGCGGTCGCGGCTGTCCTTTGCGCGCCCGGACGTGGATGTCAGCTTCAGCTGGTCGATGGGCTTGGGCGTGCTCACCACCCACCGCACGAAGCGGAAGGGCATGGACTCCATCACAATGTCCACCTGATACTCAGTTTTCAGCCGGTGCTCCAGCACTTCAAACTGCAGCACGCCAACGACGCCGACCATGAATTCTTCGCGCCCCGTCTCTGTGCGGATGAAGGTCTGAATGGCGCCCTCTTCCGCCAGCTGGGTGATGCCCTTCTGGAACTGCTTGCGCTTCATGGAATCCGCCGGACGCACGCGGGAGAAGAATTCCGGCGCAAAGACCGGGATGTTCTCGTAGTGCAGCTTCGGGCCGCCGGAGAGCGTATCGCCAAGCTGATAGATGCCGGGGTCGAACAGACCGATGATGTCGCCCGCCCATGCTTCCTCCACGGCTTCGCGTTCGTCCGCCATGAACTGCTGGGGCTGCTTGAGCGCGACGGTCTTGTTCGTCCCGGAGTGCCAGACCTCCATGCCTTTCTCGAACGCGCCGGAGACGATGCGCATGAATGCCAGCCGGTCGCGGTGCGCGGGGTTCATGTTCGCCTGAATCTTGAAGATGAAACCGGAGAAGTACGGCTCTTCGGGCTGAATGTCACCGATGTCGCTCTTGCGGGGCAGGGGCGGCGGCGTGTATTGCAGGAAGCGCTCAAGGAACGGCTCAACGCCGAAGTTGGTGACGGCGGAACCGAAGAACATCGGCGTCAGCTCACCGCGGCGCACCTTGTCGAGGTCGAAAGCGTCGCCCGCTTCGTCCAGCAGGTCGATTTCCTCCGCCAACCGCTCGCGGTAGTGCTTCGCCAGCACATGCTCCAGCGCGGGGTCGTCAATGGCGATGTCAGTCTTCTGCACCATCGACTTGCCGTGGTCGCCGCCCGTGTACAGCTCGACCATTTTCGTGTCGCGGTGGTAAACGCCTTGGAAATCGCCGTCCGTGCCGATCGGCCAGTTGATGGGGCAGGAGCGGATGCCAAGCACCTGTTCCAGCTCCTCCATCAGCGCGAAGGGGTCTTTCGCCGCGCGGTCCATTTTGTTCACGAACGTGAAAATCGGGATGTTGCGCATCCGGCAGACCTTGAACAGCTTGATAGTCTGCGCCTCAACGCCCTTTGCCGCGTCAATCAGCATGACGGCTGCGTCCGCCGCAACCAGCACGCGGTAGGTGTCCTCAGAGAAGTCCTGATGGCCCGGTGTGTCCAGAATGTTGATGCGGAAGCCGTCAAACTCAAACTGCATTGCGGAGGATGTGACCGAGATGCCGCGCTGCTTCTCGATGTCCATCCAGTCGGACGTGGCGTGCTTATCGCTTTTGCGCGCCTTGACGCTGCCCGCCGAGCGGATTGCGCCGCCGTACAGCAGCAGCTTTTCGGTCAGCGTAGTTTTGCCCGCGTCCGGGTGCGAGATGATGGCAAAGGTTCGCCGTTTTTCCACCTGCTGGTGGAGCAGCTCCCGGAAAGCCGGCGTGTCGTGGGCTGGCAGCATGAATCGTCCTCCTCGTAAAGTGTCTGTCGCTCCTTGAAAGTGGATATTTCTTCCAACTCAAAACGTGCAAAATGCACGAAAAAGACAAGAATGTCCGAAAAGATATTTTACCGCCAAGAACGTGCCTTGTCAAGCCATTTTCCGCGCCTTCATGGCGTTCATGGTGCTATTTTTTCCGATTTCTCAGCAAACGGCAAAAAAAGTTTCAAGCAGCTTTTTGATTGACCTTTCTGCGCGATGGTACGACACTTTTGTGCAGTGTTCGCGTGCGGCGTAGGGGTTTCCCCCTGCAGCGAAAAAGTCAAGCCGCATAGGTGCAGCGTGAAGGGGCTTCATGGGGGACAACCCCACTGCCATTGGAGTTATCCCCAATTTATCCACTTTTCATCCACAAATCATTCACAGATACACCACTTTATCCCCAGCCCCGTCCGACGAAAAACGCGGTGAAAAGGCACGTTTCGCCACATTGTCCTCCGCGGGGAGCGCTCATGCCATTTGGGACAAGCACCAAAGAACGTTTATGCACAGAAATGAATAATTATACGCAAAATGCGAACATCCGACACCATTTTCTGGTTATCTGCAAAAGAATCCACAAGACGCGCAGGGGGTGGACAACTTCTGTGGATAACCCTGTGGACAATGTGGATAATTTGCGGTCATACGCGGTTTGTCAAGGCAAAATCGGCAAAAAACACTGTGGATAATCCTGTGGAAACTGTGGATGCTTTCGCCCAATTTGAAACGATTTGAAGGACGGGATACATATACAGCGGATGGATAGCAGGCTTGGATACATCAACAAAAGCATAATCATGCGTCAATTTGGTGTGCTTCGGACATGCCCATACCGTATCCGACATAGACTGGAGAGAGGAGGTGGGTTCCTTGGCAGAAAAATCGCCCTTTTTCCGCAATTTTGCATCGCACATCCTGCCGGTGCTGACTTTTGCAACGCTGCTTGTCGGTACGGCGCTGGTGGGTGTTGCGCTGACCCGAATTCCCCAAAGACCGACGGACGCAGCACCCCCGTCTCCCGCGCCGGAAATGACATATATCGCCGCGGGCAGCCTGACTGGGCGGACGATCCTCGTTGACCCCGGCCACGGCGGCTATGACGGCGGCGCGCGCTGCCGAGATTCCGGCGTGTGGGAGAAAGAGGTCAACCTCGCCGTAGCGCTGGCAGTGGAAAAGAGCCTGACGCAGCGCGGTGCAACGGTACTGATGACCCGCCGGACAGACGCCGATCTCTGCGACGACACAACCCGCCCGGCGAACGTGACGAAGAAGCGGCAGGACATGCAATGCCGCGTGGACATGGCGGTCCAGGGGCAGGCGGACATGGTGCTGTCCATCCACATGAACGAATACCGCGTGCGGTCGGAATCCGGGCCGCAAGTGTTCTACCGCGCGGGCAGCGGCGCGGGGCGCCTGCTCGCCGGAACGATGCAGGAAGCGCTCATTACCGCCCTTTCGCCCCAAAAGGAGCGCGCCGCCATGCCGGGCGACTACTTCATTCTCCAGCTGGATACGCCATCGGTGCTGGTGGAATGCGGCTTCATTTCCAATCCGACGGAGGAAGCGCTGCTGCTCTCGCCTGCCTATCAGGAGAAGCTGGGCGAAGCGATTGCGGATGGCGCGGCGGAGTATTTCCGCTTGGCACAGGCAGAAAAATGAAGGTTGCATTTTTTCGCCGCGCATGGTAAAATAAGAAGAAAAGGAAACGCATTATATCCGGAAAGGAGTATCGAATGAACATTCACGAATCCGCTGAGGACTATTTGGAAGCAATCCTCCGCCTGAAAGAAGCAAAAGGCTATGCACGCTCTGTGGATATTTCTCTGCTGCTGGGGGTCACGAAGCCGTCTGTCAGCGTGGCGATGAAGCGTCTGCGCGAAAACGGTTATCTGACGATGGATGCTGACAACTTGATTACGCTCACACCCGCCGGGATGGAGATTGCGAGAAGCATTTATGACCGCCACAAGACGCTGTCGAGCTTTCTGGAGAGTTTGGGCGTTGATTCCGATGTCGCCCGTGAGGACGCCTGCAAAATTGAGCATGATATTTCCGAGGAATCGTTTACCGCGATTCGGAAGCTGATGCAGGAGCGGGAGCAGGAACAGAAAGGATAAACTGCTGCCTCCAATTTACTGTGCTTAATTTACTTGAAACACGATGTGCTGGAGGAATATTATGGCTGCAAGATACATGTATGCGAAAGAAGTATCGCATCAGGGGCTAAACAAATATCGTGTTGTAAAAGCACCAACACGGCATGAATTGGAACGTAAAGTTTCTGCTTTGCAAGCGCAGTGGGATGAACAATGGCGAAAAATCCAAGAGCGTGAAGCAAAACAGCGAAATCTTGCGCAAGAACGTGCGGATAAACAAAGAGACCTCGCGGAAGCGGAAAGCTATGCACAGTCCATGACAGCTCAGGCAGAGCGACTGCAAGAAATGCTGGATAGTATTTTGAAAAGAAGTCTGTACCCGCAACCGTTGCAAGCTAATATTCTGAAAAATACGTCGCCATTTGAAACACCGCAACCTATATATCCGCAGTTATGGGAAGCAGCACGCGAACCGCTTTTCAGTGATGAAACATATCATGAAAAACCATCTTTTTTCACCAAAATATCGCGGAAAAAGATGGAAAAGTTCATTGCAGCGGCTGAACTGCGCTATGAAGCTGATTACAATGAATGGAAAAAAAGAAAGGAAGAAGTAGACAGAAAAAATGATGCGCTAATTGAAGAATATAATAGAAAATTAGCGGAATGGCAGCAAAAAAAGGAGGAATATGAACGCGAGCAAAGCGTGGATAATCAAAAAATAGAAGAGATGCTTGCAAACTATCGAAATGGCAACAAAGAAGCGATCGAAGAATACTATGCGACACTGCTGGAACAGATTGAGTTGCCGTTTAGTTACAGCAAGGCGGTAGAGACGGAATATCAGCCAGAGGCAAAGCGGCTCATTGTCGAACAGCAGCTTCCGATTGTTGATGATTTGCCAAAATTAAAAGGTGTAAGTTATATTAAGACCAGAAAGGAATTCAAGGAATCTTACTATACAGATGCCTACCTTACCAAGAAATATGATCAGGTGATTTATCAAATAGTGGTGCAAACGCTGAATTATGTTTTTACGGTAGGAAAAGAGTATGACTACATCAATAATGTGGTAGTTAATGGGAAAGTCAGCACAGTAGATAAGGCAACAGGGAAGGACATCGAGCCGTGCGTGCTGTCGATTAGCGTTGACCGCAATGCTTTTGAGGATTTAAATCTTGAAGCAATTGACCCGCGTGCGTGGTTTAAGAGCGCTAAGGGCGTGTCTGCTGCGGCAATTGCGAATACGACACCGGTTGCGCCAATTATTACGGTTTCGCGTGAAGACAGCCGATTTATTGATGCCTATGAAGTGGCAGACCAGCTTGATGATAGCGTCAATTTGGCAGCAATCGACTGGAAAGATTTCGAGAATTTGATTCGCGAAATCTTTGAAAAGGAATTCAGCAGCAATGGCGGTGAAGTCAAAATCACGCAAGCAAGTCGAGATGGCGGCGTTGATGCTGTGGCATTTGACCCTGATCCGATTCGGGGCGGAAAAATCGTCATACAGGCGAAGCGCTATACGAATGTAGTCGGTGTATCAGCAGTTCGTGACCTTTATGGCACTGTCATGAATGAAGGTGCAACAAAGGGGATTCTGGTGACAACATCGAACTACGGAAATGATGCGTATAAGTTTGCGCAAGGTAAGCCATTGACGCTTATGAATGGGGCAAATTTGCTTTATTTGTTAGAACGACATGGATATAAAGCAAAAATAGATTTAAAGGAAGCACGTCAACAGCAAAACAACTGATTTAACAAAACAAAGCCGGGTCGAACCTTCCCTGTTTCGGAGGATTCGCCCCGGCTTTTCTGTATTACTTACTTCTCCGTTTCCAGTGAGCGGTATGTCCGTACCAGCACGACCGCTGAGAGAATTGCCGTCAGCACATCGGCGGCAGGCATGGAGTACATCACCCCGTCCAGTTGGAAAAACTGCGGCAGGAGCAGCACCAGCCCCACGCCGAACACAATCTCCCGTGCCATCGACAAAAGCGTCGAGGCAGCCGCTTTCCCCAGCGATTGCAGGAAGATGAACGTCCCTTTGTTGATGCACGCCAGCACAATCATGCTCAGGTACACCCGGAAGCAGCGTCGGGCAAAGAGCGTGTAGTGGATGGACTCGTTCTGCGCGCCGAAGAGCAGCATCACCTGATCGGGCAGCAGCTCCACCACAAGCAGCGCAATCAGCCCGACAACCGCCTCCGCCGCCAGCAGCCGCGTCAAAAGCCCTTTCACGCGGTCATGCCGTCCTGCGCCCATGTTGTACCCCGCCACGGGAATGCATCCCGCCGCCAGCCCAATCGCACAGCTGATGACGATTTGGAACACCTTCATGACAATGCCGAAAACCGCCATCGGAATCGCGGAAAATTCCTCCTGCGAGAAAACAGCGTCCTGCGCGCTGCAAATGCGCAGCATCGTGTTCGTCGCCGCCATTGCCGCGACCAGGCTGATTTGCGCCAGGAAGGACGTCATGCCGAGTTTGGTGCATTTCCCCAGTAAATGCGCGCGCGGGCGGAAGCTGTCCTTTTGCAGGTGAATCTGCTTCATCCGCGTTAGATACCAGATGGACAGTCCAGCGGTCAGCGCCTGCCCAGCAACCGTTGCAATCGCCGCGCCCGCGACGCCCCAGCCGAACGTGAAGATGAAGAGCGGATCAAGCACGAGGTTTGCCGCCGCACCCGCCAGCGTGGCAACCATCGCGAATGTCGGGCTGCCGTCGGAACGGATGACCGGGTTCATTGCCTGCCCAAAGACGTACAGCGGCACGCCCAAGGCAATCCAGAAGAAATATTCCTGCGCCTTCTCGAATGTCCCGGCATTGACGCGCCCGCCGAACCACGTCAGCAGCGTGTCCGGGAACAGCAGGTATGCCGCCATCAGGACAAGCCCCGCGACGACGCTGACCGTTACCGTTCCGCCGACGGCGCGGTGGGCCTCCTCCTGCTTCCCTGCGCCAAGCATCAGGCTGACAAACGCGCAGCAGCCGTCGCCGAGCATGACCGCAATCGCCAGCGCCGCGACCGTCAGCGGAAAGACGACCGTCGTTGCTGCGTTCCCGACGCTGCCCAAGTCGGGCGCGTTCGCAATGAACACCTGATCGACCATGTTGTACAGCGCCGCCACGACCAGAGAGGTCATGCACGGCACGGCGTAACGCCGCATGAGGCGCCCCAGCGGCTGTGTTGCCAGCGGGCGCGCGTTCTGCGCTATGGAGGTTTCGGATTCTGTCTGCATAAAAAAAGCACTCCTCTTCGTTGATTGGAGCGCAGTGTCAAGGCAAAAAAGACTGCCCCTGCTGCGCGTCCGACAGATGGACTTACGCAGCAAAGGCAGCACTCTGTACCGCTATTTTACCGCATCGGGGCGGATTTGTCAAAGGGGTGTATCATCATTTTTTCCCGCCCGCCACAAGGCTTCCTGCAAGGCACGCACCGCCTGCGATCCAGTACCCCATTACGAGTCGACTCGTCGTGCCGTAAATCTCCAGCGCTCCTTGAAACAGACAGCCGATTGTCAGCGCAATGATGCCCCAGTGGTACAGCCGCACGCACCAGCGCCCCGGCAGCGCCTTTCCGCGCAGGGCGCGAATCAGCAGCGGACACGCTCCCAGCACCAGCGGCGGCAGGAACGCATACACCATGAAGTCCGAGTAGACCCCGTGGCTGAACTGCTCATACACGAATCCGCCCAGCGCGGTCACGGCGGCAAAAAGCAGATCGTAGAGCGCAAGTTTCACGCATTTGCGGTCAATAGCCGATGTAGACAATGTCGCTCACGCTCCTTTCGCGGATGCTGCGCCCGTTCGTGGTTGGGCTGTTGACGACGCGTCCCTGAAACACCATCGTCGAAGAACCGCCGCCATCGAGGTTGTAGGCGATTTGTGCGCCCAGCGACTGCATCAGCTCTGCCAATTGCCGCAAGGAAAGCCCGGTGCTCTCCTTCGTCCGCCCGTCGGACACGACCAGCAGGTAATGCCCTTCGCTGATTTGCCCGATGGCGGTGCGCGGGTTGGAGGTCATGGCGCGCCCGACCTCGTCGCTGCTGCTGACGGTCACTTGTCCGCCGTTGATCAGCGCCGGGCCGAACGTCAGCACCTGCCATGCGCCCTCACGCACCAGCGTGTCGGCACTCGTTTCGCCCTCGGTGATGATGCGGAAATTGCCGTCCGTACCGATGACCAGTGCGTCCGTGCCGCTTTGCGCCGATGCGCGGTACAGCACGCCGTTGCGCAGCACATACCCGCGCTCCTGTGCGCCGTAATAGTCGCCGTTGATGGCGAGAATTGCACCCGCGTTTGCCGCCTGCACAGAGGTCGTCTCGGTCAGGTTGCGGGCGTAGGTGTTCCCCGCCAGCGCCGTTTTGAGCAGGGAAATATCCGCAATCTGCACGTCCGCGACGTACACCGTCGTGTTCTCAACGCGCATTGTCGTTAGCACAATGTCGATTTGGTCGTCATGGTATTCCGTGTCGGTGGAAATGGGCGCGGTGGTCGCCTGTTCCGCGGGGGATTCCGTCGCAGTCGGCACGGCGGTCGGAGCTTCCGTCGGCGCGGTGGAGGCTTCAGCGGTTGCCGTCGGCAGCGTGTCCGGCGTCAGCACACGGACAATCACGAACGTGTCCAGCGCCGCATAAACCGTGTATGCCGCCAAAATCAAAGCAAACACCATGTTTGCGAAATGCCGCTTCATGGAGCTTCACTCCTTTCCATGGCTATTATCTCCCCGTCAAGTGACGAACACATGATGAACCCGTGAATGATGCCGGAAGTTTTCCCTTCCCTTGACGCAATCCTGCCAAAGGCGTATACTGGAAGCGGAAATTTCCGCGGATGACCGCGAAAAGGAGAAGAATGATGCAGAAACTACGGGGATACTTGGCACTGGGAATATTCATCATGGGTATTGTATCGCTTTTATGCCTGCTTCTGCCGCTCATCGAGATAACGGATGATGCGCTGCTGCTGATGGTGTTTGCTGTGCCGCCGCTTATCTGCGGATTGTTCATAGCATTGGCACTGCATATGCTGCTGTATACGCTGCTTCTGGTGCTGTACGGCTGCAGAATACAGCTGGTGGCTTTGTACTTTCTTCATATCCGCAGGAAAACCGTCGGCTGGCGCGTGCAGTACCTTCCGGCGGCGGAGCGCAAGGTGGGCATACTGCTGGCGGCTGTTCCGTGGGAGCAGGAAACCGGCGACTTGCAGCAGCGGGCGCAGATTGTCCTGTACTATGTGCAGAGCGTACTGGCAATACTGTTCTATGCGCTGGCAGTCAATTTGTATGGGACAGCATCCGCCATTGCCTGCCTTGTGCTGGCGTGGGGTTATGCGTTTCTCAGCATCATCATGCCGCCAAGCGAAATTCGGAAAGTATTCCAGCCCGAAAAGCGGCGCAAAATGTGGCAGATGCAGTGCCTGCTGGCGGAGAACCTGACGGATCACCTGTTCACGGAAATGCCGGAAGAATACTTCGCTCCGCCGGACAAAATTCAGAATCAGAATGATGCGGCTCTTATGATTAATTGTTCCGCGCGGCTGATGATGCAGAACCGCTATGGTGAGGCGCTGGACATCCTGACTATGCTGGCGCAGGAGCATCGGGAGCAGACGAAGCGCCTTTGGTGGCAGCTGATTCCGCGCGGCGTTCTGTGCGAACTGGCGCTGGACAAGCCGGACTACTTCCTGAAGGAATATGACACGCTGTACATGCAGAAGGAATTGCGCAAGCATGAAAAGCAGCCGCTTGTCTGGAGCACGGCGTATGCGGTGCATCTGCTGCGCGACGGCGACGAGCAGAAGGCGGAGCAGTGCCGCAAGCAGTTCCTGTGTCGCATCCGCCATACGACCATGCCGCGCTGCTATCAGTGGACGATAGACAGAATGGCGCAGGAAAAGGAAATCTACGAATCAAGAAAGGCAAAGGAAGCGCAAGAATGAAGAATCGGACATTTCAGCGCCTGTTTCCGCTCCTGCGGATGGGCAGCATCCTGCTGGCGGCGGTACTGTTCTGCGCGGCACTAATCGGCGTGAACGCACAGCTGACTGTCGGGACGAATGAAGAGCGGAATCTGGCGACGTATCTGGGGCTGGCACTGACGGCGGTCGTGACGTATCTGCTGCAAGATGTGCCGAAAATGCTGGTCGGCAGGCACTTTGGCTGGAAGCTCGTGCGCTATGAGGCGTTCGGGCGGGTCTATCAGGCGGACGGCACAGGGGCGTTCGTGCGTGTCCCAGTACCGGCGCAAAGTCGTCTGCGCTATCAGCCGTATCTGCTTCCGCCGGAGGATGCCCCTCGGCACGACGTGACGCTGTACACGCTCTGTCCCCTGCTGTATGGCGGGGCGCTGGCGGTGGTGTTTGGCGTGCTGACCCTGCTGACGCTGGGGCAGCCGGTGTCGCTGGTGCTGTGCGAACTGGCGATGGGCGGCGTGGTGCTGGTGATGATGTGCATTCTGCCGATGGATGAGCGGTTTATCGCATCGCCGATGGCAATCGCACGGATGCTTCGAGATCCGGAACAATTGGCGGAGTGGCTGTATTTCGCGCGTATGAAGGCGAATGGCGGGGTGGAGGTGACAGATGTTTCGATTGAAAACATTCCGCAGCCTGCAACAGTGAAGACATGTCAGGATGCAATCTGCGTCTTTCAGCGAGCGCAGATTGCGCTGATGGTTCAGTGTGATGCACAGAAGGCGTATGGGCTGATGAAACAGGTGCTGGAAAGCGAGGCGCGGCTGTCATATACCGCATGGAAACTTCTGCTGAGCGATGGGGTGGTTGCGGAACTTCTGGCAGGTGAACCGGGTGAATTTACGGCGCTCTATCGTGGAAAAGCCGGCGCAGCCATACGGCAGGTGATGTTTCGCATGGTGGACTATGCGAAACATCACCTGCCGTATGCGGTGGCGATGCTGGTGACACATGAAGCGCGGGAAGCAGAGGTTGTGCGGAACACGCTTGCGCCAGTGCGAGAGAAAATGCCGGAGCTTGATGCTTTGATGAAGGCCATCGAAGAAAAAGCCGCACGAATCGAAAGCTGATTCGTGCGGCAGGGGTTTCACCGC
>ENA-OPVK01002080-OPVK01002080.1-human-gut-metagenome-genome-assembly--contig:-NODE-2080-length-10877-cov-1.848826_pt1 | contig 10877 bp, 7 predicted proteins | sample MGYA00241495_ERZ501982 | MGnify/ENA primary metagenome ERZ501982 (study PRJEB25962, sample SAMEA2042002) | human gut metagenome | biome: human gut; feature: human-associated habitat; material: faeces...
GGAGATGTTTGGGGATGTTCAGGATGCTAAAAAACATAGTGATAAACAATTAAAAGATATATGTAATACAGTTACTGGGGGAACGCCATCCACAAAACATGCAGAGTATTATAATGGTACGATTCCTTGGATTTCTACAGTTTCACTTGGACCAAATTATATAGATGGAACTACAGCAAAGGCATTTATCACACAAGAAGCAGTTGATAATAGTTCTACAAAAATAATTCCATCGAGTAGTATACTGTTTGGAACTAGAGTAGGTGTTGGAAAATCATCTATAAATCAGGTTGAAATGTGTACTAATCAAGATATTGTGGCTATTATTGATTTAGATGAATCAAAATATAATAAGCTATATATAAAATATGTATTAGATACATATCAGTCTTATTTTGACAGTATAAAGAAGGGTGCAACAATTTTAGGAATATCAAGTGATGATTTGAAAAACATTTATATTCCTGATGCTTCATTATACGAGCAAAATAGGTTTGAAAAATTTGTAAAACAAATCGATAAATCAAGGCTTCTCAGTAACCACTCACTATTCCTCATAAAATCCATAACCTTCTAACCACTAAAAAAGCAGCCTCAGCTGCTAATGACTACTACCTAACATATCTCTCAATTCTTTAAAAGTAAACTCTATAGGTGCTACTCTACCATTTCTAACATCCTCTTCAGACTTCTCAAGTAATTCCAATAATTCATCATGTTGCTTTGAATCCATAAAATCACCTCCATAGAATATAACTAAAGTATACCATTCTCTAAGTTAAATAGATAATGTAACCACAATTATTCCCAATAAACTTCTATTTTAGGATATAATAGAAACATAAAGGAGATGGTACTGTTGAACTTTACTTTTTTAAAAAACAAAACAGAATTCCAGGACTTTGCTTCTACATGTATAGAAGCAGAAAAAGGATTAATGGTATCACCTGCTAACTGTGCAATACTTACAAGACGTGCATTAGAACAAGCAGTACATTACATGTATAAGAATGACATAGACTTACAGATGCCTTATAGAGATAATCTAAGTGCTTTAGTCAATGAATATACATTTAAACAAATTATTCCAACAGAAATCTATGAAGGAATTAGATACGTTATTACTTTAGGAAATTTTGCAGTACATACAAGTAGAAAAGTAAAAAGAGAAGAAGCGGTTCTTGCTTTAAATAATCTCTATAGACTTGTTAACTGGATGAACTATTCTTATGGAATGGATTATCAACAACAATTACCTGAATTTGATCCTACTAAGTTACCTGATCAAACACATATGTTTGTGAATAAAGATTTAAAAGAACAGGTAAGAGATATTCTTAATAAACAGAAAGAAAAAGAAGAAAAACAAAAAGAAGAACTGGCTCGATTAGTTGCTGAAAATGAGGAATTAAGAAGACAAGGGGCAGCTAAGAGAAAAGAAGATAAAGCTGTTAAATATGTTGATGTGAATAAGATTCCTGAATGGAGGACAAGACAGCTTTATATTAATTTAATGCTGAAGGAAGCAGGATGGGACTTTGATACAAATGTAGAGGAAGAATATCCTGTTCATCATATGCCAACAGATTCAAAAGAAGGTTTTGTTGATTATATATTACGTGGAAGAACAGGAAAGATTATTGCTGTTATAGAAGCAAAGAAAACAAGTGTAGATCCTCGTGTAGGACGTAACCAGGCAAAACTTTATGCAGACTGTATTGAACAAGAATACGGGCTAAGACCTGTTATATTCTATACAAATGGTTTTGAAACATTTATCTGGGATGACATGATGTATCCAGATAGAAGGGTTTCTTCTATCTTCTCACAGGATGAAATACAGTTACTTATAGATAGAAGAGATACGCGTAGAAGTATTTCTAAACCTGTTATACAAGATGCCATCACAAACCGTTATTATCAGAAAGAAGCCATTGTAAGAACATGTGAAGACTTTGAAAAGGGAAGTCGTAAAGCATTGCTTGTCATGGCAACAGGGAGTGGTAAAACACGTGTAGCGATTAGTTTAGTAGATGTATTGACTAAAGCGGATTGGGCAAAGAATATACTATTCCTTGCCGATCGTACTGCATTAGTGAATCAGGCAAAGAAGAACTTTGTAAACCTTCTTCCTTCCCTGACGACTTGTAATCTATGTGAAAACAAAGAAGACCCAGAAGTATCAAGAATGATCTTTAGTACTTATCCTACAATGATGAATGCAATCGATGAAACAAGAAGTAAAGATGGTAATCGTTTATTCACACCAGGACACTTTGATCTCATTATTCTTGATGAAAGCCATCGTAGTATTTACAACAAATATAAAGATATATTTGATTACTTTGATGCTTTACTCATAGGTTTAACCGCAACACCTAAAGATAGTATAGGGGCTAATACATATTCTATATTTGATTTAGAAACAGGTGTCCCTACATATGCTTATGAATATGAAACAGCTGTCAAAGATAAATATTTAGTCAGCTACCATTCTTATGAAACTAAAATGAAGTTTCTAGAGGAAGGTATTCACTATGATGAGTTATCAGATGAAGAGAAGAAAGAATTTGAAGAACACTTCTCTAATACTGATACAATCACTTCAAGTGAAATGAATAAGTTTGTTTTTAATATTAATACTATTGATACTGTGATCAGAGATTTGATGGAACATGGTATTAAAATTGAAGGAGGAGATAAGATAGGAAAAAGCATTATCTTCGCTTCCAATCAAAATCATGCCAATAAGATTAAAGAGAGATTCGATATACTCTATCCTGAATACAAGGGGAAGATTGCTGAAGTGATTACATTTAATACAAAATTTGTACAAAATGCGATAGATCGATTCAGTAAAACAGACAGTTACCCTCAAATAGCTATTAGTGTAGATATGCTAGATACAGGTATAGATGTACCAGATATCGTTAATCTTGTATTCTTTAAGAAAGTAAGAAGTAAAGCAAAATTCTGGCAGATGATTGGAAGAGGAACAAGACTAAGAACAGACTTGTTTGGTCCAGGAGATGACAAGAAAGGATTCTTGATATTTGATTACCTAGGAAATATGGATTACTTCAGAGTAGACCAGCGTCCTGAAAAATCAGGTATTATAGAATCACTCTCTCAACGTATCTATAAGTTACGTGTTGATATTCTTTATGCACTCGAACAAAATGCCTCCGATCAGGATTATGTAGATGAAATCAATAAACAGATCAAAGAAATGTCAGGTTATATTCAATCACTCAATGAAGACAGCTTTAATGTAAAGATGCATTTGAAATATGTGCATCAATATAAGAATCCAGATAACTGGATTAACCTGAATGAAATGGATACACATTATATTAAAGATGAATTGTCTTCTCTTGTTGTGATTCACGATGAAGATAAACGTGCAAAGTTCTTTGATAGACAGATGTATATGATTGAAATGGCTTATCTCAATCATTATGATGCAAGTCAGGTAATTAATAAGGTTATTATGATGGCTGATGAATTGTATAAAAAACAAACAACACCTGATATTGCAGATAATGCGGAATATCTGAAATGTGCCAAAGATCCTGATTACTGGAAGACAGCTAATTATTTTGATCTAGAAGTACTACGTGAGAAGATTAGAGGACTTATCAAGTACTTAACAATTGATGGACCGGTAAACCCAGTAGATACACATTTTGAAGATGAAATCATTGAAACAAAGATGAATGATGCTTTCTATAATGATGAAGGCTTAGAGAACTATAAAGAGAAAGTACAGCATTATTTAAAAGCACATGAAGATGATGAAGCTATCTATAAGCTCAGACATAATCAAGTCATTACACCGGATGAAATGAAACATCTAGAAAACTTATTATGGATAGACCTGGGAAGTAAAGACGATTATCGATTACATTTTGGTGATACACCTATCACAAGATTAATTAGAAAGATAGTAGGATTAGACAGACAAGCAGCTATGGCTGAGTTCTCACGTTTCTTAGATGATCAGAGCTTGAATTCTAGACAGATTCACTTTGTAGAATTATTAGTAGATTATATTGTGAAGAATGGTTTCATTGAAGACAAGAAGGTCTTGTTACAGGATCCTTTCAAGTCAATTGGTAGTATGAGTGCCTTATTTAAGGATAAGATGAATATTGCAAGAGAGATATTAAAAACTGTAGATACGTTCAGCGAAAGATGTTAAGAGAAAACGTTCACAATTTTGAGAGTATTCTATCACTATAAAAAATAATTATAATTTAAATTTTTGATAAAAACTAAGTACAAAATAGCACAATCGGATATCCCTAAACTGCAAACGTTTTCAGTAAATGCATTTTATAAATTGTGTAAATTTTCACAAAAGTATGCTTGTTTTTTCACAAGAACTCATGTATAGTGAACTTACAAAATATGAAAAAGAAATATTTTGGTCAATGGAGGATATAAAAATGGCTGATAAGAAAGTCGAAAAGAAAGTTGAAGAATGGACAGAAGAAAAGACTGATGCTTGCATTGATGAGTTAGTTAATAACGCATTAACAGCATTAGATGAATTCGAAGGTTTTGACCAGGAAACTGTTGACTACATCGTAGCAAAGATGTCAGTTGCTGGTCTTGATAAACACGGTGTTCTTGCAGAAGCTGCAGTAAAAGAAACTGGCCGTGGTGTATTTGAAGACAAGGCTGTTAAGAACTTATTCGCTTGTGAATATGTTACTAACAACATGCGTCATACAAAGACTGTAGGTATTATTAATGAAGATCCACTTACTGGTATCACTGAAATCGCTGAACCAGTTGGTGTTGTTTGTGGTATCGTTCCAGTAACAAACCCAACTTCTACAGTTATCTTTAAGTCTTTAATCGCTATGAAGACTAGAAACCCAATCATCTTCTCATTCCACCCAGGTGCTCATGACTGTTCAGTTATGGCTGCTAAGGTAATGTTAGATGCTGCAGTAAAAGCTGGTGCTCCTAAGAACGTAATCCAGTGGTTACCAATGAAATCTATGTATGCAACTAATGCATTAATGAATCATCCAGGTGTTGCTACTATCTTAGCTACTGGTGGTAACGCAATGGTTAAGGCTGCTTACTCTTGTGGTAAACCTGCTTTAGGTGTAGGTGCTGGTAACGTTCCTGCATATGTAGAAAAGTCTTGTAAAATCAAAATGGCAGCAAATGATATTTATTTATCAAAATCATTCGATAACGGTATGATTTGTGCATCTGAACAGGTAGTTGTTGTAGATCACGAAATCTATGATGAATTCAAGAAAGAACTTGGTCGTTATCATGTACATTTCTGTAATGCTGAAGAAAAGAAGAAACTTGAACAGTTCATGTTCGGTGCAACAGCATACAGTGAAAACGTAAATGAAGCTCGATTAAACAGCATCGTTCCAGGTAAGAACGCTACTTGGATCGCTGAACAGGCTGGTTTCAAAGTACCTGATGATGTTCAGATCTTAGTTTGTGAAGTTAAGGAAATCGGTCCTAACGAACCAATGACTAGAGAAAAACTTTCTCCAGTATTAGGTATGATCAAAGCAAACTCTACAGAAGATGGTATTGAAAAGGCTGCTCAGACTGTTGAATTCAACGGTTTAGGACATTCAGCTGCAATCCATACTACTAACCATGAAATTTCTAAAGCATTTGGTAAGAGAATCAAAGCTATCCGTATTATTGAAAACGCTCCATCTACATTCGGTGGTATCGGTTCAGTATACAATGCATTCTTACCTTCATTAACACTTGGTTGTGGTTCTTATGGTCATAACTCAGTATCAAACAACGTAAGTGCTATTAACTTACTAAATATTAAGAGAATAGGGAGACGTAACAACAATATGCAATGGGTTAAACTTCCTCCAAAGATTTATTTCGAAAGAAATTCAATCAGATATCTTAGAGATATGAAGGAAATGAAGAAAGCAATGATCGTTACAGACAGAGGTATGTATGACCTTGGTTATGTAGGAAAGATCGAAGATGTTATCAGAAGAAGACGTAACAAAGTAGACGTTGACTTATTCATCGACGTTGAACCAGATCCATCTTTAGATATGACTCTTAAGGGTCTTGAAATCATGAAGAGCTTCCAGCCTGATACAATCATCGCTATCGGTGGTGGATCTTCAATGGATGCTGCTAAAGTTATGTGGTTAATGTATGAACATCCAGAAGTTAACTTCGACGACATCAAGCAGAAATTCATGGATATCAGAAAGAGAGCATTCAAGTTCCCAGAACTTGGTAAGAAAGCTAAGTTAGTATGTATCCCAACTACTTCAGGTACAGGTTCAGAAGTAACTCCATTCGCAGTTATCACTGATACTAAGGAAAACAAGAAATATCCATTAACTGACTACGCTTTAACTCCAACAATCGCAATTGTTGACCCTGAATTCGCTATGTCTATGCCACCAAGAATCGCTGCAGATACTGGTATCGACGTATTAACTCACGCTATCGAAGCATATGTTTCAATCTTAGCTTCTGACTTCACTGATGGTTGGGCTAAACAGGCTGTTAAGTTAGTATTCGAAAACCTTGAAAAGTCAGTACTTGAAGGTGATCCTGATGCTAGAATCAAGATGCATAATGCTGCATCAATCGCAGGTATGGCATTCGCTAACGCATTCTTAGGAATGAACCACTCATTAGCTCATAAGATCGGTGGAGAATGGCATATTCCTCATGGACGTACTAACGGTATGTTATTACCACATGTAATCAGATACAATGGTACAGTTCCAACTAAGTTAAACATCTGGCCAAAGATCGAAGACTATAAGGCAGATAAGAAATATAGAGAATTAGCAGAATTAATCGGCTTACATCCAAAGACTGATGCAGAAGGTGTTGAAATGTTCGCACAGGCTGTTGAAAAGTTATGGGTAAAAGTTGGTGGTGCTGTAAACGTTAAGTCACAGAACATCAGCAAAGCTGATTGGGAAGAATCAGTACATAGAATCGCTATGAACGCATACGAAGACCAGTGTACTCCTGCTAACCCAAGAATGCCTATGGTTAAAGATATGGAAACTATCCTAGAAACAATCTATGATTACGAATCTCCATTCGCTAAGAAATAATTCTTAAAACCATTTAGAGGAAAGCCTTACGGCTCTCCTCTTTTTTGTGTTAAATTATGTTAAATTGAATCGTTTATTGACTCATATAATTGAACTCATTAAAATGTGCTTTTGGAGGACACTGTCATGAAACATAAACGTTTTTTATTCTTACTTACTGCAGCTGTCGCTTTCATTATTCAATTAATAGATATCATTTCTTATACAATCAAGTTTTCTATTACACAGACATTTGTGCTTATTATTATTCAAATGATTGGTTTAGTAGGTTATGCCTATGATGCAAGAAATGTAGTAAAAAATAAAAGAAGAATGTTTACTATACTTCATAGTGTCGCATTTTTCATCTACCTTATAAATCTTACTTATCAATTGTTCCTTAACCCGGCATTAAGACATGTTAAAGTGATAAGTAGTGTGAATATCAGTCCATTAAAGACAATACTTCTTTATTACACAGCTTATGAAAGACATACATTACCTATTAAGAATATTATTCTGAATATGATTGGGAATGTCATGTTGTTCATGCCTTTTGGTTATTTTATATATGTTCTATTCAAACCAATGCGTTCATTTCTACCTTATTTCTTCTTTTTCTTATTTATGATTATAGGAGTAGAAGTCATTCAATATATTTGGAAGGTTGGATCAGCAGATATAGATGATATCATTCTGAATATGAGCGGCGTACTGATTCTATATATTGTATTGAAAATCCCATTCATAAAAAAATTATTTTAAAGTCAAAAAATCACAAGTATTACACATCTTTTCTGTTACAATAATTGTATAAGAAAGAGGTGAATCTTGTGCTTTTTATTTTTCTACTATTGTTGTTCTTATATTTGTTCCTTACAAAATACTACATCACTGAAGATGTGATTGTAAAAGAAGTCCTTGAAGATAAGATCATATTTGAATCTGAGCTAGGAAAAGAAATTACACTCAAAGTAACAAAACCTCATGAATATCTAGAAGGACAAAAGGGACAAGTCTCATTCCATGGAGAAAGAATCGTATCATTTCAAAAAGCAGCCTAGAAGGGCTGCTTTTTGATTAGATGACGTTAAAGTGTTTTAAGGCATTGTAGATGCCATCATCTTCAATATCAGTTGTAATATACGTTACATAATCAAATAGAACAGGATTAGAATTGCCCATAGCTACTGATTCCTTAGTATAAGTCAACATAGGTAAATCATTTGTAGAATCACCAATAGAAATACAATCATCAATAGAAGCACCAATGAGATCAATAAATGTCTGAATACCAGTTGCTTTAGAACATGCTTTAGGAACTACTTCAATGAAGTCTTCAGCACGCTGGATATATTCTAAATCATCTTTAAATGCATCCTTAAATGTTTCAATATCATCTTCTGATGTATACCATGCAGTGAACTTATCAAAATTAGGTTCATCATCTTTATGATATACAGGAACATTTACCTTAATATCTTTATAACGCTCTTTGATTTCCTGAACTGTCTTTGTTTTAATTGTTTCAGGGAAATAAATAGATTCAGGACCTTCTAATACGGCATCAATATCTAATTCTACCGCTTTATTCACAATTCCTTTCTTTAATTCTGAAGGAAGTTTAGCATGATAGATTTCTTTACCATGATAGTAGATATTAGTCCCACAACCACAGATATAACCATCTAATCCTAATTCTTTAATTACATCTTCTATAATACAAATAGTACGTCCTGTATTTACCATCAGGATATGTCCATTATCCTGAGCTAGTTTAATTGCTTTCTTTGTACTTTCAGGAACAGTGAAGTCTGTTTCTGTAGATAAAGTACCATCAATATCAAAAAATATAACTCTTCTACTCATAAGTATTCTCCTTGTTTTAAAAACTAAACCACAAAAAATTACATCTGTCAACAATCTCTCAATTCTTGAAAATACCACATGATAGCGCATTGATTTACTATCAAGCGACATTGAATAGAAACATAATATGTGATAAGATTAAATAAGATTCAGAAAGGATTGAGAATATGTATAAGATTGTAAAAAAAGAAGTACTTAATGACGTTGTACAGTTAATGGAAGTACATGCGCCAATGGTTGCAAGAAAATGTGAACCAGGGCAGTTTATTATTTTACGTGTAGGAGAAGATGGAGAAAGAATCCCTCTTACAATTGCTGATTATGATAGAGAAAAAGAAACAATCACAATAATTTATCAGATTGTAGGTTACTCTACTAAACAGCTTGCTAAGTTAGAAGAAGGAGACTATATCACTGACTTCGTAGGTCCTCTTGGTGTCCCTACTCATCTTGAAAAGAAGGATCATGTTATCGGTGTAGCTGGTGGTGTGGGTAGTGCACCATTATTCCCACAGTTAAGAAAATTAGCAGAACTTGGTACTAAGGTTGATGTAATCATCGGTGGACGTGAAGAACAGTATGTATTATGGGCAGATCGTTTTAAAGAATTCTGTGATAATGTATATATCGCTACTAATGATGGTTCTGTAGGTACAAAAGGTTTTGTTACTGATGTTTTAACTGATTTACTTGATAAGGGTGAAAAGTATGATGAAGTTATTGCAATTGGACCAGTTGTAATGATGAAGGCAGTTGTTGGAGTAACTAAGCCTAGAGATATTAAGACAATGGTTTCACTTAACCCAATCATGATTGATGGTACTGGTATGTGTGGATGCTGCCGTGTTACTGTTGATGGTAAAATCAAGTTTGCCTGTGTTGATGGACCAGACTTTGATGGTTTAAATGTTGACTTTGATGAATTAATGGCAAGACAGAGAATGTTCAAGGAAGAAGAACATCTTGTTGACAGCAATGCAGACCGTATGTGTAACTTAATGAAGGGGGTTAAATAATATGCCTAATATGTCAAATAAAAAGGTAGAAATGCCTTCTCAGGAACCTGAAATTCGTGCAACTAACTTTAAAGAAGTTGCTTTAGGATATACTAAAGAAATGGCTCAGGAAGAAGCAGCTCGCTGCTTAAACTGTAAAAAGCCTCGCTGTGTAGAGGGATGTCCAGTAAATGTTCCTATTCCTCACTTTATTCAAGAAGTAGTGAATGGTGATTTTGAAAAAGCTTATGAAATCATCACTACAGAAAATGCTTTACCTGCTATCTGTGGTCGTGTATGTCCACAGGAAAACCAGTGTGAAGGTAAGTGTGTAAGAGGCTTTAAGGGTGAATCAGTTGCGATTGGTAGACTTGAAAGATTCGTTGCTGATTATCACAGAGATCATGGTAAACCAACTGAAGCTAAGATTGAAAAGAACGGCAAGAAAGTTGCCATTGTAGGTTCAGGACCTTCAGGTATTTCTTGTGCCGGTGAACTTGCTAAACGTGGTTATGATGTAACAGTATTTGAAGCATTACATAAAACGGGTGGTGTATTATCTTATGGTATCCCAGAATTCCGTTTACCAAAAGATTTAGTACAGGCTGAAATTGATGGTGTTGCAGACTTAGGTGTTAAGTTTGAAACAAACGTTGTAGTAGGTCGTTCTATCACAATTGATGAATTACAGGAAAGTGGTTATGATGCTGTATTCGTAGGTGCTGGTGCTGGTTTACCTCGTTTCCAGGGTATTCCAGGTGAAAACCTTGATGGCGTTTATGCTGCAAACGAATTCTTAACTCGTGTTAACTTAATGAAGGGTTATGAATTCCCTAAACATCCTACTCCAGTAAAAGTAGCTGATACAGTATGTGTTGTAGGTGCTGGTAACGTAGCTATGGATGCTGCAAGAACTGCAAAGCGTCTTGGTGCT
>ENA-OPVK01002081-OPVK01002081.1-human-gut-metagenome-genome-assembly--contig:-NODE-2081-length-10875-cov-3.943715_pt1 | contig 10875 bp, 12 predicted proteins | sample MGYA00241495_ERZ501982 | MGnify/ENA primary metagenome ERZ501982 (study PRJEB25962, sample SAMEA2042002) | human gut metagenome | biome: human gut; feature: human-associated habitat; material: faeces...
CCAAAGGCGGGGGCTGCGTCTGTATTCACTGCTCCTCTACCACATAGCCCTTTCGCCGCAGAGAGCCGAAGATCTCCTGGATGTGGGCCTTGTCCCGGGTCTCCAGCGACAGATTTACCACACAGGAGCCGATGGCGGCCTTGGTGTTGCGGCGCTCGTGGTTCACGTCCAGCACATTGGCGCCCAGGGAGGACACCACCTCCAGGAACGACGCCAGCGCGTGGGGCTGGTCCGGCAGCACCGTGGAGAAGCTCACTGTCCGCCCCTCCTTGGCAAGGCCCCGGGTCAGGATGCGCTCCAGCATTGTCACGTCCACATTGCCGCCGGACAGCAGAGCGCACACCGTTTTGCCCTCGGTGTTCACCTTGTGGTACATGGCGGCGGCGATGCCTACGGCGCCTGCGCCCTCGGCCACCAGCTTCTGCTTTTCCAACACCGTCAGGATGGCGCTGGCGATCTCGCCCTCGCTGACCGTCACCACCTCGTCCACGTACTCCCGGCACATATCGAACGTCAGATCACCGGGAGTCTTGACCTTGATACCGTCGGCAACTGTGTCCACGCTGCTGAGGGTGATGATCTTTCCCTCCTTCAGGGACTCCGCCATGCTGGGCGCGCCGGCGGCCTGTACGCCGATAATGCGGCACTGGGGCCTCAGGTTCTTCACCGCGTAGGCCAGCCCCGCGATCAGTCCGCCGCCGCCGATGGGCACGAAGATCATATCCACGTCCGGCAGCTGCTCCAGGATCTCCAGGCCGATGGTGCCCTGTCCGGCCATAATGCTGTAATCGTTGAAGGGGTGTATAAACGTCAGCCCCTGCTCGTCCCGCAGGCGCACCGCCTCGGCATAGGCGTCGTCGTACACGCCGGGTACCAGTACCACGTTGGCGCCGTAGCTGCGGGTGGCCTCGATCTTGGAGATGGGCGCGCCCTCCGGGATGCAGATGGTGGCCTTGATGCCCATGTCCCGGGCGGCAAAGGCCACGCCTTGGGCGTGGTTACCGGCGGAGCAGGCGATGACGCCACGCGCCTTCTCCTCGTCGGAGAGGGTGGCGATCTTGTAGTACGCGCCCCGCAGCTTGAACGCGCCGGTTTTTTGCAGGCAGTCCGCTTTCAAATAGAACTCGCACCCCGGCACCAGCCCCTTGGTGGGGATCACCGGTGTCCGGTTGATGACGGGCTTCAGCACCCGCTGTGCGTCGTGCAGCATGGCCATGGAGATCATAAAACGCGCCTCCTCATTCAATATAGGTAAATTTTATCACACCGTTTCACCCCGCGCAAGGCGTATGGCAAACAAAATTTTCAAATTTGTGCGCCGTAGGCGGACACACAGGCGTTTCCGGCGCACACCGCCCCAAAAGTACCAAAATCGAAAAAATATCTTGACTTTTGCCGTGCTTCCGGTATAATAATATGGCTTGCGTCTGCAAGCATATCCTTGCTCTCATCTGAGAATGAGGGCCATTTGTCCAAAAGGAGGTGCAAAAGTATGGCTAAGATTTCCGCCAACTACGAGGTCGTTTACATCATCGACCCTGCACAGGGTGAGGAGGCTGTTGCCGCCACCGTGGCAAAGTTCCAGTCCCTGGCAGAGCAGAACGCGACCGACGTGGTAGTCGATGAGTGGGGCAAGCGTCGCCTGGCTTACGCGATCGACTACAAGACCGAGGGCTATTATGTGCTGATGAGCTTCACCAGCGGCCCGGAATTCCCCAAGGAGCTGGATCGTATCCTGGGCATTACCGAGGGTATCATGCGTTCCATGATCGTCTGCAAGGGCGAGTAAGGGAGTACAGCAATGCTGAACAAGATCTTTATCATGGGTCGCCTGACCCGTGACCCGGAGCTGCGCCGTACGCAGTCCGGTACCCCCGTCACCAGCTTCTCTCTGGCTGTGGATCGTGATTACAAGACACAGTCCGGCGAGAAGGAGACGGACTTCATCGATGTGGTCGCCTGGCGTGCCACCGCGGAGTTCGTGGCCAAGTACTTTACTAAGGGCCGTATGGCCGTGGTAGAGGGCCGGCTCCAGATCCGCGCCTGGCAGGACAAGGAGGGCAACAACCGCCGCAGCGCCGAGGTCGTGGCCGACAATGTCTACTTCGGCGACTCCCGCCGCGACAGCGACGGCAGCAGCGGCGGCAATTACGCCAACAACAGCTACGGCGGCAATAACGGCGGCTACGCTGCGCCCGTGGGCGGCTCCGGATTTTCCGAGATCGATGAAGAGGACGGCGACCTGCCGTTCTGATGTGCCCCCGGCACATGACATTTTATAAAGGAGGAAACTTCCATGGCTATGGAACGCGAAAATAGACCCGTTCGCGGTGCCGGCAAGCGCCGCAAGAAGGTTTGCCAGTTCTGCGTGGACAAGTGCGAGTGCATCGATTACAAGGACGCCGCTAAGCTGCGCCGCTTCATCTCCGAGCGCTCCAAGATCCTGCCCCGCCGTACCACCGGCACCTGCGCTATGCATCAGCGCCAGCTCACCGAGGCCATCAAGCGCGCTCGTCAGATCGCCCTGCTGCCCTTCGTGACTGAGTAATTGTGTGATAAAAAACAAGACCGGCGTCGCCGGTCTTGTTTTTTATGCTGTTTCTCCGTGGGATTTCTGGTAAAATAGTGTATCATACAGAAGAAACCACAGGGAGGAGGGAGCGCGTGGACGACAGACAACTGATGGCGAGCATCGCCGGCGGTGACGAGGCAGCCCTACAGGCGCTGCTGCGGCGTTTCACGCCGCTGTTCCTCTATATCCTGCGTCCCATCCTCCCGGATGAGCGGGACAGGGAGGAGTGCCTGGCGGACATATCCCTGCGCATCTGGCAGGGGGGCGGGGAGCTTCGACGGGGCAAAGGGCAGCCTGAACGGCTGGCTGACCGCCCTGACCCGCAACGCCGCCCTGAACCGCGCCCGCGCCAAGGGAACGGAGGACGCCCCGCTGGAGGACACCGTGCCCCACGGGGACGGCAGCGCCGAGGACGAGGTGCTCCGCCGCGAGCGGCAGGCGAAGCTGCGGGCGGCTATCGCGGGCCTGCCGGTGTACGAGCGGGAGCTGTTCTACCGGAAGTATTACTACTGCCAGTCCACCGCCCAGATGGCCGCCGAGCTGGGCCTGACGGAGCGCGCGGTGGAGGGCCGCTTGTATCGCCTGCGGCAGACCCTGCGCCAACAGCTGGGAGGTGATCTCTATGACTGACGAACGCCGCTTTGACGATCTGCTCCGTGAGGATGCCGCCGCCCTGCCGCCGCCCGCCGCCGGCGAGATCAATCCCTGGAGCATGGCCATGACCCGGGTGCTCTGGGGTCTGGGTCTGATCACCATTACCCTGAATTTCCTGTATCTGGATGTGATCCTGCCCGCCGTCGGCGGCCTGCTGCTGGTGCTGGGCTTCTGTACGCTGCGGCGCGAAAACACGCCCCTCCGCTGGTGCTATATCCTCTCTCTGGCCTCTCTGGCCGTCCGCGGCGCGTGTATCGTCCTCGCCGCCCTGCCTGTGGAGACGGGGCTTGCACCGGCCTATGTCAATATCGCCCTGCTGCAGGTGCTGTATGTCTGCCTGTGGCGGGGTATGGTGGGTGTCTCCCGCGCCGCTGGGGAGGAAAAGCCCGCGGCCACCGCCGCCGGTGCCATGGCGGTGTTCTACGCTGTCCTTACGGTCCTGGCGCTCATCGGCGTGGAGGGCTGGCTGCTGGTCCTGCCGATGCTGGTGCTCTACATCCTCCTGCTCCGCAGCATGGTCAGATTGTCCCGTTCTCTGGCCGATACCGGCTACGCCATCACCGCCGCCCCTGTCCGCCTTCCGGATGCCGCGGTGCTGTGGGGCGGCCTGGGTGTGCTGCTGGCGGCGGTGCTGCTGGCCATGTTCCTGGGCCAGCGGTATCCCATGGACTGGCATGCCCGCGATGACGCGTCCCAGGACGAAACGATCCGCCAGCAGCTGCTGGCAAAGGGCTTTCCGTCCTATGTCCTCGATGACCTGACCGCCGAAGAGGTCTCCCGTATGGCCGGTGCCGTAAGGGTGTACCGTCAGGTGGAACGCCTGTACAGCGATACGGACCACCGCACCATCACCACCACCCACTATATGAGTGACCCGGACCGTCCGCTGGTCTACGACCACACCATCACCGACGTGGATGGAGAGGGGGAGCGCCACTATACCTACGTCTACCGTGTCTATGATACGCTGGAGCAGACCATGACCCATGTGGCCGTGGAATTGCCGGAGGAGGACGGTGTCCGCCGCTATATCTATATCCACCACCTGACCTATGACACCCAGCCGTCGCCCCGGCTTACCGAGGCACTGGAGCTGTGGCCCGCCTACCAGTTCCGGGACAGCTGGGCTCCCGGCGGCGCCGTCAGCGGCCGCCTTCTCTGTGAGAGAAGCGGCGGTGAACAGACCGCCCCCTTCTACTCCCTCACCGGCGGCAGTCATCAGATCACCGATATCTTCGGTACCCGCTGGGAGCAGCAGATCACCGCCCTCTGGACCCGCCCCGCCCACGCGGCGAAGATCCGGGCCTACGTTCTCTACGACGCCCTCCGCGGCCAGGACGGCTGGGTCATCGAGAGCTGGGCCAACTACGTCTGCCAGACCGCCCCGGTCTACCCCTTCCGTGACGCCGCCGCCCTCTGGCACAGCTACGGCAGCGACGTCTACTCCCTCCGCCAGACCGCCCTTCAGGTATTCGACGGATAAGCACAAAAAGCAGCCCCTCCGGCCTTGGCCGGAGGGGCTGTTCGTATTTTCAGGCACTCCCCCTGGCGGAAGCCGGGGGGAGTGCCTGTGACTTTACTCTGTCATGATCTTTAAAATCACCCGGTCGGTCTCCCGCATGCCCTGCGCGGCCAGAACGCCTACGTTCCGGACGGTGTCCTCCACGTCGTTGCCCAGAATACCGTCGCCGGGGCGGAAGTTGTTGCCGCCGGCGTACATGTCGTAGCCCAAGATGCCGCAGTCTACGCCCATGGCGATCTTGCTGGCGCAGCTGGCCTTGGCACCGTCGCAAATGCAGCCGGAGATCATGGCCACGGCGTTTTCCAACGTGTGGCTGATGCCCTCGCAGTCCGCGCCCCGCAGCCACGCGATGCCGCAGCCCGCGCCCACACCGGCGCTGACCGCGCCGCAGTAGGCGCTCAGCCGCCCGATGCCGGTCTTCTGGTGTATGGTGATCAGGTCGCTGAGACACACCGCCCGCAGGATGGTGTCGTCATCCGCGCCCATGAGCTTGCCGTATTTCCATACGGGCACCGAGGCGGTGATGCCCTGATTGCCGGAGCCGGATACGATGACCACCGGCATTTCGCAGCCGTTCATCCGTGCGTCCGAGCCGGCGGCCGCCCATGCCCGCGCCTGTGTCGCCCAGTCCTGACTGCTCTCCAGCAGGGTGGAGCCGATGTTGGCGCCCCAGCTGTTTTGCAGCCCCTCGGCGGCGATGGCGGTGTTCTTCTCGATCTGCCGCCCCACGGTGGGGCGTATGTTGTCCAAAGGTACTGTTTCTGCGAATGTGATGATGTCCTGTACGTTGAGGACGGATTTGTCCTGCAGGTTGTCCTCGGCGTTGCCGGTGACGGGCAGCTCCCGCAGGATATTCCCATCCTTTTCCATATAGATGATGTTCGTGTGGTTGTTGGCCACCCGCACGCAGGCGTGGTGCCCCTCCCGCCAGCCGGTGAGCTTGATGTCCAGCAGACACGGCGTTTCGGGACAGGTCACGCGGATGTCGGTGCTGTCCAGATACGTCTGGATGGCAGCCACATCCGCCTCCGTCACGTTGGCGATGACCTGAAGCTCTGCGTCGGCGTCGCCGGCCACTATGCCCACGGCGATGGCGGCGTCGATGCCCCGGCGTCCTCCTGTGTTGGGGACGACCACGGACTTCACATTCTTCAGGATGTTCCCGCTGATCTCAGCCAGGATCTTTTCCGGTTTTCCGCCCAACACCTCGCGCAGTTTTGCGGCACAGTACGCGACGGCGATGGGCTCTGTACACCCTGTGGCCAGCAGGAGCTCCTCCTGCAGTATCGCCGTGTAGGCGGCGATCTTAGAGTCGTTCAGCATCACACATTCTCCTTTGTTCAGTTGTTGTATTCTATCGGCCCTTCGGCCGGATAGCCCTTCTTTACAGTGCGGGCACGTCATCCTCCTGCTGCACCCAGTCCTGCACGTCCACGACCTCAAATTCCGTCTCCGTCTTCCGTATGACCACCTTGCTGATACCCGCGTTGATCACCTGCCTGCGGCACATGGCGCAGCTGGTGGCGTCGCCCAGCAGCGCCCCGGTCCGGCCGTCCCTGCCCACCAGATACAGCGTGCTGCCCACCATATCCCGGCGGCTGGCGGAGATAATGGCGTTGGCCTCGGCGTGAACGCTGCGGCACAGCTCGTATCGCTGTCCCCGGGGCACCTGCATGGCCTCCCTGGTGCAGAAGCCCATGTCCACGCAGTTCTTCCGTCCCCGCGGCGCGCCGTTGTAGCCCGTGGAGATGATCTCGTCGTTCTTCACGATGATGGCCCCGTATACCCGGCGCAGACAGGTCGCCCGTTCCAGCACCGTCTCCGCAATATCCAGATAGTAGTTTTCCTTGCTGATGCGCCCCATAGCTGCGTCTCCTTGCACTGTATTCTATCAAATATTATAATACATGGCGCCCATCCCTGACAAGCGGCGTTTTTCCCCGCTATACTCGTCGATACGCTGAAATTCCGCGCCAAAAACTATGCAAATAGCTGGGTGCCTGCGCTGCGGCAGCATAAAAGGACGGCCTTGCAGCCGTCCTTTTCCCTCTTGCGCGGTCACTCCGCGTTTTTGAATACCGTCTCCGGCGCCGTGATGACCACCCGCGTGTTGTCCGCCACCGACCCGGTGAGGAACGCGTTGCCGCCCACCACCGAGTGCTCACCGATCACCGTCTCGCCGCCCAGAATGGAGGCGCCGGAGTAGATAGTCACATAGTCGCACACTGTGGGGTGCCGCTTTCCCGGCAGGCTGGCATGGCCCGCCCGGGGGGACAGTGCGCCCAGCGTCACACCCTGATACAGCTTCACATGGCTGCCGATCACCGTCGTCTCGCCGATAACGATGCCTGTGCCGTGGTCGATGAAGAACCACGGCCCGATCTGCGCGCCGGGGTGGATGTCGATACCCGTCCGGCTGTGGGCGTACTCCGTCATCATCCGGGGGATCATGGGAACCTGCCGCAGGTACAGCTCGTGGGCAATGCGGTATACGAAGATGGCGAACAGCCCCGGATAGGCGAAAATGATCTCCTCCTTGTCCGCCGCTGCCGGATCGCCGTCAAACGTGGCCTCAATGTCCGTCATCAGTGTCTGCTGTATGCGGGGCAGCTGCTCCAGTATCTCATGGGTCAGCGCCGCCGCGGCAAAGGCCTGGTCCTCCGGCAGCGCCAGCGCCACCTGTGCCGTCAGCGCCGTCTCGATACGCTCCAGCAGCAGTGCGGCGTAGTTCTCCGGCGGTAGCGCCATCAGCTGCGCGTCACCGAAATATGCCGGGAACAGCAGCCGCCGAAACTCCTTGATGATGCCGATGATGGCACCCCTGTCCGGCAGCCGCAGCTTTTTGCCGTACAACGGCACCGCCGCGTGTGTCATATTTTCCGCCATCGCCTTGGCGATCTCCGCGTTGGAAGTCATAGTCCTTGTCTCCTCTCAAAATAAAACGGCGAAGGATGCGCCCGCATCCTCCGCCGCCTGTGAGTACAGGTATCACGGCCCGCTTACAGGGCCTTTTCAGCAGAAAACGCACAGCGCCCATGGGCACGACAACACACGCCCGCACAGCAGGCGGACGTACAACAGGCGCAGTTTATGGTGTGCAGCGTGCTGTTCATGCGTTTTCTCCTTCTCCGGAAATCTTACATAACATTATACTGTCCCGTCCCGCGCAAAGTCCATTGTCACCTTTCACAAAAACCATACCATACCGGTGGGAATTTTGCATATTCCCGCCGCCATCCGGTTCCGCCATGTCGGCGGCTGTCAGTTTTCACAAAAATTTAGCGCTTTTAATTGCGAAAGTATGGTCTATCTAACGGTTGACTTCTGTACCCCGCGGCGTTAAGATAACGCCAACATAAAAAACAGCCGACCACCGGCGGAAAGGAGACCCCACATGGCACGTCACATGATGCAGCGCGATATGTTCCATAACGACATGGCCGCGAACCATGCCGCTGTCTCCTATTACGCTGGCACCAGCTCCGTCTGGGGCTTTTATTGGTACGCCTATTTTACCTCCCGATACCAAACGCCGGCTGTAAAGAATTGAACCCGTCTTTTCCATTTCCCATGTGTGTGAAGCGGCTTCGTCTTTCAGACGGAGCCGCTTTTCAATTTACCCCATCATCCCTGTTGCCCCCTATTTCAAAAACAAAAGGAGAAGAAAATCATGACTGCAATCATTTCAGCGGCTGTCATCTTCGTGGTGTTCGCCGTAGGAGACATGATCTCCGTGAAAACAAAGGCTATCGTATCCATGCTGCTGGTGGCCTCCGTCGTATTCCTGGCAGGCTTCTGGACCGGCGTTTTCCCCACCACCCTGTTTGCTGACTCCACCCTTCTGAGCATGGCCGGCCTGCTGGTCACCATGCTGCTGGTGCACCTGGGCACCACCATCCGGCTCCGCGACTTCGGCGCCCAGTGGCGCACCGTCATCATCTCCGCCGTGGCCTGCGTCGCCATCTCTGCTGCCGTGTTCTTCATCGGCCAGCTGATCATCGACCGCGGCTTCGCTCTGGTGGGCGCGCCCATTCTCTCCGGCGGCGTTGTCGCCACCCTGACCATGCAGGATATGGCCAACAAAGCCAACCTGCCTGACCTGGCGGTGTTCGCCACTCTGGTCATGTGTGCCCAGGGCTTCGTGGGCTACCCCGTGGCCTCCCTGTGCCTCAAGAGCGAGGCCAAGCGCATCAAGGCCCAGATCGACGCCGGCACGCTCCAGGTGGACGCCGGTGCCGCCGCGGCCCAGAACGCCGCCGCTGCCCGCAAGAAGCTGATCCCCGCCCTGCCCGATAAGTACAACACCCCCAACGCCATTATCGCCAAGGTCATTCTGGTGGCGCTGCTGTCCGTGTGGGTGTCCAGCCTGTTCCACGATGCCGTTAACAAGCTGGTCTGGTGCCTGATCTTCGGTGTGCTCTGCAAGGAGTTGGGCTTCCTGGATGAGGATGCCCTGGGCAAGGCCCACGCCACCGGCATCGTGATGCCCATCATCACCCTGTCCATCTTCACCAATCTGGCCTCCGCGACCCCCGAGATGGTGGGCGGCATGGTCAAGCCCCTGCTGGTCTGCGTGCTGATCGGCACCGCAGCCTTCGCCGTCGTCTCCATCCTTGTGGGTAAGATCTTCGGTTACAGCTGGCAGATGTCCGTGGCCATCGGCAGCTCCTGCCTGTTCGGCTTCCCCGGAACGGTCATCATCTCCAACGAGGTCTCTGAGTCCACCGGCACCACCGCCGAGGAAAAGGCCGCCATCAACGCCCAGATCATGCCCAAGATGCTGGTGGCCGGCATGGTCACCGTGTCCATCACCTCCGTACTGGTGGCCGGCGTTATGAGCAGCTGGCTGTGAGCCCGGCTCATTTGAAAGGAGTGCTTTTCCATGTCTGATATTCGTTCCTTCGTCGATACCATCTTCGACGAGCTGGTCTCTATCCGCCGCGATATCCATGCCCATCCGGAGCTGGGTATGCACGAGGTCCGCACCTCCGCCCTCATCCGCAGTGAGCTGGAGAAAATGGGCGTGGACGAGATCCGGCAGCCCCTGCCCACCGCCGTGGTGGCTTTGATCCACGGCAAGAAGGGCCCCGGTAAGTGCGTGGCGCTCCGCGCCGATATCGACGCCCTGCCCGTTCACGAGGAAACCGGTCTGCCCTTTGCCAGCGAGACCGAGGGTATTATGCACGCCTGCGGCCACGACCTGCACACCACCATGCTTCTGGGCGCCGCAAAGACGCTGTGCCATATGCGCGATCAGTTCGCCGGCACCGTCAAGCTGATCTTCGAGCCCAGCGAGGATCTGATGCCCGGCGGCGCACGGGCACTGGTGGCAGCCGGGGTCATGGAGAACCCCCATGTGGACGCCATCTTCGGCCAGCATGTCTGCCCCTCTGAGAATGACTCCGTGGGCCGTATGCAGCTCTATAAGGGCTACTTCACCAGCGCGGTGGACCTGTTCCACATCAGCGTTCACGGCAAGAGCGGCCACGGCGCTGCACCCCACACCGCACGGGATGCCATCGCCTGCGCCGGGTATCTCATCACCGTGCTGCAAACCGTGGTCTCCCGCCGCATCGACCCCATGGATACCGCCGTGCTGACGGTGGGCACCATGTCCGGCGGCGACGCCGTCAACATCACCGCCGGCGAAGCGCGGATGGTGGCCGTCCTCCGCAGCTTCAGCGACGTCGGCCGCGACACCGCCATTCAGGAGGTCCGGCGCATCTGCAAGGGCATCGGCATCGCCTTCGACTGCGACATCGAGGTGGAGCTGGAGGAGGGCTACGCGCTCCAGTACAACGACCCCGCCATGATCGACCTGGTCAACAAGGCCGTCACCGCTGCCGGCGGCAAGGCGGAGTTCATCGACAAGCCCTTCTCCGGCAGCGAGGACTTCAGCTTCTTCGGCAAGCTCACCGGCACCCCCTCCGCCTTTATGATGGTCGATGCCGGCCGCGGCGAGAACGCTGTCTCGCTCCACAACGGCAAGATCGTGTTCAACGAGGAGGTCATGAAGCACGGCGTCACCGGCCTGGCCGCCATCGCCATGGAGTATCTGAACCGGTAATTCTCCTATTTGTTTCCTCACAAATTGGTATAACAGAAGCGGGAGACCTGCACAGCAGGC
>ENA-OPVK01002086-OPVK01002086.1-human-gut-metagenome-genome-assembly--contig:-NODE-2086-length-10856-cov-3.322748_pt1 | contig 10856 bp, 9 predicted proteins | sample MGYA00241495_ERZ501982 | MGnify/ENA primary metagenome ERZ501982 (study PRJEB25962, sample SAMEA2042002) | human gut metagenome | biome: human gut; feature: human-associated habitat; material: faeces...
GACGATGATCGCCTCGCGGCAGGTGGGCACATGACGGAAGGTCAGCGGCCACATGTGGCTGGCAATGATGCTCTGCTCCTTTTTGGTGACGCCGAACACCCGCTTTGCGTTGACGCAGGCATAACCCGGGTGGGAGAAGCCGTGCATCTCAAACAGGCGGCGCAGGCCGTGGAAGGTGCCCTTGGTGTGCCAGTCATACAGATAAAAATCGTGCAGCAGCGCACCCACGGCCAGCGAGGTCTCGTCGGCGTGCAGGTGCAGGCGGCGGTTGAGCCAGAAGCTGACCAGCGCCACATTTTTGCAGTGCTGATAGGTGGTCACCGAGCCATGCTGGATATACTCCCGCATCCGCTGCACCTCGGGGTGATGGTCATATTTCTCCACGATCTCATAAAGCTGTTCGCGTTCTGTTTCAGAAAGCTGCATTCTGCAAAGTTTCCTTTCGCATCGACCGGCAAGCCGGTAAAGTGAACATAGTCAGGAGCGCAGCTGCACCGGGTTGGAATTGCCGAAGTTTTCTGCGCTGGAGGGGTTCTGCCGCACGAGCGACAGGTCCACCAGATACTGCCGGCCGTCGCCCAGTTCTTCCAGCTGGGCCAGCTTTGCCCGGGCCGAAGCCTCGTCGGGGTACCACTGGATGAGGAAGAAATTTTCCTCCTCCACACCGTAGTACAGCCACTTGCCGTCCGCACGGAGCCAGTCGTCCAGGTGGTCCACTTCCTCGCCGTCCGGCAGGCCGAGGCCTTCTTCCGCGTAGAGGCTTTCCGGCTCCACCTGCAGCACCTCAATGACCTGGATGGAGCTCTGCAGGTATTCGTCCTGCGAGACCGCCTTGTCTGAAAGCTCCCAGCCGGTGAGAAATGCCTGCATGAGCAGATCGCGCACCGAGATGCGCGGCAGTGTCGGGTCCATAACCATATTGATTTTCCTTCTTCCATGGGGACAAGCCCCTTTTAGTTTGTCCCTGCTGACCAGTATACGGCAAAGCCTTGTGCAAGTCAACAGTTTAATTGTGAATTTTTTGTAGGTTCGTTCAAATCAGACTGCATTTAACCGACGGACCAGCCAAATGTGTCCCCCAGCCATTCCACGGCCAGTTCCACCCAGTGGTGCCGGTGGCGGCTGGGCCGGTCCACCTCCACAGTGCTGATGCTGGTGCCGTGGACGCCTTTTTCAAACAGATGTGCTTCGCAGGGCACGCCCGCTGCGTGCAGGGCGCTCACCAGCAGCAGGGTGTTCTCCACCGGCACCGTCTCGTCTTCCATCGTATGCCAGACGAACACCGGCGGTGTCTCGGGCATGATCTTGTCTTCCAGCCCAAAGGCCTGCTGTGCGGCCCGGTCGGCGGTGCCCGCTAGCTGTGCAAAGCTGCCGCGGTGGGCATATTCCCCCGCCGTGACCACTGGATAGGCCAGGATCACCGCGTCGGGCCGTGGCTGGTCAGCTTCGCCGGGGATCTCCAGCACCGCACTGGAAAGGGCCAGGTGCCCGCCCGCCGAAAAGCCGCACACCGCGATCTTTTCCGGCAGCACATGCCACGCGGCGGCATGTTCCCGCACAAGGCCGATGGCCTGGGCCAGCTGGCGCAGCGGCAGATAATTTTTTGCCTGTTCGCAGATGGCATAGTCCAGCACGGCGGTGTGGTACCCCGCCGCAGCGAACTGCAGGGCCACCGGGTCGCCCTCCCGGGCGCTGACGTGGGTGTAGCCGCCGCCGGGCACCACCAGCACCAAAGGCCGGTCGATGGCGCTGGGCATCCGCTCGCAGGAATCCCGCAGGTAAACGGTCAGCGCCCCGCCGCCGACAAGTTCCAGCTGTTTCAGCTGCATTTTGCTTTTCCTCCTTTTTCACACTCTTTGCGGTTCATTATAGCACAAAACGAATCATTTTTAAACTTTTTATGAAAGCCCTTGATTTTTGCTTTGTGACGGTGTATATTAGCACTCGAAAGTTATGAGTGCTAAGTATTCAAAAGCAGTTTTACGCTTCGAGTGCTGGGCACCGAATACAGATAAAAAGAGGTTTTGCAGTTATGGCAAAGAAAGAATTTCAGGCTGAAAGCAAAAAGCTGATGGATATGATGATCAACTCCATCTACACCAACAAGGAAATTTTCCTGCGTGAGCTGATCTCCAACGCATCGGACGCCATCGACAAGCTGTATTATAAGAGTCTGACCGACACCTCCGTGGGCATGAACAAGGGCGATTTCCGCATCCTCATCACCCGCGATAAGGACAACCGCATCCTGACCATCGAGGATAACGGCATCGGCATGACCAAAGAGGAGCTTGAGCAGAACCTGGGCACCATTGCTCATTCCGGTTCTCTGGACTTCAAGAAGGACAACAAGGACGAGAACATCGACATCATCGGTCAGTTCGGCGTCGGCTTCTACTCCTCCTTCATGGTGGCCGACAAAGTCACCGTCATCTCCAAGGCCTACGGCTCCGATGAGGCATGGCAGTGGGAGTCTTCCGGTGTGGATGGCTACGAGATGACCCCCGCCGAGAAGGACACCGCCGGCACCCAGATCATCCTGCACATCAAGCCCAACACCGATACCGATAACTATGACAACTTCCTTGATGAGTACGGTGTCGTGGCTATCGTGAAGAAATACAGCGACTATGTGCGCTACCCCATCCAGATGGAGCGCCAGCATGAGCGCCAGAAGCCGGAACCGGACCCGAAGCCCGAGGATTACAAGCCCGAGTGGGAGAGCTACACCGAGCTGGAGACCCTGAACAGCATGGTGCCCATCTGGAAAAAGCAAAAGAGCGAAGTGACCGACGAGGAGTATGCCACTTTCTATAAGGACAAGTTCGCCGACTACTCCGACCCGGCCCGGGTCATCGTGAGCCGCACCGAGGGCACTGCAAACTACAACGCCCTGCTGTTCGTGCCCAGCCACCGCCCCTATGACTTCTACACCAAGGATTACGAAAAGGGCCTTGCCCTGTACGCATCCGGCGTGCTCATCATGGAAAAGTGTGCTGACCTGCTGCCCGATTACTTCAGCTTCGTCAAGGGCATCGTGGACAGCCAGGACCTGAGCCTGAACATCAGCCGCGAGATGCTGCAGAAGGACAACCAGCTCAAGCTGATCCACAACGCACTGGAAAAGAAGATCAAGAACGAGCTGCACGCCATGCTGGCCAACGACCGCGCAAAGTATGAGGAGTTCTGGAAGGAATTCGGCCGCCAGATCAAGTTCGGCGCTTACTCCGACTACGGCATGCACGCCGAGCTGCTGCGTGATCTGCTGCTGTTCTGGTCCGCCAAGGAGCAGAAGATGGTCACCCTGCAGGAGTACATCGACAAGATGCCCGCCGAGCAGAAGTACATCTACTTCGCTGCCGGTGACTCCACCGACCGTCTGGCAAAGCTGCCCTCTGCCGAGCTGGTGCTGGACAAGGGCTATGACGTGCTGCTGCTGACCGAGGATGTGGACGAGTTCTGCCTGCAGATCCTGCGCACTTATCCGCGCAAGGATGCCGAAGGCAAGGACGGCACCGTGGAGTTCAAGAACGTCAACAGCGGCGACCTGGGCCTGGAAACGGATGAGGAGAAGAAGGCCGCCGAGGATGCCACCGCCGAGAACAAGTCCCTGTTCGACGCCATGAAGGATGCACTGGACGGCAAGGTGAAGGAAGTCAAGGTCTCCACCCGCCTGAAGGATCACCCGGTGTGCCTGAGTGCGGACGGCCCGCTGTCCATCGAGATGGAAAAGGTGCTGTCCAAGCAGCCCGGCAGCGAGGGTGTCAAGAGCGACAAGGTGCTGGAGCTGAACGTGAACCACCCCGTGTTCGCCGTACTGAAGGCCGCTCAGGAGGCCGGTGACACCGACAAGGTGAAAAAGTACAGCGCCCTGCTGTATGCACAGGCACAGCTGATCGAGGGCCTGCCGGTGGATGATCCCGCCGCCTACGCCGAGGCCGTCTGCAGCCTGATGAAGTAACGTTTCCCTGGAAAAGGCGGTCTTACTCCCCTGCCTTTTCGCACGCATAGATTTTACCCCTTAACAAAAAGACCACGCTCCGCTATAATAGAGTGGAACGTGGTCTTTTTCTGTCCCGGCCGGGGCAGGTATGCCGGATTGAGAGGTTTTTTGCCCATGCAGCCAAAAAAACATTATTTTGCGCAGATCCCCACCATCGCCATCTTCGTTGCCTTTGCCGTCTCGGCACCGCTGGGCCTGCTGCTGCTCATCCTGAAAAGCATCGACAAAAATGCCCAGAAGGAGGAGCAGTCTGCGGCAGGGCTCCCGAACACTCCTCCGGTGGAGATCCGTCCGGCGCGCACGCCGCCTATGCCCGGTGCGGCCGCTGCCCCAGACCCCGACCGCCCCACCTACGACCAGCAGACTGCCCGCAAGCGCCAGAAAGACCTGACGGCCCTGTGCACGGTCATTGGTGCGATCTTTCTGGTGGCGGGTTTCGCCGGGCTGACCGATGTTTTTGGGCTGTTCCCCTACTACATCGACTGGGGCGAGCTGTTCAGCAGCCTTGCCCAGATGATCGGCGGCGGTGCAGCATTGTTCACCGGTCTGCATATGCGGCGCACCCACAAGCTGGAACAGCTTCTGGATACGATTGTCGGCAGCCGCGACAACATCCCACTGGCTGAGCTGTTTGCCGCTGCGGGTGTGGAGGAAACCAAGGGACGCACCACACTTCAGAACGCCATTGAGCACGGCTACTTCGGTGCTGATGCCTACATTGACAACCGCACCGGGACCCTTGTGGTGCGCGGCGCGGCACCCCAGCCGCCCCGGCCGGAACCGGCCCCGCAGCCGAAGGCCCCGGCTGAACCGGCCGACGAATATGCCACCCTGCTGCAGCAGCTGCGACAGGCCAACGCTGCTATCCCGGACCCGGTGATGACCGCCAAGATCAGCCGCCTGGAAGCCGTCAGTGCCCGCATCTTTGAGCTGGCCAAGCAGGACCCCGGCAAAAAGGCCCAGCTGCAGAAGTTTATGGATTACTACCTGCCCACAGCCCTGAAGCTGCTGAACACCTATGCCAGCCTGGCCGCGCAGGATGTGCAGGGCGAGAACATCACCGAAGCCAAGCAGAACATCGAGCGCAGCATGGACCTGCTGATCTCCGCCTTTGAAAACCAGCTGGACAAGCTGTTCCAGTCCGACGCGCTGGATGTTTCGGCCGACATTGCCGCGCTGGAAGGCATGCTGAATATGGACGGCCTGACCGGCAGCGATTTTACAAAATAATATTTTGACCCGCAAGCCAACAGGGCAGCGGGTAGCTTTCTCCTCAGACACGAGACGGGCCATTCCATCGCCCGCCCTATTGCCTTCGGCAACAGGGTCCCACCCCAGCGGACGGTCTTCGGAGAAACTACCCGCCGCCCTTTTCTTTTTCCCGATACTCCGACGGTGTGCAGCCCTTCTCGGCCCGGAATACCCGGGCAAAATAGCTCATGTCCTCAAAGCCGCATTCCTCCCCGATGCGGGTGATGCTCTTATCCGTGTTTTCCAGCAGCTGCACCGCGTGGCGGATGCGGTGCTGGCGCAGATATTCCTTCGGGGTCAGGTCCATCATACGGCGGAAGCACCGCAGGCATTCGCTCACGCTGATGGCCGCGCTGGCCGCGATCTGTTCCGTGGTGATGGCCTCCGCCCGGTGCGCGCGTACAAAGTCGATCATCTGCTTGATGCGCTCGGCGTCCCGCAGGTCCCGTTCCGACGGTGCCTGCGCGTGCTGCAAACAGTTTTCCGCCAGCAGGAAGATCACCCGGGACAGCGCCGCCCGCACCTCGAACTCATAGCCCGGGGCCTTGCGCGGCCAGAGCTCTGCAATGTGCTGCAGCTCAGCCAGCGCCTGCTGTTCCCACACGGCCCCGCCCAGGATCGGGATGCACCGGCACTCCGGCGCACAGAGCACCGGGCCCAGATATTTCTGCCAGAACACGCTGCCGGATGCCCCGCCCACCACCGACGGGTCGAACACGATGGAGATCTGGTGAATGAGCCCGTTTTCTTCCACGGCCCGGTTGCCGTGCGGCACGCCGGAGCCCACAAACAGCGCCTGCCCGGCCTGCAGTCGAAAGCTTTTGCCATCGGCCATGCCCAGCAGGCTGCCTTCCGTCACATAGTTGATCTCCACTTCGTCGTGCCAGTGCCACGGCACCGAGCCGCACCGCTCATAAGGCTGCCCGTCCCATGGGCCCCAGATCTCCATCGGGAACTCCGGTGTGCCCACCCTGATGATCTCTTTTCCGTCATCACCTACCACGACCTGCCACAGACCATTTTCATCCACCATGACGATTTTCTCCTATTGATTGAGATGTTTTCTCCTAACAGCTTTCCTCTTTTGGTTATATAATAGCATTGTAAAGAGGTTCTTGCAAGACCAGCCCCACCCCGGCGCCGCCTTTTTTCGGAGGAATTTTTTATGCTGTCTGTCAAGCTGTTTGTTGTAAATGCGCTCATTGAAAATCTGGTCGATCTGCTCACCTATGCTGATCATCCCCTTTACGCCGATGTCTACCTTGACATGCTGGAGCACCTGACGCACCTTCGCCGCGCCCTGCTGGCCCGCTGAGCCGCCCTGTGCTTCCGCATTTTTGCCGCGCTGTGTCCGGTTTTTCCGGCGCAGCGCTTTTTTGCTGCCCTGTGAAAGCGCAAATCTCCATGTTGCGCCGCAGCAAAGTGCAAGTGCCCCGCCTGCCGTTTCGCAGTCGTTTTTCACAATCCTTTTTCTGTTTTATTTCATATTTTATTTCTTTCGCATGGTTCTTTCTGCCTGCCGAATTTTCGCCTTTTTGCAACTTTTCATTGAGCTGCAACAATAACACATGGTTTTTTGCAGTGGATTTTTATATTATAGGCTTACAAGGCTGTGGTCTGTCTGTGTGTGCCGCAGCGCAACCCCACCCGAACCCGCTCAAAAGGAGGATATCCTATGATGAAATCCATTTCCATATGGAAGCAGGAGCTGACCGGCGGCACCCACGCCGCACGTCTGGCTTCGCTTTACTGCTGTAAGCCGGAAGAAACGCCCGCACAGGCCGCCCGCTATACGGCTGTTCTGGACGGGCTGGAAGCCACCTTCGGCCCCCATGCCGAGGCCGGTCTGTACAGCGCCCCCGGCCGCACCGAGATCGGCGGCAACGTACTGGCCGGCAGCGTGAACATTGATATGATCGCCGCCGCCGCCCCCAACAGCCTGAACCAGCTGCGGGTGCAGAGCGAAGGCTATGATCTGTGCGTCATCGACCTTGCCGACCTGGCCGCCCGCAAAGAAGAAGAAAACACCACCATTTCCCTGCTGCGCGGCGCGTGCGAAGCCTTCCGCCAGCGGGGCGCAGCACTCTCCGGTCTGGATGTGTACGTTGCTTCCAATGTGCCCAAGGGCAGCGGCGTTTCTTCCTCGGCGGCGTTCGAAGTGCTGATCGGCGTCATCCTGAACGACTGCTTCATGACCGAAAAGGTCTCCCCCATCGAGATCGCACAGATCGGCCAGTGGGCTGAGAACGTCTACTTCGGCAAGCCCTGCGGCCTGATGGATCAGATGGCTTCCAGCGTGGGCAACATCATCACCATTGATTTTGCCGATCCGGCCCACCCGGATGTGGAGCCGGTGGCCGTGGATTTCTCCAAGGCAGGCCTTGCCCTGTGCATCCTGGATTCCTGCGCCGACCACGCCGACCTGACCGACGAGTACGCTGCTGTGCCCGCCGAGTGCCGCGCCGTGGCTGCCGTGTGCGGCGGCGAAGTGCTGCGGGACGTGCCGTTTGACACCTTCCTCGCAAAGCTGCCGGAGTGCCGCAAGCAGTGCGGTGACCGCGCCGTGCTGCGCGCCTTCCACATCTATGCCGACAACGACCGCGTGGCAAAGCAGGTGGCTGCTCTGCGTGAGGGCGATTTTGACACCTTCCTCTCCCTCGTCACCGAGTCCGGCGACAGCAGCTGGGAATACCTGCAGAACGTCATCCCTGCCGGATACAAGGAGCATCAGGAGATGGGCGTGACCATCGCCGCTGCCAAGCACTACCTGAACGGCAAGGGCGCTGTGCGCGTGCACGGCGGCGGCTTTGCCGGCACCGCACAGGCCTTTGTGCCGGTGGAAATGCTGGCAGACTTCAAGGCCCACATGGAGGCCATCCTCGGCGAGGGCCGCTGCCATGTGCTGAGCATCCGTCCGGAAGGAGGCGCTGTGCTGTGATCTCCACTGCCATCCAGCAGCTCGTGAACTACGGGCTGGACACCGGGCTGATCCTGCCCGATGATGAGATCTACATCCGCAACCAGCTGCTCATGACCATGCAGCTGGACGACTTTACCGCGCCGGAGAGCGAGGTGTGCTACACCGATCTGGAAAGCATCCTCAAAACGCTGGTGGACGATGCCGTTGCCCGCGGCGTGTGCGAGGATAATTCCACCGCCCGGGACCTGTTTGACACCAAACTCATGGGTGTGCTGACCCCGCGGCCCAGCATCGTGCGCGCCAACTTTGAGGAGCGCTACGAGAACGAAGGCCCGCAGGCCGCCACCGACTGGTTCTATAAATTCAGCCAGGACACCGACTACATCCGCCGCTACCGCATCAAGCGTGATTTGAAGTGGGTCACCAAGACGGTCTACGGCGATCTGGATATCACCATCAACCTTTCCAAACCGGAAAAAGACCCCAAGGCCATCGCCGCCGCAAAGCTGGCCCCCCAGAGTGCTTATCCCAAGTGCCAGCTCTGTGCCGAGAACGAGGGCTATGCGGGCCGCATGAACCACCCTGCCCGCGAAAACCACCGCATCATCCCGCTGACCATCAACGACAGCGCCTGGAACCTGCAGTACAGCCCCTACGTCTACTACAACGAGCACTGCATCGTGTTCAACAGCCAGCACACCCCCATGAAGATCGAGCGGGCCACCTTCCGCAAACTGCTGGACTTCGTGGGCCTGTTCCCCCACTACTTCGTGGGCAGCAACGCTGACCTGCCCATCGTGGGCGGCAGCATCCTGAGCCACGACCATTTCCAGGGCGGCCACTACGAGTTTGCCATGGCCAAGGCCCCCATCGAAAAGGCATGGACCTTCCCCGGTTTTGAGGACGTGGAGGCCGGTATCGTGCACTGGCCCATGAGCTGCATCCGCCTGACCTGTGCGGATGACGAACGCCTTGTGGAGCTGGCCGACAAGATCCTGACCGCATGGCGCGGCTACTCGGACGAGAGCTGCTTCATCTTCGCCGAGACCGACGGCGAGCCCCACAACACCATCACCCCCATTGCCCGGATGCGGGATGGCAAGTATCAGCTGGATCTGGTGCTGCGCAACAACATCACCACGCCGGAGCATCCGCTGGGCGTGTTCCACCCCCATGCAAAACTGCACCACATCAAAAAGGAGAACATCGGCCTCATCGAGGTCATGGGCCTGGCCGTTCTGCCCAGCCGCCTGAAAAAGGAGATGGCCGAGCTTGCCGATGTGCTGGTACAGCGCGTCCCCACTGCCCAGTACCCCGAGGAGCTGCAAAAGCACGCCGCGTGGGCCGAGGACATCCTGGCCCGCCACCCGGAGCTGAATGCAGACAATGTGCACCCCATCCTGCAGGACGAGGTGGGCCATGTGTTCGCTCAGGTATTGGCCGATGCCGGTGTCTATAAAATGGACGAGGCTGGCCGCGCAGGCTTTGTGCGCTTCCTTGCCAGCGTGAAGTAAATAAAGAACGTTTTCTCCCCTTTCCCCTGCCGGTGCTTCCCTTGCCGGCAGGGGATTTTTGCATACAAAAAAGCCGCCCTTCGCGTTTTCAGGCGCAAGGAGCGGCTTAATTTTGTCTTCGTTCAGAGCAAAGAGTTAATAACCCAGCCGATTATTCCGGCAGGTCTTCCTCGTTCTCCAGGCTATGCCAGACGTTCTGGACATCGTCATTGTCCTCCAGCGCATCCAGCAGCTTGCCCATAGCCTTGAGCTGATCGGGGTCGGTCAGACGGGTGGTGGTCATGGGCACCATGGCCAGGTCGTCGGACAGGATCTCGTAGCCCTTCTCCTCCATGGCCTTGACCACAGCAGAGTAGTTCTCGGGATCGGTGGTGATCTCGGCTGCATCCTCGCTGGCGTCGAAGTCCTCAGCACCGGCGTCCAGAGCGTCCATCATGGCCTCGTCGGCATCCTTATCTTCCAGAGAGATGTCAATGACACCCTTCTGGCTGAACAGGAAGCCCACGCAGCCCATAGCACCCAGATTGCCGCCGTTCTTGTCGAAGTAGTGGCGCAGGTCAGCAGCGGTACGGTTGCGGTTGTCGGTCAGGGTCTCCACCATGACAGCCACGCCGCCGGGGCCGTAGCCTTCATAGGTGATTGCTTCGTACTCGGTCTTATCGCCGCCCTCAGCCTTCTTGATGATGCGCTGGATGTTATCGTTGGGCACGCTCATGCGCTTTGCCTTGGCGATCAGGTCAGCCAGCTTGCTGTTGGAAGCGGGGTTCGGGCCGCCGGTACGCACGGCAACGCTGATCTCGCGGCCGATCTTGGTAAAGACCTTGGCTTTTGCGCCGTCGGTCTTTTCCTTCTTGCGCTTAATATTGTTCCATTTGCTATGTCCAGACATGGGAAAGAGCCTCCTGTATATTCTCAAATCTCCGCCTGCGGGCAGACGGGCTGTGGTCGCCCGCATTGTGGCAGCACACAAAATCTAACTCTATTATTGTAGCACAACCGGGCAGAGCGTTCAAGCCTTATCGGCCCGGTTTTCGGCGAATCGTGCGGAAAAATGCGCTTTTTCTGCCGGTTTACAGCAGGCGCAGCGCCTTGGGGTAGTGGTTTTTCACCCGTCCGCTGGATACCTTTCCACCGCCCAGCGTCCAGCCGTCCACCGTCACGCAGCACC
>ENA-OPVK01002089-OPVK01002089.1-human-gut-metagenome-genome-assembly--contig:-NODE-2089-length-10841-cov-2.538661_pt1 | contig 10841 bp, 5 predicted proteins | sample MGYA00241495_ERZ501982 | MGnify/ENA primary metagenome ERZ501982 (study PRJEB25962, sample SAMEA2042002) | human gut metagenome | biome: human gut; feature: human-associated habitat; material: faeces...
CGTCGGGCGGCTGGCCATGGATGTCTGCCTCTTCATGAGCCAGAACTTCGGCTTCGTCTCGCTGCCCGACGAGCTGACCACCGGCTCGAGCATCATGCCCCACAAGAAGAACCCCGACGTCTTCGAGGTGATGCGGGGGCGCTGCAACCGGCTGCAGTCGGTGCCCAACGAAATCGCCCTGCTGACGACCAACCTGCCGTCGGGCTACCACCGCGACCTGCAGCTGCTCAAGGATATCCTCTTCCCGGCGACAAGCGAAATCCGCCGCACGCTCGCCATGTGCACCTTCATGGTGGGCAACCTGCGCGTCAACACCCACATCCTCGAGGATGCGCGCTACGACTACCTCTTCACGGTCGAGGAGGTGAACCGGCTGGTGCTCGAGGGGGTTCCCTTCCGCGAGGCCTACCGCCGCGTCGGCATGGAGGTCCAGCGGGGCGAATACCGTCCCGTCAAGGAGGTGCACCACACCCACGAGGGGAGCATCGGACGGCTCTGCACCGAGGAAATCCGCCGCAAGATGGAGTCGGTGATGAAGGAGTTCGAATAACGCCACAGGCACCGCACCACGGGCGCAACGACCGTACGGGCCGCCGCTCTGCAGCAGGAAGGGCTTCCGAAAGGGAACCTCCACGGGGCAGGGCGGCGGCCCTTTTTTTCGCTGCGGGAGGGCTGCCGGGGCAAAAAAATCACTTTTTTTCTAAAAAAATTATTGTTCGCCTCCGGAGCCTGCCGCGGCACAAATGTAACCAAACGAAACCCTTTTCTTCCAAAATCGTAAGCCCAATCCGGCAAAAACGGCCCGAAACCCCGCTCCGCGCCGGAGCCGGCCCGCCCCCGGGCTCTTGCATAATTGCTCCATACGGTTATCTTTGCATAAAGGAGTTGTCCCGCCGGGGCACTCCGTCCCTTTTTTCCCACATGTTTCACCCCCTTAAAAACGTTTGCTTATGAAGAGATTTTGGACCCATCGGTGCTTTGCGGCGCTGTTCGCTGTGCTGTTGTTGACGACAACCGGTTGCAAGGAGGACAATGCGGAGGAACCCGCGCCCCCGTCGAACGTGACGACGACCCTGCAGCCTGAAGTGGTTCCCGCCGAGGGAGGAACGATAACCATCACCTGTGCCATCGAGAATCCCGTGACGTCGGCCCGCCTCGAGGCCCGCACCGACGAGGAGTGGATAACCAACCTCACCGTGCTCGAGCAGGAGGCCAAGGTGACGGCCGTCGCCGCCGCCAACGAGCTTCTGGAGGAGCGCACCGGTACCGTGACGCTCGCCTACGACGGCAAGGAGTACCCCGTCGAGATAACCCAGTCGGCCCGCGTGCTGCCCTATGCGCTCACGGCTACCGAGATAACCCACAGCGACGCCCTCATCAGCGTCGTGCCCGTTGACAAGGAGGCCGCCTACTACTCGGCCGTCGCCCCGGCCGAAGGGTTCGATGCCGCCACCGTCGCCGCACAGAACCTCGCAGCCTTCACCGCCGCAGCCGAGGAGGCCGGCCAGAGCCTCGCGGAGTACCTCGCCACCGTCACCCGGAGCGGCGACGCGGAGTACCACCCCGCACGGCTGACCCCCGAGACCTCCTACGTGGCCTACGCCTACGGCATCGACCAGTCGGGCACCGCAACGAGCGAAGTGGTCGTCTGCACCTTCGACTCGCAGGCCGTAGCCGCGGGCGAGATGACCGGCAGCACCATCGAAATCGAGGCGCAGAGCCTCACCTCGACCTCGGTAGCCGTCCTCTTCAAGCCCTCCGACCCCTCAATCTATTACTACTACGAGATGTTCGATGCGGCGGGCTACGAGGAGGTGCGCGACAACCTGCCGGCCCATATCTACAACTACTACATCGAGCAGGTGACCGACTACTGGTCGCTCGAGATGGCCGTGAAGTACTCGAGCGCCTATGGTGAGAAGACGGTGCAGAGCAAGGAGCTCACCCCCGAGACGACCTACTATGCGCTGGCCGTGGGCGTGAACCTCGAAGGACTCATTAACACCGAGGTGGCCGTGCTCGAAATCACCACCCCCGAAGAGACCCCCATCGACTACGGCTTCACCTTCAGCACCGACGCCGTGACGGCCACCGGAGCCACCGTGACGGTCACCCCCAACGACGTGCGCGCCTTCTACTACTGGGACGTGATGACCGACGCCGAGTACACGGAGCTGAACGGCGACGAGGAGAAAATCGCCGCCTACTTCCTCGAGAAGATGGATGCCAAGCGCATCGAGCAGTACGGCGACTACGCGATGTTCTTCCCGCTGCCCAGCTACATCGTCTCGCAGTGCTCCGAAGGGTTCGACGGGCCGGACAGCTACACCTTCGGCACGCTCTCGCCCGCAACGACCTACCATCCCTACGCCTTCTGGGTTGACCAGGAGACCGGAGAGCCCTCCTCGGAGACCTCCTTCGGCGAGGCCTTCACCACCAAGGAGCTGACCTTCTCGAACGCCGCGGCCGAGCCGACGCTCTGGCTCACCGACGGAGACGACTGGGCCGACCTCAGCCCCATGGGCTACATGTTCCTCCGCGGGCTGGCCGTCCCCGGCGCACGCCTTGAGCCCAATGCCGACGCCGCGCACTGGTATTCGAACATCTACAAGGCTGCAGACATCGCCTCGACGGATGACCTGCTGCTGGGCTCGTCGCTCATCAACAGCAGCTACAACATGGACAAGAGCTCCTACAACCTCTCCTACGGCGTGGCGTGGGACGACACCGAGTATGTGATTGTCAGCATCGCCGTCGACGCCGAGGGCAACTTCTCGCTGCCGCAGGCGCGTCAGGGCGACGTGCTCGAGGTCTCGCTCATCGGCTATGCCAAGCAGGAGATTCCCGTCACGGGCTCCGCGCCGCTGCGCATCGTCATGCATGAGGATACGGAGGTGCTCGACGCCGTGGTGGTGACGGCCCTCGGTATCAAGCGCTCGGAGAAGGCGCTGACCTACAACGTGCAGGAGGTCTCGGGCGACATCGTCAACGGGGTCAAGGACGCCAACTTCGTCAATGCCCTCTCGGGTAAGGTCGCCGGTCTGCAAATCAACGCCAGCGCCTCGGGTACGGGCGGTTCGACGCGCGTGGTGATGCGCGGCGTGAAGTCCATCAACGGCAACAACAACGCCCTCTACGTCATCGACGGTATCCCGATGCCGAGCCTGCGTTCGGAGCAGACGGCCGGCATGTACGAGACCCCCGACGGCGGCGACTACGAGGGTATCTCGAACCTCAACCCCGAGGACATCGAGTCGATGTCGATTCTCTCGGGTGCCACGGCCGCCGCGCTCTACGGTTCGCAGGGCGCCAACGGTGTGATTCTCATCACCACGAAGAAGGGTGAGGAGGGACGCCTCCGGGTCAACTACTCGAACAACACCACCTTCACCGCGCCCTTCGTGATGCCCGAGTTCCAGAACCGCTACGGCACGGCCGAGACCTCGCCCTCGATGAGCTGGGGCTCGCCGCTGGCCCATCCCACCTCGTACGACCCGCGGGACTTCTTCCAGACGGGCTACAACACCACCAACTCGGTTTCGGTCTCGGCGGGCAACTCGCGCAACCAGACCTACGCCTCGGCTGCCTCGGTCAACTCGCGCGGCATCATCCCCAACAACGTCTACAACCGCTACAACTTCTCGCTGCGCAACACCACGGAGCTGGTCAAGGACCGCCTGACGCTCGACGTGGGTGCCACCTACATGCGCCAGTACGACCGCAACTCGCTGGTGCAGGGTCTCTACCACAACCCGCTCATCCCGATTTACCTCTTCCCGCGCGGCGATGATATCCGCAAGTACCAGATTTACGAGCGCTACGACGCCACGGACGGCTACATGAAGCAGTTCTGGCCGCTGGAGTTCCTCACCGGCGTGGAGAACCCCTACTGGGTGACCAACCGCGAGCTCTTCGAGAATACGGCCCACCGCTACACCTTCAACGGTACGATGAAGTGGGACATCACCTCGTGGATGAGCCTCACGGGCCGCGTGCGTCTGGACAACACGACGATGAACTACACGCGCAAGATTTACGCCTCGTCCAACGAGCTCTTCGCTTCGAAGTACGGTAACTACCTCGACCATACGGCCGTCCACAACAACCTCTACGCCGACGCCCTGCTGAGCATCGACAAGACGTTCCTCGACGACCGCCTCTCGCTGCAGTTCAACCTGGGTGCCAGCCTCATGGACGACAAGAACAAGGTGACGGGCTTCGAGGGCCACCTGGCCACGCAGCCCAACAAGTTCACCCTCTACAACATCGACATGAAGCACTCGCAGACGAAGCCCTACATGAACCGCTACCACGACCAGGTGCAGGCCGCCTACGCCACGCTGCAGCTGGGTTGGAAGGGGATGCTCTACCTCGACGTGACGGCCCGCAGCGAGTGGGCCTCGCAGCTCGCCTTCACCGACAGCTACAACATCTTCTACCCGTCGGTGGGCCTCTCGGCCGTCATCTCGTCGATGACCGACCTCTCGCGTGCAGGCATCTCGTTCCTCAAGGTGCGCGCCTCCTACGCCGAGGTGGGTAACGCCCCCGAGCGCTACATCACGGGCCGCAACTACCCCATCAGCGTGGGCGGTGTCATCGAGTCGGAGACCGCTGCACCGGCCGTCAACCTGACGCCCGAGCGCACGAAGTCCTTCGAGGCGGGTCTCAACGCCAAGTTCCTCGGCGGCAAAATCTGGCTGGACGCCACCTACTACAACACCAACACCTACAACCAGCTCTTCAGGTACGATGCACCCCCCAGCACGGGTTACAAGCAGGCCTACATCAACGCCGGCAAGGTGAACAACTGGGGTATCGAGGCCGTTGTGGGCTACAAGAACACGTGGCGCGACTTCTCGTGGTCGACCAACGTCAACTTCTCGATGAACCGCAACGAGGTCAAGGAGCTCGTGCCCGAGGGTACGCGTGACGTTGCGGGCAACCTGGTTTCGGTCGACGAGGTCAACATGGACTACGGCGGCTACCGCATGCAGGTCAAGAAGGGCGGCTCGATTGGCGACTTCTACGTGACGGGCTTCAAGACCGACGAGTTCGGCCACATCTACGTCGACCCCAACTCCAACACGGTGACGCTCGACCGCAACACGTGGGTCTACGGCGGCAACACCGAGGCGCGCTTCCGTCTGGGATGGAACAACCAGTTCTCCTGGAAGGGCATCTCGCTGGGCGTGCTCATCGACGCCCGCATCGGCGGCCACGGCGTCTCGGCCACGCAGGCCCTGATGGACGAGTACGGCGTCTCGGAGGCCTCGGCCCAGGCACGCGAGAACGGCGGCGTATGGGTATCCGACACGCAGCAGATTCCCGACGCGAAGACCTTCTACGCCAACTCGGGCAACGGTATGTCGATGCTGGCCCACTACGTCTACTCGATGACCAACGTGCGCCTGCGCGAGCTGACGCTCGGCTACGACCTGCCGTCGAAGTGGTTCAACGACAAGGTGGGCATGAGCGTGGCGCTCGTCGGCCGCAACCTCTTCATGTTCTACAACAAGGCTCCGTTCGACCCCGAAATCACCGCCTCGACGGGCACCTACTACCAGGGGCTCGACTACTTCATGCAGCCTTCGGTCCGCACCCTGGGCTTCAGCGTAAGACTCCAATTCTAAAACACCCGACGCAATGAAACGAAACATCATAACGAACCTGAGCCAGGGGCTCTTCGCGGTTGCCCTCTCGGGCCTGCTGCTGGGCTCCTGCACGAGCGGCTTCGAGAAGTTCAACACCAACCCCGACTCGGCTCAGAACATCGACCAGAAGACCCTCATTACGACCATGGAGATGGATGCCGTCATCCCCTGCAGCGACGAGGGCGCCAACGCCTACCAGCGCGCCTGCAACCTGATGGGTGACTCCTACTCGGGCTACATGGCGGCCATCAGCTCGTTCGACAACGGCGGCGTCAACACGACCACCTATGCGCTCGACGCCACCGACTACAACAACGTCCCCTTCTCGGTGGCCTTCACCAACGTGATGTCCGCCTGGCTGACGCTCAGCTACGCCTACGAGGCGGGGCAGATTACCGAGGACACCTTCGCCGTGGCCGAGGTGCTCAAGGTCTTCGCGCTGCAGCGCGCCACCGACATCTACGGACCGCTGCCCGTGACCCACTTCGGTGAGACGGAGAACCCCTACGATGCGCAGGAGACCGTCTACATGAAGCTCTTCGAGGACCTCAACGCGGCCATCGCCGTGCTGGAGGAGTACGCCACCAACTCGCCCGACGCCACGCCGCTGCAGGAGGTCGACATCGTCTACCAGGGCAGCTATCCCAAGTGGCTGCGTCTGGCCAACTCGCTCAAGCTGCGCATGGCCATGCGCGTGGTTTACGTCATTCCCGACCAGGCCCGTGCGTGGGCCGAGGAGGCCGTCACGAGCGGCGTCATCGAGTCGGCCGACGAGAGCGCGACGCTGGCAACCGTCGGTTCGATTCAGGTCTTCAACCCGCTGGAGGAGGTCTGGAACGCCTACGCCGACACGCGCATGGGCGCCACGATGGATGCCTACCTGAACGGCTACAAGGACCCGCGTCTGGCCACCTACTTCAAGCCCTGCGAGGACGGTCTCTACCACGGCGTGCGCAACGGCATCGCCGCCATCAGCAAGGAGTACTACCTCGGCATGTCGGTGCCCAACGTCGACAAGACGACGCCCGTACGCTGGCTCATGTCCTCGGAGGTCGCCTTCCTGCGCGCCGAGGGTGCGATGCGCGGCTGGGCGATGGGCGGTGACGCCGAGAGCTTCTACCGCCGCGGCATCGAGCTCTCGTTCCTCGAGAACGGCCTTTCGGCCGCCGAGGCTGCAACCTACGCCGAGAGCGAGCTGACGCCGGCCGCCTTCGAGGATGCCTCCGGCTCGACGACCCACTACAACATCGCCGCTCCGTCGCAGATTACCGTCAAGTGGGACTCTTCGGCCGACTCGGAGCAGATGCTCGAGCGCATCATCACCCAGAAGTGGATTGCCATGTTCCCCAACGGACAGGAGGCGTGGTCGGAGTTCCGCCGCACGGGCTATCCGCGGATTTTCCCCATCGTCAACGACCGCAGCAACGGCACGGTGGATGTCAACGAGCAGATTCGCCGCATGACCTTCCCGCGTTCGGAGTACTCGAACAACCGTGCGGCGCTCAACCGCGCCATCCGGCTGCTGGGCGGCCCCGACCAGGGCTCGACCAAACTCTGGTGGGACAAGAAAAACAACTAACCTGAAACCTTAAGACGAAATACGATGAAAAGAATCTTCAAATATGCACTCTGCACGCTGCTGCTGGGTAGCCTGTTTGCCGGCTGCGAGAAGGAGACGACTCCCGAGCGGGTGAACGTGCAGCACCCCGAAGAGCAGGAGCAGATTCATCGCGACAACGCCTACTACCAGCGTCTTCGCGAGTACAAGAAGAGCAAGCACAAGCTGGCCTTCGGCTGGTACGGAACCTGGACGGCCATGGGCCCCTCCTACCAGACGCGCATCTCGAACTGCCCCGACTCGATGGACATCATCTCCATCTGGAGCCAGTGGCATACGCTCACCCCGGCCCAGGTGGCCGACAAGGAGTTCGTCCAGAAGGTCAAGGGTACGAAGGTGACCTACACCATCTTCTCGAACGTCATGCCCGAGCCCTTCGCCTCGATGTACGACGACCCCTACTGCGACGAGGCCATCGAGGCCTACGCCAAGGCCTACTGCAAGGACTCGATGGACAAGTGGAACTACGACGGCATCGACATCGACTATGAGCCGGGCTTCGGTGCCGTGGGTCCCTTCGTGGGCAACCCCGCCCCCGACCTCTTCAACAAGCTGATTGTTGCCATGGGCAAGTACGTGGGTCCCAAGTCGGGCACGGGCCGTCTGTTCATCATCGACGGCGTCCCCTTCGCCGTCCGGGACGAGTATGTCGAGTACTTCGACTACGGCATCGTGCAGGCCTACTCCTCGTACGGCTACACCGACCTGCAGAACCGCTTCAACAATGCCTACAATGTGGGGTGGAAGCCCGAGCAGTATATCTTCGCCGAGAATTTCGAGGCCTACTGGAAGACGGGCGGCGTGAGCCACACCACGCGTGACGGCCAGACGGTCAACTCGCTGCTGGGCATGGCGCTCTTCAACCCGACGCAGGGCGAGGGCGGCGGCTTCGGCGCCTACCACATGGAGTACGAGTACGCCCACGCCGACATGCCCTACAAGTACATGCGTCAGGCCATCCAGGCGGTCAACCCTGCCCCCGTGGGCGACTACTCGAAGACGCTGGTGGCCCTCAACGAGGCCGGCACCGAGCAGTTCGAGGTGAGCGTCACCCCTTCGGGCGTCATCTACGGCGAGGTGAACAGCACGCTTTCGGCCCGTCTTTCGGAGCCGGCTGAGGCCGACACCGACCTTGCGCTTGCGGTCGACAACTCGCTCATCGAGAGCTACAACCACGACAACGGCACCGAGTATGCGGCCATCGACCCCTCGCTGGTCAACATCTCGGGTCCGCTCCACTTCGCTGCCGGCACCGAAGCGTCGGAGAGCGACGTGCAGGTGGCCGTCACGGTGGCATCGCTCGCCGACGGCGAGTACCTCGTGCCGCTGCTCCCGACCCTTGCCGAAGGCTTCGGCTACGACGAGACGGGCTACGTGAAGTACCTCGTCATTACGAAGAGCACCACCACCATCAAGGTTCTGACCGACGGCAGCCAGGTGGAGAACCACTCCGTCATGAAGCGGCTCGACGGCAGCTACAGCAGCCTTGAGGCGACGCTCACGGCGCACCTCTCGCTGGGGGCCATCTCCGATGTCCAGTTCGGCTACGTGGCCGACAACGCGCTGGCGGAGGCCTACAACGAGAAGAACGGCACCGACTACATGACCATCGACGCATCGAAGGTTTCGCTCTCCGGCAAGCTCTCGTTCGCCCAGGGCGAGATGAGCCCGACGGGCGGGGTGACGGTCACGCTTTCCGACCTCTCGGTGCTCCAGCCGGGCTACACGTTGGTTGCGCTGCGTCCCGACCTGGAGTCGCTGAGCGACTACGAGCCCGATGCCGACCGCGGCGTGAAGTACCTGCTGATTTTCCTCGGCGAGGAGAACCTGGCCGCACAGCAGAACCTCGAACCCTTCGAGGATGACTGCACGAAGATTGACAACGCCAACAACAAGCTGGGCTGGACGGTCGACATCACCAACCTGAACACCTCCATCGGCGGTACGGGCGTCTGGGGCTACGACGACGTTCTTCAACGGACGTGATGCCGGCGACATGGGCTTCTATGCCATCTTCAACAACTACTACTCGTGGCAGGTGGGCCTCGGCGGCCGCATCACCATCGACATGCAGCAGAGCTATCCGGTGAGCACGGTGGCCTGGGGCGTATGCTACACCAATACGGCCTATTCGGTGAAGACCATCCGCAACGTCGAGGTTTCGACCGACGGCGTGAACTGGACGCCGCAGAATGCCGGCGACGTGACGATTGCCCAGGCTACGGGCGACAACGGCGTCATGCAGTGGTTCACCTTTGTCAAGCCGGTCGAGGCGCGCCTCATCCGCTTCGACATCGTCGACCGCTACGACACGGGCAGCAACTTCTGCGGCATGCGCGAGCTTGAAGTCTGGAGTCCGAAGAACTAACCGAACCAACCCTCAAAACGAACAAAGAGTATGAAACTGAAATATTTTGCAGTGCCGCTGCTCCTCGCCGCCGCCCTTGCGACGGGGTGCCAGGAGTCGGCCAAGTACGAACCGGTCGTCTACATGACCGATGCGCAGTCGAATGCCGCCATGAGCGTGACCATCGACGAGCTTCCGGCCAGCACGGCCCTCTCGGTCACCGCGTCGGAGCAGGTCTCGCACGACCTGGAGATAACGCTCGAGCTGCGTCCCGACCTGGTGGAGAGCTACAACCTCAAGTATGGCAAGAACTACCTCCCGCTGCCCGAGGGGACCTATGAGTTCCTCAACGACAAGGTCTCCATCGCGGCCGGCTTCACCACCTCGTCGATGGCCGAACTGACGGTCACCACGATGGATGGTTTTGCCGAGGGTGCCACCTACTGCATGCCGGTGAGCATCCGCTCGGTGAGCGGCTCGATGGCCGTTCTCGAGCCGTCGCGCACGGTCTACATCGTCTTCAAGACGCCGGTCATCAGCAAGGCCATCATGATTGGCTCGGGCAACAAGTACAAGATTCCGGGCTTCCTGAACAACGCCGACCTGGTCTTCCCGCAGATAACGCTTGAGACGCGCGTCTACGTGACCAACTTCTCGAACGGCTGCGACAACTCCTCCATCATGGGTATCGAGGGTGAGTGCTCGGTGCGTTTCGGCGACGTGAAGATTGACAAGAACGTCGTACAGATTTGCCACGAGAGCTACCAGCCCGCCGCCACGGACCGTCCGTGCGACGCGAACAAGTGGTACCATGTGGCAGCCGTCTGGACCGGTTCGTCGTGGGACATCTACATCGACGGACAGTATGCCGCCGGCACCCCGACGCAGGGTGAGTCGATGAACCTGGGCAAGGACGACGGCTACGGCTTCGGTCTGGGAGCGCTGTCGCAGTGGCAGAGCTCGCGCCCGCTGATGGGTTATCTGGCCGAGTGCCGCGTCTGGACGCGCGCCCTCTCGCAGAGCGAGATTGCCAACAACATGAACTACGTCGACCCGACGTCGGAGGGTCTGCTGGCCTATTGGCGCATGAATGAGTGGACGCTCAACCCCGACGGCGGCAACATCGTGCCCGACCTGACGGGCCACGGCTACGATGCTCATGGCGGTTCGAGCAACCCGACGATGATGGATACCCGCTGGATGTAGTCCTGCGGGCAGCGGCCGC
>ENA-OPVK01002099-OPVK01002099.1-human-gut-metagenome-genome-assembly--contig:-NODE-2099-length-10798-cov-2.218747_pt1 | contig 10798 bp, 14 predicted proteins | sample MGYA00241495_ERZ501982 | MGnify/ENA primary metagenome ERZ501982 (study PRJEB25962, sample SAMEA2042002) | human gut metagenome | biome: human gut; feature: human-associated habitat; material: faeces...
AGGAAAAATGGTGCACAGCAGGCGGAAAAGACCCGCTGTTTGGGCGTGTTAACGGTTTTCAGATAGGCCCTAAAGCGTCCCCGTGTTTAGGTCGATTTTCCGCCGTCCAGTTCTTCGGGTTGGTGTCGTCCGGCGCCAGCCCTGCGAGAATGGCTTCATAGTGCGCCACTTTATCATCCATGTACCTTGCGGTGGCCTTCGCTTCCTCCACACGCTTATAGGCTTCTTCCCGCTGCTTCCGAATGATGGCATAGCGTGCGCGCAGATTTTCCTCGGATTCCTCCATCAGGCACAGGCGGCAATACTCCCGAATGTCCTCGATGGAGGCCCCGCACCCCTTCAGGCACATAATGCCCTGCATCCAGTTGACGGATTCCTCGTCGAACACCCGTCGGTTGCCGCTGTCCCGCGTGCAGGGCAGCAGCCCCTTGTCTGTATAGAACCGCAGCGTATGCTCCGTGACGCCGAACCGCTCCGCCATCTGCCTGATCGTATAGTACATAATGCTTCCTCCGAAAAAACACTTGACTTCGTGTTACTCGAACTCGTTACAATGATTATAGCATAGCGGTCACACCTATCCTTTGCCGTGTAGACGCCCTTGCGTTCGGCTACGAACAGGTGCCGCTCACACGCTTTTACTTCTTGCGGTCTTGCGCGAAAAAACCGAGTGCGTCCTTGAGAATATTGTTCGCGGTCCGCAGCCCAGCATTTTCTCGCTCAAGCTCACGGATGCGGATCGTCTGCTCCTCTGCGCTCGGTGTCTTCGCGGGCGGTGTATTTCGGCGTATGCTGCGCCAATCCGCCAGCGTGTAGTACGCAATGCCGAGCTGCTGCGCGGCTTTCTTCACGCCGATCTCGTCTGACAGCTTCAGCTCTTCTTCCTTGAATTCTTTGCTGTAATGCTTCATTGCGATTCCCTCCATCTCTGTTCTTTCAGTTTAACAGATTTTTGGGATTTTGCGACTGCACTTACAGGGTACTACTCCAAAAAGAGGGATAATTTCTATAAACTATTTTACGATTTGCGGAATGAAAGCAAAAAATAGTGAGCCGTATCTCCCGTTACAATCAGCAAAAACTCAATCTCGCTAAGAATAAAAGTAGAGAGGCATGAAATCAAACTGTTATTGCAATATAGGTGGAAGGAGATATAATGGTAGCGTAAATAGGTATGTCTCGATGGCATATCACTCTCAAAAAAACTATTGTTATGGGAATTACAGATTAAGTGGTTTTTCGAAAGTACCCGCCACACCAAGGGCAATCAACCGTAAAGGGTTGGTCGCTTTTTGTTTTAGATGAGGCAGCCTATGCGCGAAAACCGGATAGCCGGTAAGCAATCAGAAAATGCAGAATACGGTCCTCCGCTGTCCCCATCGAACAGCTCAATCAGTCCTTCCAGCTGGTTCAAATGACGTCGTCAGTCCTCAACATCTGCGGCGAGGTTTCAGATAAAATCGACTCGTCTTCCACCAAGATTTTTAAGTCTGTCGTGGGCGGCGATATCGTGCAGGCATGGATTTTTTCTCTTTCCAAAGACGCACAAAGTTCTTCATCAACTGCAACAACTTCCCAAAAACAACCGACACATCTGACGGTTTCCTGCGTCGTTGTGCATTCATCCGGTTCCCGCTCAAGTTCGTTATCGGCGAGGATCCGAAGCGTCCGAATGAGCGTCCCGGAGATAAAGACCTCGCCAAAAAGTTGCAGACGCAAGAGGCGCTGACATGTATTTTTAATTGGATTTTAGAGGGTTACAAAATCATCACCGCGACCGGATACTTCACCAAAGCTGAAGAATCCGATAAGATTAAGGAGCAGCATAAGGAGATTCTTAACCCTCTGGTTGTGTTTGTTAAGGACCGCACTCCGTCCATCAACGGCGATAATTTCTCTGCCGATGAACTCTATATGGAGTACATATCGTGGGCTGAGACAGGGCACAACAAAATCATGACACGTAGCAATTTCCGTCAGAAAATCCAACCGATCATCGAAGAATATTATCCGACATATGAGCGTTACCGCTCCTCAAAATGCCGCCTCAACTGGAGAGATACACGCACGAAATAATGCAAAGAAGGCCACAAAAATGAAAATTTTCTGCCCGGATTGCGGCAAAGAACTGCTGACAATCGACACAAAATTCCGTAAAGACGGCACAAAGCGTCGCACAAGACGCTGCCCCGCGTGCAACAAAAAATGGGGCTCTGAGGTGTTCGAGCAGCGTCTCGGTCGCTCCTACATCGAGACGGAAAACATCATCAGAGCGGGAGAAAAACGCGAATAATGTGAGAAAAACAGGTAGGATTTCGCGATTTTTTCGGCTGACGAAATCCTACCTATGATTTTATTGATTTTTCAAGGGTTTTACGGGCCTGCGAGAGACAATGTATACGAGAACACGTCTGACTGTGAAAGGAGTATGTAACTATGGAAAACAAATTGAAGAATGAAATCGTCGGACTCGTCGCCGCCGGTGTAATGGTGAAGCGCAGCAGCGTCAATGTCCTCCACCCAAGCCCGAAGTATATCGAGAAGACGGTGTCGCAATTATACTCCGACGGCGTCATCAGGAGAGCGCCAGAGAAAGTGCTGCGACTTACACCTCGGGGAATATCTCTACTCGATGAAGATGAGCGGCAGCTTTACATGGCGCTCTCCTGCGGGAACCGCCCAGGCAATGACAAATCACACGTCGACGCCGCTACCAGAGCATCCGATTGCCTTGCGGTTATGTATGCGGCAGGGATACCCGCTGGGTTCTACAAAAACGAATTCGAATTCAAGAATGACTCCGTAGAACCAAGCTACAAAACCTCTTTCGAATTCAAATCCGTAGAACCAAGCGAATTTGTTCTGAAAAAGGAGCTTATGGAGCCCGGTCAGCGGCAGCGGAGAATGGATGGCAGCCGAGCGAGCGGATACCTGTTCGCGTCGGGGATTGCTGCGACGGTGATATCCACGATGGGCCGCAACCTCAAGCTGAATCACAGAGGGGAGTTTAGTGATACTATACATTGCACGGTGGAGGCAAAGCATCGGTTCAGCGGCATCGCATACACCGGCGACCGAAAGTATCAATGCATCATCCTCTGCCCATCCGATGACGACTGCCTGCGCATCCTCTCGCACCGTACAGAGGCTCACACGCTGGCTGGGGAAGTGTGTGACAAGCATCAGTCGAATATCGAGTACAGATATATCCCTGCGACGCCGGACGGCGTACGGAGCCTCAGATACATCGCTGCACACACTCAGGATGACATCCTGCACGCGGTGTTCTCCGATGAGGAGATTGCAGCTGCGTATGGCAAGGACTGCGATGCTGTGACGAACGGCGTGCGTGCCGTGGAGTTTTGCTCGTGCAATCTCAGCAAGCTGATGCGGTACGCCGGACGCGATGACATCGGCGTTGTGTGTTTCGAATGGCAATATGATTTCGTGCGGCAACTCTGGGGCGGTTGTGTCAATCTGCGTAGAATTCTGCGTGACAGTATGATATAATTACATTAGGGAACCTCTGATTTAATCCGCACTACCATACAGGTTCGAGATATGGTATAATAACACCATCAAAACAATGGTGGTGCCGGACAATGAAGCAGGAAACATTTACAGACATCGAGTACAGCTACAAGTGCAACACATTAGAAGAACTAAACGAGTTCAAAACAACATTTTCAGGCACCTTTACTATGGATGGAACTCGGGATGAAGTCCCCTCTTTTGAGGAAGTAACTGCTGATTATACGGAGGATTTCTTTATTGAAAACACCTTACTTTTGGTCTATGTAGAGGCAAATAGTTGCACTCCTCGATTTGGGGTAGACTCTGTTTCGAAAGAGAACGGCACTCTTTCTGTCCATGTCAAATACACTTATACCCCCGAAGAAGGCGACAGCGCAATGGCAGGGTGGCTGTTCACTATTCCTGTAAACAACGATCAGATACAGGATTGCACTAACTTTGACGCTATCCTGAAGTAAGAAGCAACAAGATTTTGACAAACCCCTCTACCTGTTCACTATGATCCTGGGAAAATTGTATATTACTTCAAAAACTTTGCTGATAAAGGTGTAGAAATTTGTGTCAAAATCTTTTATCCAGCAAGTGGAGGAGCTGCAAAAATCTCAGATGCATGGCCTAAAAGATAAGAATAATCCATTTATAATATTAAGGTGGTATCATTATGCAAGTCACAGACTTAAAGGCAATATTAGATTATGAACACAATGAACAATGGCTTGCTGCCCTAAATTGCTATAAAGGGATTTGGGATCACAATCCGACTGATGATGTTGCCATTCGGTATTGCTTCTTTTGTTGGTATTTAATTTGGCAATGGGAGCAAATTGATTTTCCCGGAGAGGATATATCGTTTGAAGCCAAAATTACTGTTGATAACAGAATGGGAATATCAAAAGCGGAACTTGAGCATACATTATCAAGTATTGCATGTGGATATTACAATAATTTTCAAATTGAGTATAAATGTATTTTAGTACATCTCAAACGCTTGATTCCTTATGCTTTTTCTTTTTCAAGCAAAAGCACAGAGACATTACTATCAGAATTACAAAAAGCGGCTAAGGGAAACGCCGTTGCACAGGCCATTTTAAGATACCAACAAGATAACAGTTTTAAGTGTAAAAGCGACTCAGATCAAATTTCCATTCAAAAGTTTTTCCCAACCTGCGGCCTTATGGATGAATATTTCCGTTGGTTACTTCTTTAAGTCAAGCGGACAAGGCATTTTCTGAGTAAGGTTCCTATTTAATTCAGCTAAGATGTGCCAAAACAGTCATATTTTCATAAGGACATATAACGAGTATTGACCGCAGCTGCCTCTGTTTCAAGAGAACATACGCCTTGCGTACAGAGTGCGAGCGCTACAATTCCCGCTTCAAATCCACAGGTCAGGAACGGCTGTGGGTGCGCAGCGGCGCCAGCGCGGCAAACCTCAATACGCTGGCTCATATCTCTGCCCTGACTGTTGCGTTGGCCGCCGTTTTGTCTGGCTCTCACTCCTGCCGCGCATCCAAATCATTCCGGCGAGGCGCTTAAAGTGTGCTCTCATACGGCTTTTTTCGCTCGGTTTTCTATCGGGCTTGCTATTTATGCGCTTTTTCTCTTTGCCGGGTGACCCCCGCCTTCTTTCTCTCTTCGCCCTTTTGTTTTAGGACTTGTTTTGCTCATCTCTATTCTGAACTAATAGTATTCCGCGATATGACAAAACGATGGCCTGTTCGATGCTGATTACGCCCTTTGGATCGAGCATCCCTTCTGCCGTTCCCCGAAACAGATCAGCGTTCGACAGGATTCCCAGTGCTTCAATCGCCCAACTGGAGATATCATCTTTATCCGCAAAAGAAACCATCTTAAGGGATCTTAGAATGAGTTTTTGACCAATTGATTGTTCAATATAGTCAAATGTGCGGTAAAGCATAGTAGCGTATTCCTCTCGTGTCACATCCCTGTATGGCTCAAACTTTGAGCCATCTCCAGTGCCCTTTGTAATTCCTATTGCATATGCCTTATTGATATCTTCAAACATAGTGTGCCCAATAGGTACATCATCAAATACTTGGACATCGCTGCCTTCAATCGAAGCGTTTGTTGCTATCTCTACGAATTTGACAAGAAATGCTGTTGCCCAGTCTCTATGCAACGCTCGCCGGCAATCATCATACATTTCAAACGGTAGCAGTCCTTCGTTTTCAGCAGCAGATACTTCCGCCTTTGCCCATTCACTATATATAGGTAGATCATTTGCGAAAGCAATGGTTCCCATAGATGCACAGAGCAAGAAGGCTACGCATACTGTAGCCACTTTTCTTAAAAAAGCATTCATGTTTCTCCTCCTATCAGTATTTTTCAAAAGTGTTATTCGGCGGTATCTGCTTCAACGTAAATTTTCTAACGGCCTTTGTTAGCTTCTACTGGCAGACCCTCCAAACACCGCAATCCCAGTAGATCGTCCTTGTCTTAAAATTCTTTTGACCAGCAATCTCCTGCGGTGCAAGATAGCATATTTTCAATCCCTGCTGCTCCAGCCCTTCAATATCAACAATCTCTAATCCGTATGAGATACTGCCAGAAGATATCCCCTCACGCCATTCTATTCCGCCAACAGGTCTGTCATAGTCAGTAGTATCCAACAGCTTACTGATAACTGGAACTCTCATCACATCTGCATCATTTTCCCCCACTTGCCACTCGTCAACGGAAACAGCAATAACAAAAATGTTTGTTGCCAAATATGTGCTGTTTCCATCTGTAATTTCTAGAATGATTTGATTTCCTTCATGCCCGGGAATCAAATTCGCAAAGCGAGTTTCATAGTTTCCTTTGCATAGAATGGCTTGCGCAAGGACCTCTCCTGTTCCGAGATGGACATAGATCAAAGTGAGCCCGTCATAGTAATCATCGCTGTAGTGATCAAGGGAATAGGTCCCGACATACACTTGGTCATCCGCGTCGCCAACACCATCTATATCTACATTTTGATAGATATCCCATTCATCCAGCGTCTTATTCACCCACTCCGGCGGGAGTTCCCTCGTAGCATTTTGAGAAATTCTTGCTTTGTTATCCTCCGTGTACTTTGGGTTCTTGTCTTGTACGGGTTTTGTGCAGGATGAAAGGATTGCCGTGAGGAGTAGAACTAATGCCACGTTCCTTTTTGTTGTGGTCTCCATCCTTTTCACAAAAATCACCCCCTTCCGCGTGTTCTCGGCAGATTGTTTCTGCTTCTACCCAATAGACGCGGAAAGGGGTATCCTTTCTTACAGCTTTTTGCAAAAATATCTCATTTCATCGTTTCGACCAAATGCACGCTCTCTGCTATGTGCAGAATATCCTCTTGGCCAAGCGGTGCATCAAGAGTAAACTGCAGGTCATGCTCTGGATCAAGCCACATCAGCATACTGTTGCTGTCCTCTTCTTTAGGAATCACCAATAAGCCCTCGCAGTCGTTGACTATTACAGAAATTACATATGCATTTTCCGTATTGACACCGCTCAAAGATCCTTGCTGCATATAGATATATTCAAACAGGATCACATCGCCCTTTTCGTTCTCATAGAAGTGGGCAGTCATTCCTGTGCCTACAAATTGACTTTCCAGATTTTCCACAAAACCTTCTGGTAGCTCCCCCAGCTCATACCGCGGCATCTCCCCCGGGGCATCCTCTCCGGCATAGCGAAACACAATATGTGTTTCATACCATTCGGTAACCCACCGAACAATCGTCGCCCGAGCGGTCGGGCTGGCAAGCATCACGCTGCCAAGTCCCAATGACAGCATCAATAATATGACTGCTGCTGTCTGCAGCACCCTTTTCCAGACAGGCTTGCCCCGTTCTCTTGTCCAACGCACGGGATCTTTCAGCATCGCTCGCATTTGACGCCGGTGTCGTGCAGACGCAGCATAGGGGATTTTCTCCTCAAGGCGATCCTCATCAAATGCAATGGCATCCAGCAGCACCTTGCTCATGAAGGCATCAAGCTCTTTCTCTGTCATAGATGCAGCGCCTCCTTTTCCATAATCTCCCGAAGCATCGCGCGGCCGCGGGAAATGCGTACATTGACCGCATTTTCTGAAATGCCGAGCTTCTGAGAGATATCCTTCCCCGAGCAGTCCAGCAGGAATTTCATCTCCAGAACTGCCCGATAGGTCTCCGGCAGCCCCGCGAACAGGCGGATGATATCCTCATAGGACAACGCCTTCTCAATATCGGCACTGGCATCGTATGTATCCTCCATGCTCTCCAGCATGATGGCTTTTTTCTTCTTCCGCAGGAGCGTGATCGCTTCGTTCTTTACTATACAGACGCACCAGAAAGGTCTTTTCTTACAGGGAAGCTCTAAAAACTTTTCGAAATTACGAATTATTTTCAAAAAGGCATTCTGAACAGCGTCCTCCGCATCATGAGTGTCTTTCAAAATGCGAAGCGCTGCCTGCTCCATTCGCTCATGGTATTGCTCGTAGATCTCCGCAAACAGTGCTCGATCTGCATCGTTTTCAATCGTTGCTAAGAGCATGGGAAGCATAATTTCCCCTCCTCGCCGGTCAATTGTTCTTTACAAAGGTTTCTCTCAGTATAGCCAAATATGGGATGATCCGCAAGACTTATGTCTCCCTGCACTGAAATAAAAACGCTCAATCACCATCATAAGTGATTGAGCGTTTTGTGCGCAAACTTAATGACATTGCTCATAGAGGGAGCATATCAATCGCCGTGCAGGGCTTTTTTATGTTCCTTTTCGATGTGGCTACTCTTTGGTGCAATTACAATACTCAGCGTACAGCCGATTCTTTTCTTCGGACAGTCTGGAATATTCCTCGCGCAGCTTGGCAAGGTCAGGGAGCTTGTCACCGACGCCCGCCGCTTTCAGCGCCCGCGCCGACGCTTCAAAGAGAATGATTTCGCGCTCACGTCCGCGCAGATACTTTTCCTTGTCATGGGATTTCTTGTATTCGCTATACAGCGGCTTTAGCTCTTTGTAGGTGGCGGTATGCTTTATCAGCAGCGCCAGATCAGGCAGTCGGTGTTCCGCCGTTTTCAGCGCAGCGGCAGTTTGCTCGTTGCTGTCCTGAAGCTCCGTGATCTTCTGCTCCAAATCGGTATAGTGGGAAATGCCGTGCTGGTCGAGAAATACCATTGTGCGGGCGGCGCGTTTCAGGTTTTCAATTTTTGCCCAGCGTTCATAGCCTGCGGATTGCTGCGCCTTGATGCAGTTTTCAATGTCAATCAGCAGCGACACGCCGCTGCGCTCCGGCTTCGGCGTTTTCAGAATGACCTTGCCCTTGATGCGTTCGGCTATGGCTTCCTCGGTGTAGGCTTCACCCAACGTCTTTGCACGGGTGAATCGCTCCTGACCGGGAGCGCGGAATGAGATATACTTTCCACGCTTGATTTCATACCCCTCGGCTTCCAGCCGACGCAGGAGGTCATCAAGGTCTTTGGAAATGGGAATGAGCCTGTCAATAGCAATTTTCAGCTTTTGCTTATAGCTTGTCCCTTTCCGCTGCGCGTCCCATTCAGCGTACTGCTTGCCGCGCTCCGCGCCGGGCGTAACAACGGACAGCCCATTTTCTCGGCACAGCCTGTCGCTGACATGGCGGATCTGCGCATAGCTTTTGCGGTTGGAAATGTACTTCTTGTGTTCCGCAAAATCCACAGCACAGAAAATGATATGGTTATGGCAATGCTCCTTGTTGATGTGGGTAGCAATGACATACTCATACTTGCCGCCGAGGATTTCATCGGCAAGCTGCCGCCCGATCTCGTGGGCTTGCGCATAGCTGACCTCGCCCGGCTCAAAGGCCTGTATCAGCTGGTGAGCGAGATTGTTGCCTTTCTGCATGGCAAGCAGCCGTGTCTTCTCAAACTCAAGGTCTGCGGTTTCCACGGCGCAGCCGAACGAGGACACCAGCAGCTTATCGTCGGTCTTTGCCGGATCAACGATATAGTCAATAGCTTTTTTTAAGGTGCTTTTGATAGGATGGATCTTTGTAATTGCCATATCTCCGCCATCGCCCCCTTGATGTCCTCAATGTCCTGCGCATAGAGCGTTCCCGTAGCGTTCACGCGCTTCGCAATCTGATTGATGTTTGTGCCGATTTTTTGCAGCTCGGCGGTCATTGCTTTCACGTCGCTGTAATCCAGCCGGATTACATAGCCGTCTATGAGCATTTTCCGCGCATAAACGGAGAAGCAGCCCGTACCCATCTGCTGCATTTTACGCTCGATCATTGCCCGTTCCTCGGCAGTCACAGGAACGCGCAGCACAATATTCCGCGTTCGGTTTGCCATTTGCTCACCGTCCTTTCCGCTCCGAATAAGGGTTTGGGATTATCCCAACAAGCAAAGCACAGACAGGTGCTTTGCGGGAGTGTGGCTACACTCCCTATGCTTGCTACGTTACTGTTTCTCCGATAACAAGACGTTCCCAAACTTCAAAACTACCCGCAAAATAGACCGCTGGATAGAAAAAAGTGCAAAAAAAGAGGGCGCTTGCGCGTCCCCATAAAAAGAAAACAGAGGATGTTTTTACTCACCCTCCGTTTCTTCACTTGGCTATTTGATTTTCAAGGCCCCGTCAATGGCACCCTCCACGATTGATAGATATTGCTCCGGGCAAAGTTTCAGCTTGTGGCTGACCCGTTTCCGATCTTCACTTTCCTCCCGCATGACTTCTGGATTGAAGTAGTGTTCCACGGGCAGGCCACAAATCTTGATAAGCTGTATCACGACGGGCAGGCTGGGAATCGTCCCTTCATTCTCGATATTGGCAAGATACCGGGATTCGATGTTTACCTTTTCTGCCAAGTCTTTTCGTGTGAGATGCTTTGCTTTCCGCGCCGCCTTTACGTCTGCGCCGAAAGTTTCAAAACCGGGGCAATCTTCGATTTTTTCCATATTGCATCACCCACTTACATTCTATATTTCATAGCCTGCCCATGGAATGCTGTAAAATTCACTTTGATTACAGTTTATATTTCATATTCGTTTGCCCGGTAGTAAAATGTGGCAAAGGGAGGCTGATGCTTTTGAACGTAACATTTTGTGGACACAGCGATGTATCGCAGCGGGGCAACGTCCGGCAAGATCAGGGTGGGCTTCGATATTTGCCAGAATATATTCTTCATGCATGTAAGGTTGACTTGACATAAACCAAATAAATGGTATAATAGACGTAAGGTTAGCTTGACATATTGTTGGAGGTGGTTTGGGTTTGAAAAATCGAGTGCGACAGCTCCGCGAGAAACAGGGGCTAACGCAAAAGC